>Ga0114898_1000510_pt1 | contig 29450 bp, 28 predicted proteins | sample Malvired_Geostar_FD_83496 | JGI IMG/M metagenome (GOLD analysis project Ga0114898, IMG submission 83496) | Marine viral communities from the Global Malaspina Expedition - Malaspina viral metaG DeepMed_Geostar | ecosystem: Environmental > Aquatic > Marine > Oceanic | place: Mediterranean Sea...
CCTGCCGGACGGCGGCAGCCGTTACGGATACAGGGGGGATACAAGGGGGATGCAGGGGGGACACAAGGTCGCACACAGGGACAAATGCATGCCGGGGGCGGACGGAATCGAATTTCAAGAGGGGGGTGCCGAGAGAAATCCGGGCAAAGCCCCTTTGCGAAGGGCCACCCAATGCCTATCATTACAAACAGTGGATGCGCCGGTATCCGCCGGCGCGACGAACGTAAGGTCGAGACGATCACGCATGAGCGGTCAGCAGCCCATCGGCGGCACGGGAACGGGCACGGGCGTCGTCCTGAAGACGAAGCCAAAAACCAAGAAGCCGTCGCTCTACAAGGTCCTGATGCTGAATGACGACTACACGCCGATGGAGTTCGTCGTGCATGTGCTGGAGCGTTTCTTCCAGAAGTCGCGGGAAGAGGCGACGCGTATCATGTTGCATGTTCATCATCGCGGTGTCGGCATCTGTGGCGTGTTCACCTATGAGGTGGCCGAAACCAAGGTCACCCAGGTGATGGATTTCGCGCGCCAGAACCAGCATCCTCTGCAATGCACGTTGGAAAAGGAATAGCTCCACATGCTGTCCCGCAATCTGGAAAAGACCTTGCATCGTGCGCTCGATTTCGCCAACGAACGGCGGCACGAATACGCCACGCTGGAGCATCTCCTGCTGGCATTGACCGAGGATCAGGATTCGCTGTCGGTGCTGAAGGCCTGCGGCGTCGACCTCGACAAGCTGCGCGCCGACCTGGTCGGTTACATCGACACCGACCTCGCCAACCTCGCCACCCCGCGTGAGGAGGACGCGAAGCCGACCGCCGGCTTCCAGCGCGTCGTGCAGCGCGCCGTCATCCATGTGCAATCCTCCGGCCGTGCCGAGGTGACCGGCGCTAACGTGCTGGTCGCGCTGTTCTCCGAACGCGAGAGCCACGCCGTCTATTTCCTGCAGGAGCAGGAGATGAGCCGCTTCGACGCGGTGAACTACATCTCCCACGGCATTGCCAAGGTGCCCAAGCGCGGCGAGCCGCGCCCGGTGCAGGGTGTCGATGAGGAGAAGGAGGCACAGGCCGAGAAGCCGGCCGGCACCGCCAGCATGGGCGGCGCGCGGCAGAAGGGCAACGAGGCGCTGGATAATTACTGCATCAACCTGAACAAGAAGGCGCAGGCCGGCAAGATCGACCCGCTGATCGGCCGCGCCGCGGAGGTTGAGCGCACAATCCAGATCCTGTGCCGGCGCACCAAGAACAACCCGCTCTATGTCGGCGATCCCGGCGTCGGCAAGACCGCCATCGCCGAGGGGCTGGCACGCCGCATCGTGCAGGAAGAGGTGCCCGACGTGCTGAAGCCGGCGGTCATCTTCCAGCTCGACATGGGTGCGCTGCTGGCCGGCACGCGCTATCGCGGCGATTTCGAAGAGCGGCTGAAGGCGGTGATGAACGAGATCGAGGCGCATCCCAACGCCATCCTGTTCATCGACGAGATTCACACCGTCATCGGTGCTGGCGCCACCTCCGGCGGGGCGATGGACGCCTCCAACCTGTTGAAGCCGGCGCTGGCCTCGGGCGCGCTACGCTGCATCGGCTCCACCACCTACAAGGAATACCGCAGCTATTTCGAGAAGGACCGGGCGCTGGTCCGGCGCTTCCAGAAGATCGACGTGAACGAACCGTCGGTCGAGGATGCGGTGAAGATCCTGATGGGACTGAAGCCCTATTACGAGGACCATCACCATGTCCGCTATACCGCCGAGGCGATCAAGGCGGCGGTTGATCTGTCGGCCAAGTATATTTCCGACCGCAAGCTGCCGGACAAGGCCATCGACGTGATCGACGAGGTGGGCGCGGCGCAGATGCTGGTGCCGGCCTCCAAGCGGCGCAAGGTCATCGGCGTGAAGGAGGTCGAGGCCGTTGTGGCCAAGATCGCCCGGATCCCGCCGAAGAGCGTCTCGACCGACGACCGCACCGTGCTGAAGAATCTGGAGCGCGACCTGAAGAATGTCGTGTTCGGCCAGGACAAGGCCATCGAGACGCTGGCCAGCGCGATCAAGCTGTCGCGCGCCGGTCTGCGCGAGCCGGAAAAGCCGATCGGTTCCTACCTGTTCTCCGGCCCGACCGGCGTCGGCAAGACCGAGGTGGCGCGCCAGCTGGCGGCGATCCTCGGTGTCGAAATCACCCGCTTCGACATGTCGGAATATATGGAACGCCACACGGTCAGCCGGCTGATCGGCGCGCCGCCGGGCTATGTCGGCTTCGACCAGGGCGGGCTGCTGACCGATGCCATCGACCAGCATCCGCACCAGGTGCTGCTGCTCGACGAGATCGAGAAGGCGCATCCCGACCTCTACAACATCCTGCTGCAGATCATGGATTACGGGAAGCTGACCGACCATAACGGCAAGACGGTCGATTTCCGAAATGTCATCCTGATCATGACCACCAATGCCGGCGCTGCCGACATGGCGAAGCCGGCCATCGGCTTCGGCAGTGCGACACGGGTCGGCGAGGATGAGGAGGCTATCAACCGCATGTTCACGCCGGAATTCCGCAACCGGCTGGACGCCATCGTGCCGTTCGCCCATCTGACGCCGGAGATCATCGACCGGGTGGTGGACAAGTTCGTCATCCAGATGGAAGTGCAGCTAGCCGACCGCGGCGTCACCATCGAGCTGACCGACCCGGCGCGCAAATGGCTGGCCCAGAAGGGCTATGACCAGGCCTATGGTGCCCGGCCACTGTCGCGCGTCATCCAGACCAACATCAAGCAGCCGCTGGCCGAGGAATTGCTGTTCGGCAAGCTGGCCAAGGGCGGCACGGTGCTGGTGACGGTGAAGGACGGCAAGCTGGTGCTGACATATCCCGATGCGCCGGGCGGTACGCCCGGCCGCCGCAAGCGCGAACCGGCCCTGGCGGACTGATGGCTGACTGATTAGGCGCCGGTCGTTAGCGGCCGAGTCGTCCGTTGGTTTCCGGCTGATCGGCGAAAGCGTTGCCGCCCAGCAGCATGTTCACGTCCTGGCCGTTTTCCGACAGCGGCAGCACAAGGCGCTGATATGGCCAGCGGCGGCCTGTCGCATCGAGGAAGCGCCGTTCTGCCGCGACGGGGCGCTTCTCGGTGGCGCAGCGCGCATAATCGGCCACGATCGTCTCATGAAACGGCCGGTTCTCGAAATCGTCGAGATAATGGCCAGTGGGGTCGCTGCCGTTGCGCTCCACGATGCCGGTGCCGACCAGCCGGTAGCGGAAGCGGTGCGGCATCGTGCCGCCGGTCAGCGGCTCGACATCGACCAGATAGAGGAAAGGCAGCAGCCGGGGAATATCCAGCGGATCGATATCGGCGCGCGCGGGGAGCGGGCGATCCCGGGCGCGGCTTTTCCAGTAAGCAAGCAAGGGTTGCAGGACGGGGGCCAGAATCGAAGGTTCCGGATCGACGATCTGACCATCCGTGGGTAGCCCCGTCATCCGTCTTCCTTTGCGCTGGGCATCGTGTTTGGGGCTTTTGAATATCAGCCAAACGTTAAAATCAGATTAACCAAAAGTAAGGATTGCTGCTAACAGATATGGGGAGTCCTGTTTTCTATTTATGCCCTCTATGGTTGAAATTCATTGCTGCCGCAGACTGCGCGCACATACAATGATGTGCCGTTTCTTTTACAGGCGATTTCACCAGATGACCGACCGCTCGTCACGCAGCCCAGACCGGCACTGGGAGCGCCCGGAAACCGAAGACATCGCGACAGCGGAGCAGTTCGCCGCCTTCATCGCGGATGACCGGCTGCAACGGCTGTTCGCCTACTGGCAGGGCAAGCGCAACGGGCGTCCGATGCCGGCGCGATCCGACATCGACCCGACGGAGATTCCCTGGGCGCTGCCACAGATATTCCTGGTCGATTACACACCCGAGAGTGGGTTTCGCTACCGGCTCTCTGGCACCGAACTGTCCTCGATCTACGGGCACAGCAACCTGAAGGGCATGACCCTGGAAGATATCCTCGGGCCGGAGGGAGCGGCCGTCGTCACCGGCCGCTGGCTGCCGCTGGTGGAGCAGAAGCAGGTGCTGTGCATGAAGGGCGTGGTCTATCTGCCGACCGACCGCACCGCCATTGGCGAACGGCTGATGCTGCCGCTGGCGGATGTGGCCGATGGGCCGGTGACCGGGCTGCTGGGCATGACAATCTGCGAATGGCACAAGGGAGAGGTGGCGGAGGAGCTTAAGCTATCCCGCGTGAAGACTCTCTCTGTTAGCATGATTCCCTGATCTTCTTTCGCCAACCGAACGGACCCCGATCATGGAACTCTGGCAGCTTGACGCGACCGATCTTGCGCGTCTCATCCGCACCGGCCGCGCGTCCGCCCGCGAGGCCACGCAATCGGTTCTGAAACGGCTGCACTCGGTCAATCCGGCGATCAATGCGGTGGTCCGGGTGCTGGAGGAAGAGGCCCTGGCCGCCGCCGATGCCGCCGATGCGAAACAGGCGCGCGGCGAGGCGCTGGGCCCGCTGCACGGCGTGCCGGTCACCACCAAGGTGAATGTCGATCAGGCCGGACTGCCGACCGACAATGGCGTGGTGCCGCTGAAGGATTTCATCGCCGAGCATGACAGCCCGGTGGTTGCCAATCTGAAGCGCGCCGGCGCCATCATCATCGGGCGCACCAACGCGCCGGCCTTTTCCATGCGCATCTTCACCGACAATGCGCTGCATGGGCGCACGCTGAACCCGCTCGACCGCACGGTGACGCCGGGCGGCTCCAGCGGCGGCGCGGGTGCGGCGACGGCGACCGGCATCGGCGCCATCGCGCATGGCAATGATATCGGCGGGTCGGTGCGGATTCCCGCCACCTGCAACGGCGTGGTGGGATTGCGCGTCGGCTATGGCCGGATTCCCGCCTTCAACCTCAGCGCACCCGGTGGCCGTCCGCCCGGTGCCGTCATCATGGCGGTGCAGGGGCCGCACACCCGCACCGTGCGCGATGCGCGGCTGGCGCTGGCGGTGATGGCCGAGGGCGACCGCCGCGACTGGCGCTGGAACGAAGTGCCGATGCGCGGGCCGGACCCGGCGCGGCCGATCCGGGTCGCCATCGTGCCGGAGGTGCCGGGCGGCACCAGCCATCCCGCCCAGGTCGAGGCGGTGCGCCAGGCCGGCCGGCATCTGGCCGCCGCCGGCTATGCGGTGGAGGAGGTGCTGCCGCCGGACATCACGCGCGCCATTGAGCTGTGGCACATCATCTGCGTGACCGATGTGTTTGGCAGCCTGTGGCCGGCGATGCAGAAGATGGGCGATCCCGACGGCATCGCCGCCATGGAAGCCTGGCTGTCGCTGCACAAGCCGGCCGACCTCGAAACCTATATCGCGGCGATGACCGAGCGCGAGGCGCTAGCGCTGCGCTGGATGCAGTTTTTTGAGACCTACCCGCTGGTCATCATGCCGGTGCTGTGCGGCCTGCCGCCGAAGCAGGGCGCCGATGTCACGCCGGCCGGGCAGGCCGAGGTGCTGGACAATATGCGCGCCGCGCTGATCGCGCCGCTGCTGGGCATTCCGGGTCTTGCCGTCCCGGTCGGGAAGCATGGCGGTTTGCGTACCGGCGTGCAGATCATGGCGATGCGCAACCGCGAGGATATCTGCCTCGATGCCGGTGAGGTGATCGAGGCCGCCGAGGGCATCGTCACGCCGGTCGATCCACGGGGCTGAGCATGACGCCGGACACCGCGCTGGTGCGCTGGCTGCCGGTCGCCAGCATCGCCGAGGCCGATTGGCCGCACCTGTCGGCGTTGCTGCCGGCCGAGGAGCAGGCCCGTGCGGAGCGCTTCCATTTCCGGCGCGACTGGGAAAGCTACACCGCCGCCCATGCGCTGCTGCGCGGCGCGCTCACCTTGCTGGCGGCGGAGGCCGGGCTGCGCGTGGCACCAGCGGACTGGCGCTTTTCCATCGGCGATCACGGCAAGCCGGAACCTGTGCTGCCTGCGGGCGTGCCGCCCTTCCGGGTAAATCTGTCCCATACCCGCGGGCTGGCCGCCGTGGCGGTGGCGCTGGACCGTGAGATCGGCGTGGATGTGGAATGGCTGGACCGCACCAACCTGACCATCGATCTGGCTGACCGCTTCTTCGCCCCGGCGGAATGCGCGCAGCTCGTCGGGCTGGAGGCGGAAGCGGAGAAGGAGGCGCTGTTCGCCTTCTGGACGCTGAAGGAGGCCTATATCAAGGCGGTCGGCATGGGCCTCGCGCTGCCGCTGGGCGCCTTCGCCTATACGCTCGATCCGCTGTCCATCGCCTTCGATGACCGCATCCAGGACGATCCTGATAGCTGGTATTTCCAGCGCCTGCGCCCTACGCAAGGGCATGTGCTGGGGCTGGCGCTGCGGCATGAGGCGCCAGAGCGCGCCATGCTCGACGCTGCTCCCGCCGGGCTTGCCGCACTTTTGCGGCTGGCGGGGTAGACGTCAGGCCATGACCGGCGGGCCGGGCAGGATTTCCCTTATATAGGGCAGGATGCCGCGCTGCCGGTCCCATTGCTTCGGATAGCCCAGCGACACTTCCTCGAAGCGGGTGCCGTCGATCCAGTCGGTGCGGCGGACATGCAGATGGCCCGACACCGCAACCTTCGCATTGAAGCGGGTATGCCAGTCCTCGGTCCGGCGCGTGCCGCACCAGGGGATGAAGCGCGGGATGCGCGGGATATGCACCAGATCGCGGCGCAGCGGGTAATGGTTCACCAGCACCGTGGGCGCGCCGTCCAGCGCCATCAGCCGGGCTTCGGCATCGTCGCAGCGCGCCTGGCACCAGGCCTCCCGCGAGGGGTAGGGGGCTGGGTTCAGCAGCATTTCGTCGGCGCAGACGGCCCCGCCTTCGCGCGCCCAGGCGATCACCTGATCGCGCGGCAGATCGTCCGGCCGGAAGCTGTAATCGTAGAGCAGGAAGAGAGGGGCTATGACGCAGGGGCCGCCCGGCCCGGTCCAGAGCGGATAAGCGTCCTCCGGCGTGACAATGCCATGCTCCCTGGCGAGATCGACAATCGCATTGTATTTCGCTTCGCCGGCCAGCGGGGCGTTGCTCTGGCTGTCGCCATTGGGGCCGTTCTCCGGCACGGTCCAGAGTTCGTGATTGCCCGGCACCCAGATCACCCTGGCGAAGCGCTCGGCCGTCAGCGCGAAAATCTCGCGCAGATGGTCCAGCCGCTCGGCAATGTCGCCGGCCAGAATTAGCCAGTCCTCCGGCGCGTATGGCAGGTTGGCCATCGCCTCGCGGTTCACCGGATTGGCCAGATGCAGGTCGCTGATTGCCAGCAGTTTCATAGGCCAAGCTTTACAGCAAGCCGGCGCTTATGCCAAAGACATGGCTTCCCCTGCATGAGGGCATGACAACTTCTCTTGAAGTCCGGCGCAGGAGATATATAAATTTTATCCTAAAGGTCATAAGAATGGCCTGATATAGGAAAACCCTTGGATCCGCTACGGATTCTCATCAGGACGGCAGCTGACAGAATATGAAGAAACCCACTATCGGCGTTGGTGACTGTTTCGGTCAGGTCGATGGCTATGGCCGCCTGGTTTCCTGGTCGGTCGAGCAGGTGATCGACCATCACGGCATCCTGCATGCCTGCATCGCCTCGGTTAACGATCCCAGCCGGCGCAAGACCGTCGCCTTGTCCGTGCTGCTGCGCGATGGCAGCTATATGCGTCAGGAAGCCCTGCACTGACTTTCCGGGAACGGCCCTCCAGAAGATAGTTCATCCCAGGCCGAACTGTCGGCCTCTCCTCCATGCTAGTCTGAAAGGCAGCAGGGAGGGTGTCATGTACACGAACCGTATCGCCGAAATTGGCCTGTTGGTGGGAGAGCCCGCCCGCGCCGCCATGCTGATGGCGCTGATGGATGGGCGCGCGCTGACCGCGGGCGAGCTGGCCGGTGCCGCCGGGGTGACGCCGCAGAGTGCCAGCGCGCATCTCGCCCGGCTGGTCGAGGCCGGGATGCTGGCGATGGAACGCCAGGGCCGGCATCGCTATCACCGGCTGGCTTCGCCGGAGGTGGCGCGGCTGCTGGAAACCGTCATGCAGGTGGCGACCCTTGCCCCCGCCCCTGCGCGCCGCCCGGTAACCGGCCCGCGCGATGCTGCGATGCGCCGGGCACGCACCTGCTACGATCATATGGCTGGCGCGCTGGGTGTGGCGCTGGCCGATGCGCTGCAGGCAAATGGCCATGTCGAGCTGGATGACGGCGTCGGTCTGGTGACGCCCGCCGGCCTGGATTTCCTGCACGGGCTGGGGCTGCCGGCGGACAGCCTCTCCGCTGGCCGGGGAAGTGCCCGTCCGTTCTGCAAGCCCTGCCTCGACTGGAGCGAACGCCGCCCGCATCTGGCAGGGAGACTGGGTGCGGCGCTGTGCAGCCATTTCCTGGACACCCATCTGGTCCGCCGTGTCGGCGGCAGCCGGGCGCTGGAGATCACGCCGGCGGGGCAGGCCTTTCTGCGCGACCGCTTCGATATCCGTACGCTTTAACCGGTAGCGAAACCGGCCCACCAAAATGTCGCGCCCCAGGCGGCGAGCGCGATCAGCATCAGGCCCGGCAGCACGCCGGCGGCGAAGCGGCGGTTGCCGGCGAGCCAGGCCAGCGCCGCCTTGCTGACGGTGTTGGTCGTGAAGCCCAGCAGGATCGGCAGCGCCGCATCCTCGGCGGGCAGATGTCCGGCGGCCACCTGAGTGGCGACCATGATGGCGGCGGAATGGGCATCGGCGAAACCGGCGAGCGCCGCCGCCACCAGAATACCGGTATGACCGAACATGTCGCGCAGCACGGCGGCGGCCAGGATGATCGCTGCCAGCCCTGCCGCGAATCCCAGGATCGCCTTCGGGTCGAAGGCCCGGCCCGGCTGGGTGTCGGCGGGGGCGGTATCGGCAAGGGCGCGGCGGATGAAGACCACCCCATAGACTAGCGCCACGGCCCCTCCGGCAAGAATGGCCGGCAGCAAGGGGCGCAGCGCCTGCAGGCTTGTCGCCGCCAGCACGGTCGCCAGCAGGGCGATGGTGGCGACACTGGACAGCACGGCGCCGGCGATGGCCGGGCGCAGCAGGGTGGGGTCGCGGCGGGCCCGGTTGCCCATTGCGCCGATGGTCGCGGTGCTGGAGGCGAAGCCGCCTACCAGCCCGGCCAGCGGCAGGCCGGCGCGCGGCCCTAACAGGCGGATGGCGATATAGCCCAGGCCGCTGACCGCCATCAGCAGCACGACCAGCAGCCAGAGCTTGTGCGGGTTCAGGGCGCCATAGGGGCCGACCGGGCGGTCTGGCAGGACCGGCAGCACGATCAGCGTCACCGCCGCGAACAGCAGCGCGTCGCGGATTTCCTGTGCCGTCAGCACGGTGCCGACGAAGCGGTGCAACTGCCCGCGCGCGGCCAGCAGGATGGCGACGGCTACGCCCAGCCCCGCCGCCAGCGCCGGCCGCTCCGCCGCGAGGCCACCCAGCAGCACGGTCAGCACCAGCGCCACCTCGGTGGTGAGGCCGGGATCCTCCTCCCGCCCGCGCCAATAGGCCGCCGCCGCAAGCACCGCGATGCCCAGTGCCGCCGCCGCAAGCAACGGGCCGCCACCGACCAGCATCGCCGTGGCGCCGGCAAGCGCGGCGATGGAAAAGGTGCGGATGCCGGCCGGCGCGCGCCCGGGGCCGGTGCCCTTACGGCGTTCGCGTTCGGCGCCGATCAGCAGACCGATGCCGAGCGCCACGGCGAGATCAAGGATCGTGTCGTCCATTGCCGGCTCCGGCTCCTTTTCATCCTCGTCGGTATGCTGGCGTCATATGCTGGCGTCAGGGGCAGTTTGGTATGAGCCCGCCCGGCTCACCAGCGCTTTTCCTGTTGCAGGCGATGCACGTGAAATAGTGCGAAAGACTGCATCCATTACATTGATGCTAGATTTTCGTTCTTCCTGCATAATCCGGCGGTAATTCGGAAGACTGGATTTCAGGAGAGCGATGTTCGAGTTTTTCAGCGCCTTCAAGACGGCCTTCGCGCTGATCGCCGGCTTCGACAGCGAGCTGCTGCACATCGTGGCGCTGTCGCTGTCGGTCAGCCTGTCGGCGGTCGCTATCGCCGCGCTGATCGGCCTGCCGCTGGGGGCGGCGGTCGCGCTGTGGCGCTTTCCCGGGCGCGGCGCGGTCATCGTCGTGCTGAACGCCTGCATGGGCCTGCCGCCGGTGGTGGTCGGCCTCGTGGTCTATCTGCTGCTGTCGCGCGCCGGGCCGCTGGGCGAGCTGGGGCTGCTGTTCTCGCCGCAGGCGATGGTGATCGCGCAGACCATCCTGGTGTTTCCGATCATTGCCGCGCTGACCCGCCAGACCATCGAGGATCTGTGGGCGGAATATCGCGAGCAGCTGACCTCGCTGGGCGTCACGCCGCTGCGCGCCATCCCGACGCTGCTGTGGGACGGGCGGTTCAGCCTGCTGACGGCGGTGCTGGCCGGTCTGGGCCGGGCGGCGGCGGAGGTCGGCGCCATCCTTATCGTCGGCGGCAACATTGACGGCGTCACCCGCACCATGACCACCGCCATTGCGCTGGAGACCGCCAAGGGCGATCTCGCGCTGGCGCTGGGCCTCGGCATTGTGCTGATCCTGATCATCGCGGCGATCAACGGGGCCGCCTTCGGGATCGGCGAAGCGGCCCGCCGGCGGACCGGGTGAGGGCGGCGATGCACGGCATGGTCACTCCCTCCATCCTGCCGCTGCGGCTGGACGGCGTGTGTTTCGATGCCGGCGGAAAGCGGCTGATCGACAGCATCGACCTGACGCTGGAAGCCGGTATCCGCAGCTTCGTCATCGGGCCGAACGGGGCCGGCAAGAGCCTGCTGCTCCGGCTCTGCCACGGGCTGATCCAGCCGACGGCGGGTCGCGTGCACTGGTCCGGCGAGAGCAATGTTCGTCGGCGGCAGGCGATGGTGTTCCAGCGCCCGGTGCTGCTGCGCCGCTCGGTGCTGGCCAACATGGTCTATGCCTTGTCGGTCGCGGGCATGGCGCGGGCGGGGCGCAAGGAATCGGCCATGGCGGCGCTGGAACGGTTCGGCCTGGAGTCGCTGGCGGACAGCCCGGCCCGCGTGCTGTCGGGCGGCGAGCAGCAGCGCCTGGCGCTGGCCCGTGCCTGGATTCTGCAGCCCGAAGTGCTGTTCCTCGACGAGCCGACCTCGGCGCTGGATGTGCGGGGCATCCGCGAGGTGGAGGAGGCGCTGACCCACTTCCACGAGACCGGCACCAAGATCGTCATGACCAGCCACGATCTGGGGCAGGCGCGGCGGCAGGCCGACGAGATCGTGTTCCTGCATCACGGCAGGCTGGTCGAAGTGACCCCGGCCGAGCGGTTCTTCCGGGAACCGCAAAGCGCGGAGGCCCGCGCCTTCATCAGGGGCGAGCTTCTCTGGTGAGAATTCGAAATCCATAAACAGGAGGATAAGCAATGAACAGGTTTAGCAAGTTCCTCGCCGTCGCGGCACTGGCCGTGCCGGTGGCCCTGGGGGCAGCGGTCGGTTCGGCACAGGCACAGGACAGGTTCATTACCGTGGCCTCGACCACCTCGACCGAGAATTCGGGGCTGTTCAAGCACATCCTGCCGCTGTTCAAGGCGAAGACCGGCATCGATGTCCGGGTGATCGCCCAGGGCACCGGCCAGGCGCTGGATACCGGGCGGCGCGGCGATGCCGACGTGGTGTTCGTGCACGCCCCGGCGGCGGAGAAGAAGTTCGTGGCCGAGGGCCATGGCGTCGAGCGGTTCGAGGTCATGTACAACGACTTCGTCATCGTCGGGCCGAACAGCGACCCCGCTGGCGTGAAGGGCATGAAGGACGCCAAGGCGTCGCTGGCGAAGATCGCCGCCGCCAAGGCTACCTTCGCCTCGCGCGGTGACGATTCCGGCACCCACAAGGCGGAGCTGCGGCTGTGGAAGGAAGCCGGCGTGGATGTGAAGGCCACCGGCGGCAGCTGGTACCGCGAGCTGGGCTCCGGCATGGGCGCCACGCTGAACACCGCGGCGCAGATGCCGGCCTATGCGCTGACCGACCGCGCCACCTGGATCAGCTTCCAGAATCGCGGGCCGCTGGAAATCAGCGTCGAGGGCGATGCCAGGCTGTTCAACCAGTATGGCGTCATCCTGGTCAGCCCGGAAAAGCACAAGCATGTGAAGAAGGCGGAAGGCCAGGCCTTCATCGACTGGCTGGTGTCCGGGGAAGGCCAGAAGGCGATTGCCGACTACACGCTGAACGGCCAGCAATTATTCTTCCCGAACGCCAAGAAGGCAAGTAGCTGACCTGAAGCCTTAGGGCCGATAGACCGCCAGGAACTGCGCGCGCTGCCGGCCGGCTTCGTCCAGCAGGGACAGCCGGTCGCCATCGATCTGCCAGCGCACCGTATCCTTCAGCACTTTCATCAGTGCCGCTTCATGGCTCATCGCCGGTTCCGGGCAGGCCATGCGGGTGGCGATCCCTTCGCCGAAGCGCAGCTTGTCGCCTTCCAGCCGGTAGCCGCCGGCAATCTGGTTGCAGCCGGCATTGGCGGCATAGCGCGCCGGCTCCGGCAGCAGCAGCAGATGCGGCTCGCGCCCGCCTTCCGCCGGGGCCACCGGCTTATCTTCCAGCACGATCAGCCGCCAGTAGCCGTTGGTCAGCGTGTTGGAGGCGGGCACGCCGGGATCGCAGGCGCGCTCGGTGGACAGCCGGTCGAAGCGCTGCACCAGGATGGTGGGTTCGGTGCCGGGGCCGTCCATTCTGGGGCGCTCGGCGAGGGTGCCCTTGAACTCCGCCGTCAGCGGCGCGGCGGCTTTCGGCCGGGCGGCGAGGTAGGCGCGTTCCAGCGCCAGATACTCGCCCTCCATCGCCACCGGATAGGAATTGCCGGTGCGGCATTCGGTCAGGCGCGGCGCATCGGCCATGTAGGTGAAGGCGCCGCGCAGCGGCAGCACCGGCTCCAGCGGCGGCGCGTCCAGCTGCCGGGTCAGTTCATAGGGCAGGGTGGAGGTAATGGGCTGGCCGGTGCGGTCGAGCAGGCGCAGCGTGCCATTGCCCAGGATTTCCAGACGCAGCACCTCCGGCGTTCCAGCCTCGCCGCTGCCGAGGATCAGCGTGCGGCGCGCCGGGTCGGCATGCCAGCGGCCGATGCTCTCCTCGCTCAGATTGCGTTCCAGATAGGTCCGGCGCAGCGCATAGCTCTGGTCCGAACGCAGGGTGAGTTCGTGCCTGATGCCGGGACAGTCGGCGCAGGGCAGCACGCCGGCATAGCTGCCGGGCAGGCTGAGGCCGTTCGCCGCGACATAACTGGCCGGCATGGCGGGCGGGGTCATCGGGCCATCGGCGGGTCGCGGGTCCGTCGTGCAGGCGGCGAGCGTCAGGCCAAGGGCCAGACCAAGGGAGGGGATGGACAGGCTGAGGACAGGACGCATCGGAACCTCCCGGGACGGTGACGGCAATGGCAGGGAACACCTGCCAGAAACGGCGACGGCCCGCCGGTGGTTCCGGCGGGCCGTCAGGGCGATGCGCACTTGATCAGGCCGGCTTGACGGCAATCTTCTTCGCCTGCTTCGCGGCCTCGGCCGAACGCGGAATGGCGATCTTCAGCACGCCCTTCTCGAACTTCGCCTCGATCTTGTCTTCGTCGGGCTCGAAGGGCAGGGCGAAGCGGCGCATATAGGTGCCGTAGGAGCGCTCGACCAGATGGTAGTGCTTCTTCTCGTCCTTCTCTTCCTTTTCCGCCTTGTGCTCCGCCTTCAAGGTCAGGATGCCGTCATCGAGATCGACATCAATGTCCTTCTCGTCGATGCCCGGCAACTCGGCCGTGATTTCGAGGCCCTTCTTGGTTTCGGAGACATTCACCTTGGGCGATAGCATGCCGGTGCCGCTGAAGCCGGCGGGCAGGCTTATGCCGCGCGAGAAATCCTCGAACAGGCGGTCCATATCGCGGCGCATGGCGGTGAAGGGATCGCTGGCGGCGCCCTGCGTCACGTCAGTGGTGCGGCCAAAGGGAAGCAGTGATTTGATGCTCATGGCATTACCTCGCATAACGGGATGCGTGTGGAATACCTGCCGGCCCATCCGGCAGGATGGCCACGCATGGAGACTATGCCTCTGATAAAGGTGCGGCATTGACCTGAATCAAGAACCGCCCGGCCCAGGGTTGGGCAGTATGGGCGCAGGGCGGTCTGGAATGGTCTCTCGCTTGGACGTTTATTTCTGCTCGACCGGCGCGAAGACGGTGTCCAGCTCGATGCTCTCCACATCCTCCGGTCGGGCGAAGGGGGAAGGCGCCGGTTCGCCGGGCGTGCGCGGGCGGCCGATCTCCTCGAAGAACAGGTCGAGCCCGCCCGGCATGATGGTCCAGAACATTTTCAGGTCCTTGGTGCCGGTGTTCATGATCTTGTGGCGGCGGAAGGAGCCCAGCAGGATCGCCGTGCCGGGACGAATCGGATGCGGCACCCCGTCCAGTTCCACCGTGCCCTCGCCCTCGTAGAAGAACAGGATCTCGGTGTGGTCGGGATGCTGATGGTCGCGGATGAAGCAGCCGGGTGCGATGGACTGCACGCCGGTGGAGAAGGGCAGGCCCGGCACGTTGCGCTGGGAGAATTTAACCTCGCCATAGCCGTTGGCCGGCACCGGCTGCCACCAGCTCGGCCCCTCGTCGGGCTGTACCACCACCGCGAAATTCCGGGTCGCTTCCTCGTGCTTCAGCGCGGTCATCGCTTGTCCCTTTCCGTTCGCCAGACCTGTATTTCCCGATACTGACAGATCGGTCAGGGGCCGCCAAGGGCTTCACCGGGAGCCGATAACTGACCTATGTCAAAGCAATTAATATCAATAATCAAATGTCATTATTTGTAATGAATGCCGGACGATCTTAAAGGTCCATTAAGCCAGCAAGGTTAATCTCCTCGTCATAACCGGCGAACGCGCCCTCAGTTCCCAACGCCCGCGAGGCGCAGGGAACCGCACATAAAACAGGCCGAAAAAAAAGCCATGCAAGGAACCGCCATGCAAGAGACAAACCTTCCGGACCGGGTCAAAGGATTCGTCGGGAAAATCTTCGGTGCCGCCGAGGTCGCGAAGGCCGCAAGTGGGCAACCGCTGACACGCCCGCGGGTGGCGGTCGGCACTGCTGCGGCACCCGAGAGCTATGGCAGCCGGGAAGATTTCCTGCGGAAGCTGACCGATGTGCTGCAGCAGCACAAGGCGGCCGCCGTCGGGCGGGTGCATCTGTTCGACCTGGAAAAGATCAAGGAGAAGCTGGGCGGCCAGTGGGAGGATCATCGGGCGCGGGTGCTCGATCTGACCCAGAAGGTGCTCGGCCGCCATCTGCAGGGCGGCGATGTGTACTGCCCGGTCGCGGGGGATTCCTTTGTCGTGGTGTTCGCTGCCTCGAGCCCCGAGCATGCGCAGGTTCTGCTGATGAAGGTGGCTCTGGAGATCGAGCAGCAGCTGTTCGGCGAGGTCGATAAGCCGGTCGCCGCGATCCAGGTGACCTGCACCTCGGTGGATGACGACGTGGTGTTCGCACAAGAGAGCATGGAGTCGGTGTTCGAGCGCATCGGTGTGATGCTGGATGCGACGCTGCCGGCGGCACAGCCGGTTGCGAAGGCCAATGTCAATCCGCTGATGGAAAAGCGCGGGCAGCGGGAATCCGTTGATCTGCTGATCGACCGCCACCTGCCCGAGACGATCGTGACCGAAGAGGATATAGACTTCCTGTACACGCCATACTGGGACGTGAAGGCGGAGGCGCTGTCGATCTGGCAATGCGCCGCCGTGCTGAAGGAGGGCAGCCTGCCGGACATCGTCGGGTATGATGTGCTGGGCCGCAATCCCGATTCCGGGGATATCGCCTGGCTGGACAGCCTGCGGCTGGTCAGCGCCTGTGGCACGCTGGTCGAGATGCTGGCGAAGAACTTTGCGGTCTTCGTTTCCGCCAATATCCATTTCGAAACCCTGGCGAACCGTCGCAACCTGGCGACAATCACCAAGATTCTCGACCGTCTGCCGGGCCATGCGCACAAATTCCTGGTGCTCAGCATCGCCGGCGCGCCAACCGGTGTGCCGCAAAGCCGGATTGCCGATTTCGTGAATCTGCTGCGCCCGCGCTGCCGGGCGGTGCTGCTGCAGACCGAGCTTGGCACGACGGAGGTCGCCACATACTCCGGCGTTGGCCTGCATGGTCTCAGCCTGCGGGTCCCGTCGGATTCCTGCTACGACACCCGCTTCGAGGCCAAGCTGGCCGGTCTGTCGGCGGAGTGCCGCAAGGCGCGCCTGATTCTCGCCGTGAACGGGCTGAACGGCGAAAGCCTGGCGCGCAGTGCCGTCAATGGCGGGGCGCGTTATATCGCCGGCGCGGTCGTCGGCGGCCGCGTGGCGAAGCCGCGCAACGTCGCGCGATACACGCTGGACGAGGTGCTCTCGAACGCCGCCTGATCCATCCCGCCTGTTGCCTATCGCATGGCTGCCCAGCCGCCGCTGATCGCACTCTGGGGTTACGCGATCCCGGCGATGGCGGCATGCTGGCGTCCTGACAGGGCAACAACAGGGATGGGCAGGCAATGACCCGACGGATTTTCACCGCCACGCTGGGCACCGAGACCAACACATTCTCCTCGCTGCCGACCGGCATGAAAATGTTCGAGGATACCTGCCTCTACCGCAATGCCAGCTATGGCGACAAGCCGCCGATGTTCGGCGCGCCGCTGGTGGTCTGGCGCCGCCGGGCGGAGGAACGCGGCTGGGATGTGACCGAGGGGCTGTGCGCCTTCGCCATGCCGGCGGGCAAGACGGTGGCGCGTGTCTATCGCCAGTTCCGTGACGAAATCCTGGCCGATATCAAGGCGGCAATGCCGGTCGATGCCGTGTTGCTGTCGCTGCATGGTGCGATGGTGGCCGAGGAGCATGACGACGCCGAGGGCCAGCTGATCGAGGCTGTGCGCAAGCTGGTCGGCCCGGATGTCGCCATCGGGGTGGAACTGGACCTGCATGCCAATGTGGGCCTGCGCATGCTGGAGAACGCCACGGTCATCGTGCTGTTCAAGGAATATCCGCATATCGATATTCCGGAGCGCGCGGAAGAGGTCTTCACCCTGATCGCCGACCATCTGGACGGCAAGACCAAGCCGGTGATGGGCTGGTTCGCCTGCAAGACCATCGGCGTGTTCCACACCACGCGGCCGCCGATGCGCGGCTTCGTGGACCGCATGGCGGCGCTGGAGGGCAAGGACGGCATCCTGTCGGTCTCCGCGATCCACGGCTTCCCCTGGGCCGATGTGCCGGACATGGGCAGCAAGATGCTGGTCATATCCGATGGCGACCGCGCCAAGGCCAATGCGTTGGCGGAAAAGCTGGGCCGGGAATTCTATGCCTTCCGCGAAGAAGCACAGCCCGCCTATACCACGCTGGATCAGGCGATGGCGCGGGCGGCCAGCCACAACCAGCCGAAGCCGCTGGTGCTGGCCGATGTCTCCGACAATGCCGGCGGCGGGGCGGCCAGCGATTCCACCTTCGTGCTGGAAGCGATGCTGAAGAAGGGCATCCGCGATGCCGCTATCGGCATGTTCTGGGATCCGATGGCGGTGCGCGTCGCCTTCGAGGTCGGCGTGGGGGCGGAAACCGACATCCGCCTCGGCGGCAAGCTGGGTGCGTCCTCCGGCCAGCCGCTCGATCTGCGGGTGAAGGTGCTGGCCCTGCTGGAGGATGCGACGGTGCAGTTCGGCGGTGCCCGCAAGGGTCATCAGAAGGTCGGCGACATGGCGGCGCTGGAATCGGATGGCATCGTGATCGTGGTGAACACGCTGCGCACGCAATGTTCCAGCGCCGATTGCTTCACCAATCTCGGTGTCGATCCGGCGTCAAAGAAGGTCGTGGTGGTGAAGTCGATGCAGCATTTCCATGCCGCCTATGCGCCGCTGGCCTCCGACGTGCTCTATGTCGCGTCACCCGGCGCGCTGATGCCGGATTTCACCAAGCTGGACTACAAGAAGGCGCCGCGCGATCAGTGGCCGCTGGTGCCGGCCCCGCTGGGCTGAGGCAGGATAACGGGCGGCTGCTTCGCGCGCAGCCGCACCGCCAGCACCGGCAGGGCCAGCAACAGGCTGGAGGCGCACCACAGCAACGCCTGCGCGTTGTGCGGGCCTTCGCGGACGGCAATGAACAGGGCGCAGGGGAGGATGGCAAGGGCGAGGCCGACCTCCTCGTCCCGGATCGTCTGCGGCAGGCCGCGGAGCAGCGCCAGCAGCGCGAATCCGGCCGCCGGCAGCAGGGCAAAGGAAGACGGGAAGTCGCGGTAGCGCGGGTCGAACACCAGCCCCAGGCACATCGCCAGCACGAAACCCAGCGCCAGCAGCCGGACGGGATCGACCAGGCGGCTTGTCGCGCTGTCAGGCCTGCCCTCGACAGCACGCGCGAGAGCCGTTGCCAGCACCAGCATGGCGCCCAGCGACAGCAGCCACAGCCCGCCGCCCGCCGCCCATTCGAACGGCATGCGGCTCATCTCAACGACATAACGCGCCTGCATCACCAGCAGCGTACCGGATGCCGCACCGGCCAGCGTCAGCGCCGCCCAGCCGGCGGGTGTGCCCGGCGCCTCTCGGCGGAGGGCGGCGAAGCCCAGCGGCAGCAGGCCGAACAGCAGCGACCCGGTGAGCCAGAGCTTCCAGCCCGGCAGTTCCGCGACCGGGCCGGTCAACGGGAATTTCGCCTGGCGGCCGACATCGTACAGGCCCCAATGGCCGCCGACGGTGCCTTCATTGGCGCGCTTCCAGGGCTGGTCGAACGCCTCGATCAGATTGTAGTCGATGCCTTGCGCATCCACGGCGGTCACGAAGCCGCGCAGGAAGGCCGCCTGATTGACCAGGCCGGGCACCGCGCCCTCGCGCTGGCGGCCGGCGCTGGGCCAGCCGGTCTCGCCGATCAGCAGCGTGACCCCCGGCATCTGCGTCTCGACGTAGCGGTAGATATCCATGATGTGGGCGACGGCGGTGTCGATGCCGACCGGCTCGTCCTCCCAATAGGGCAGGATATGGATGGTGGCGAAATCGACCTCGTCGAGCAGCGGCTTGTGGCGCAGCCAGAACTCCCAGACATCGGCATAGGTTACCGGCACCTGCGAGCGCTGCCGCACCCAGCGGATGGTCTCGGCCAGCTTCTCGCGCGGCAGCTCGCCGCGCAGCATCACCTCATTGCCGACGACAATGGCACGCACCGTGTTGGGGTGCGCGTTGGCGAGCGCCACCGCCTTTTCCATCTGCAGCCTGTTCTTGTCGGCCTGGCTGCCGATCCACACGCCGAGCAGCACCTCCAGCCCGTGGCGCGCGGCGATCTCCGGCACCTTGTCGAGGCCCTGATCGACGGCGTAGGTGCGCACGCAGCGGGTGTTGCTGGCCAGTGCGGCGAAATCCTCGTCGATCTGCCATTCCGGGATGATGATGCCTTCCTGGAAGGGCGACTGGCCCTCGCGGAACGGCGCATAGGAGACGCAGGCGAACTTGCCGCCACTCACATCCGGCAGGGCCACCGGAACGCCCTGGGCGATCCAGTGGCCGATGCCGAGGAGGGTGGCCAGCACCAGCAGCGCCAGCCCGGCGGATTTGCGCCCCGGCATCTTCCCCAAGCTCATTTCGCCTGCTGGTTCGCCGGTGTCTTGCCCGTGCTGGTCCAGGGCAGCATCTCGATCAGCGCGCGGTAGGGGGCGACATTGATGAAGGACATGCCCAGCGCCGCCCAATAGGGCAGGGACAGCACGCCCAGCATCGCCAGCCACAGCCGTTCCTCAAGCTGGTTGAAGTGGTTGGTCAGCAGCATGGCCGCCATCGCGCCCAGCAGCAGGACCAGCATCAGCGCTTCCTCGCGGACCTGGCCGACCACCTGCACCCAGGCCGGGCGGTTCTCCAGCTTCGGCGTGCGCAGGAACGGCCGGCCGGAGGTGAAGATGCCGGTCAGCATCGCCTTGGCGACCATGTGGCCGAGCGCCAGACCGCCCAGCGCGGCGCCCAGATTCTCCGCGAAGGAGCAGGGCACGCGCAGCTTGTAAAGCCACAGCGAGCGCAGCACCTTGAAGATGAACACCGACAGCGCCGGCACGACGAAGGCGGCGGACGGGAATTCCAGGATCTTCGGGAAGGCGATCATCATGCCGGTCCAGAAGATCGCGGCGACGGTGAAGACCATGCCCAGCGCGTCGGCGAACCAGGGCGCCCAGCCGCTGATGAAGTGGTAGCGCTGCGCGTTGGTCAGCTTGGTCACGCCCGGCTTCAGCAGGCTGCGCCAGTGCCGCTTCAGGATCTGCACCGAGCCATAGGCCCAGCGGAAGCGCTGCGTCTTGTAGGCGTCCAGCGAATCCGGCATGACGCCCTTGCCGTAGGAGCGCGCATCATAGACCGACTGCCAGCCTTCCTGGAACAGCCGCAGGCCCAGTTCCGCATCCTCGGTGATGCACCATTCGGCCCAGCCGCCGACAGCCTCCAGCGCCGATTTGCGTACCATGGTCATGGTGCCGTGCTGGATGATCGCGTTGTCGTCGTTACGCTGCACCATGCCGATCTTGAAGAAGCCGGCATATTCCCAGTAGCAGGCCTTCTTGAAGCCGCTTTCTTCCTGGTCGTAATAATCCTGCGGCGCCTGCACCAGGCCGACGGCAGGATCCTGGAAATGCGGCACCATGTTGTTCAGCCAGTCGGGCGTCACGATGTAGTCGCTGTCGATGACGGCCACCACCTCGGCATCGGCGGCGGTTTCCTTCATGGCGAAATTCAGGGCGCCCGCCTTGAAGCCCGGCCAGGGGCAAAGATGGAAGAAGCGGAACCGGTCGCCCAGCGCCTCGCAATGGATCTCAACCGGGCGCCAGACCGCCTCGTCCTTGGTGTTGTTGTCGATCACCAGCACTTCGAAATTCGGATAATCGAGCTTGGCCAGCGCGTTCAGCGTCTGCTTCAGCATCTCCGGCGGCTCGTTGTAGCATGGCACATGGATCGACACCTTGGGCAGGCGCGTCATGTCGGTGCTGGCGATGCGCGGCAGCGGCACCCGGCGGTTCTTGCGCCAGATCACGTCGATCAGCTCGACCATGTCGCCGGCGACGGCGGTGAACAGCAGCACCTGCAGCATGATGAGCACGGCCCAGGCGGCGATCTCGCCGGCGCCCAGATAGCGCATGGCCGGGATCAGCATGGCCAGCGTCAGTGCCGTGCCGGCGGCCTGGAAGGTGGCGGCGAAGACGATACGGCCGGGCAGCCTCAGCTCGGAGCGCGCCCGCAGATAGACGATGGTTGGAATCAGGCCAAGCACGACCGCGATGGCGGCCCAGAGCGGCCAGTCGGCCAGTTCGGACACGGAATCCTTCCAGGTGAATTTCGCCTGGCGGTCAGCGTCGTACAGGCCCCAATAGGCGCCGACGATGCCTTCCTCGCCGATCTTCCAAGGCTGGTCGAACGCCTCGATGATGTAGTAGTCGAACTGGTGGATGCGCGCGACATTCACCCATTCGCGGATGAAGCGCGCCTGGTTGACGAGCGACGCCTCGGCGGCGCCGACCTTCTTGCCGGCGCTCGGCCAGCCCACCTCGGTGATGACGATCGGCTTGTTGGGATACAGCTCGCGCAGCTTGGCGTAGCGCTGCAGCGTGTCCTCGATGGCCATCTCGACCGGCACGCCTTCCCAGTAGGGCAGCAGCTGCACGGCGATGAAATCGACCGCTTCCACCAGCTCGGGATGCTTGTGCCAGATGTGCCAGGGTTCCGCCGTGGAGACGCGCACCGAAGCGTTCATCTGCACCTGGCGGATGAAATCGATCATCTTCGGCACGGTCACTTCGGTGCGCAGCAGCGCCTCGTTGCCGACGATGACGCGGGACACGTTGCGGTTCTGCCGGACGATGCCGATCAGATCGGCGATCTCGCGTTTGTTGCGCGCCTCGTCGCTGCCGATCCACGCGCCGGGCATGACGCGCAGGCCGAATTCGCGGGCCATCGCCGGGATTCGGTCATGGCCATCGCTGGTCGTGTAGGTGCGGATGCCCGAGGTCTCCTTCGAGACCAGCTCAAGATCGCGGCGGATTTCCTCCGCCGACGGACCCTTGGTCAGCGGTCCCTGGTCGCGCCGGTAGGGGCTGAAGGACATGCCGGCGATGACGCCGTCGGTATTCACGGCCGAGCGCGGCCAGTAAATGGCGCCCCAGACCGCGACGTTCGCCAGAATAACAAGCCCGACGATCAGCAGATTCGACCAACGCAACATGATAAATGCCGTTTCAATGTCAGAAAGCTTCCCGATTCGACATAACAGCATGACGAAGAATACGGCCACCGAAGGGCGGACGATCCGGCCATTGGCCCAGCAATGGCCATATTTCTGGCTGTATGCCTTGGAAACGGGAGCGCTTTCACCCACCGGGAGGCTTGTTTGAGCCGATCCGCTAGCCTCGACTTGCAGGAGGGCTGGGGGTCGCTGACGACCCGACGCCGTCAAATATAGCGATGCCTAATCGTTCGTTCAAGTCTTTATCGATTCTCGGTGCCTGTAAGGTCATTTCAGTAAATATCAATTATTTACATATAACTAATAGTATAAATAATCGCGATGTCATGTTATTTCTGAGTATAGAAATTCGGGGGATGCGGGCGACGGCCGGACGCGGGGACAGTCGAAAAATCAATCGATCTCGCACCTGCGGAAAACCGCCGCAGGCGATCCCTGATTGCTGGCGATAAGCGATTCTTTTTAGAGACTTATTCGGGCCGCGGGCCGGCGGCGGCGCGATTGTTTTATTCCGGCAGCCAATTATCTGTGCGCACGCCTACCAGCAGCCGGTCCGGCCGGTTGCCGTCGGTCGAGAAGGGCAGCAGCAGGCGGGTGTAATGCCGGCGCGAGCCATCGACGGTGGCGATCACCCGGTGATAGGCCGGCACGCCGGTCATCCGCACGGTGTTGTAGTCGGTCGCCACCGACTCCCGGTAGATCGGAATGGGGAAATCGTGCAGCGCGCGGCCGGAGAAATTGCGGTTATTGAACAGCGTCACGCGGCTGCCATAGACACTGACGTGGAAATTCATCGGATTCTCCGATGAGGCATCAATCAGATGCACAAAGCCAAGCATTCCAATATCGGCAATGAATTTCGGATCGATGTCTGAAAGAAGCGGCAATCCATGGCGCCGCCCGCTCGCCTGCTGGGCCTGACGCCAAATCTGCAGCAGGTTTTCCATGCCCAGACTATCGGATGTCGAAACCTCATCCACCGGCATCGGCATGCGGTAGATGAAATTTCCCCTGTCATCTTCCGCTGTGGCTGGTCTTGCGCTGCGGTTGCCGCCGTACAGAGCCTTCAACCCCATTGTGGAACTTGCCATGGGACGTTGTGCAAGGCGGCTGCGGCGATAGGCGGAAAGATCGACGACCTTATGGCTTTTGATATGGCCTCCGCCACGGCGGAAATGTTCTTGGTCAAGGACGACCAGACGCTCACGGAAGAACGCGGCGTCCTCAGCCGAGAGCAGGGCTGAACTCGCCCGCAAAGCGCCAATTGCACTGCTGGCGCTAGCCAGTTTGTTCTGTGCCAAGAACAAATTAGCCATATTCAACAGGTCGTGACAGCGCCTTAGGTTGCCATCGATGAACGGCTGCGATGTCGTCATGAGGTCTCCCCACCCCAAACAGCCAATAAATCAATTATTACACTAAAGTAGAATTACTGAACAATTTTCAATAGGCAACTGTAAAATGCATACCATATGACGCGCCTGAATGTGGTTCAGCGCGTCAGGCTGTGATCGGCAAATCCGCCGGAAACGCGGACAGGCGGCCATCCTTTCTAGATGACCGCTCTTTCCATCCCCCTCGAATCCTTAGGCCGCGCTTGCAGCGGTTGCGGCAGGCTCGAGCGTAGCCGGCTGTACCCATTCAGAGAACTGCTTCAGAATTTCAGGGCGCGTAATCCAGCCCATGTAAACCGTTTCATTTTGATTGGTTACAGGGAAATAGCCGTCAATACAGATGTCCATGTGCGGGTAGCCGTAGGCTTTGAGCGGTAAACCGCGATCCGCGATGTGCTTCAGAACAGCACCGCAATGCCAATCGACATCGAAATGCCGCATGGACAGTGCCCGTGTCAGGCGGGGCAGGGTGCCAGCCAGCCCGTACCCGCGCCAGTCGGGATGGACCCACAAGCCGCCATGATGGCCAACGCGGCCGTTAATGTGCGGCACGTCCTCAGGCAGTACGATGTTGAGTGGCTGGCGAACCAGGACCGGCTTGAGATCGTACCAAAGACGGAAAGACCTTTTGAGGCCAATATAGTCATCCGTGATGAACAGACGGTTGGCGATGCAGGCGACCGTCTGTCCCTCATGCCGCAACCGCAGCCAGAAACTGTTGCCCGGATGCAGGTGACTCTCCGACGGATCGAAGGTCGGGTTCAGCAACGACATCTTCGGTGCCGATCGCATCACATCGGCCCAGCCTGCCATGTCGGTTTCGACCGTCAGCTCCAGCCCCATCCGGTCAAGTTCGTCGAGATAGAGGCTGATGACGGCTTGAATATTGTCATAGTCCTGCGAAGTCAAAGCGCGCATATGGTCCTCCTGTGCCGTAAGCCTGCGGAATGCAGGCCAGCGACCATTAGAAGGACTCTTTGCGCTTCGCTTCTAGGGTGGATGTGCCACCTGGCGAATTTTTCAATTCTCGATTGAATAAGCGCCGTTGAATGCAGACCTGAACGGATCGCGCCTAGGCCTTGCGATCATTATGAAACTACTTCATCGGGGATTTCCGTCTCTGTTTCCGCGTTGCGGATCGCCGGCAGGTGCAGCAGCAGGGCGGCGGCGACAAACACCGAGGAGAAGGTGCCGATCAGGATTCCCCAGACCAGTGCTACGGTGAAATTCAGCAAAGTGCTGGTGGCGAAGAACAGCAGCGGCAGGATCGCCACCAGCGTCGTGCCGGAAGTCAGGATGGTGCGCGACAGCGTCTGGTTGATGCTGAGATTGATGAGTTCCGCCATCGGCATCCTCTTATGCTTGCGCAAGCTCTCGCGGATACGGTCGAACACCACCACCGTGTCGTTGATCGAATAGCCGGCCAGGGTCAGAAGGGCGGCGATGGCCGTCAGGTTGAATTCCAGCCCGGTGACCGACAGCAGCCCCAGCGTGACGATCACGTCATGCGCGGTGGCGATCATCGCGGCCACGCCGAACTGCCATTCGAAGCGGAACCAGACATAGAGCGCGATGCCCAGGATGGCGAGAGCGGTGGCCAGCGCGCCATCGCGGAACAGCTCGGCACTCACACGCGGGCCGACCAGTTCGGTGCGGCGGAACTCGTAGCCCTCGCCCAACGCGGCGCGGATGCGTGGGGCGGCTTGTGCGGTCTCGTCGGTGCCCAGCTGGCCGCTGTCGAGGCGGATCAGCGCCTCGGTCGGCTTGCCGAACTGCTGCACCTCGGCGGCGCCGAGGCCGGCCTCGGCCAGGCGGCCGCGCAGGGCGGCGGGGTCGATGGGCTGGGCGGACTGGATCTCGACCAGCATGCCACCCTTGAAGTCGATGCCGAGATTCAGGCCGTTGATCGCCAGCGACCCGAGGGTCGCCACGACCAGCAGCAGGGAAAACGCATAGGCGGCGAAACGATAGCGTACGAAATCGATGGCCGTATTGTCCGGCAACAGCCGGATGGGCAGGAAACGCATGAATGGAGCCTCCGGGCACGCCGCCGCTTGTTTCGGGCGCGTGCCGTGATTATTCGGGGATATTTCGGAAACGGCCGGCCCCTGTCGGAAACAGGGCCGGCGGCGGATCACGAAAGGAGGCGGGGAGGGCCGGTCGGCCGGTGCCGGTCCGGTGTCTGGCTGGCCGGACGATAGAAACTGGCGGTGAAAAGCCGCGCTGGCGCCGGCATCTGCGAGACGGAAATCGCGGCGGCCAACAGGAAGGGCGCGTCATCGCCGGCGGCGGGGGCGTTCTCGGCCAGCCGGTGCTGTACCTGCCGGAAATCCTCGGCCAGTACATGGCCGGTCGGGCCGAAGGTGCCGCCGCCCAGTTCCAGAATGGCTGCCTGCGGGGTGCTTGTGACGATCTGCGGCTGGGCCGGCGGGTGTGCGATCCCCAGCAACAGCCCGGCCAGCACCGCAAGCGCCAGGGCGGCGCGCAGCATCGAAGCAGGAAGTGTTGGGGAGGAAGCGGTCAACCGGATCGTCCAGTCACACCGGGCTCATAACGCCACATTGGCGCAGCGCCACCGGTCACCGCCGATAGATGCGCCTTCGCGGGATGAGCGTCAAGAGGAGGCTTGCCGCAGCGCGGCCAGCAAGGCCCGCACTTCCGCCGCCGGATATTCCGCACGCATCACCCCGCCCATGATGGCGACGGCGTCGGCGCCCTCCTTGATGCAGGCGCCGGCATTGCTGGCCTCGATACCGGCCAGCGCCACGATGGGGATTTGCAGCCGCGCGGCCGCCTTGCGCAGCCCCTCGATGCCCAGCGCCGGACCATAGCCGGGCTTGCTGGCGCTGGCGAAGATCGGGCTCAGGGTCACATAGTCGGCCCCGGTATCCAGCGCCTTTTCTATCTCGTCCAGACTGTGCGCGGATTTGCCGATCAGGGCAGCCGGTCCCAGGGTGGCGCGGGCCGACAGGGCGGAGCCGTTCGCCGGCAGGTGCAGCCCGGCCTTCAGCGCCTTCGCTGCCGCGACATCGCTGTTGATTGACAGGGTGGCGCCGCTGGCCGAGGTCAGCGCCGATATCTGGCGCGCGAGATCCAGCAGTTCGTCCGGCGGCAAATCCTTCTCGCGCAGCATGATCCAGCGGCAGCCTCCCTCCAGCGCCGCCGCCACGGTCTCGATCAGCGGGCGGGGGTTCTGCGTCCGGTCGGTGATCAGCAGCAGCGGCGCGGGAAGCGGCCTCAAGAGCCGATCATGCCGAGCTGCGGGCTCGACGCCTCGGCATAGCCCTTGCGCGGAATACGCCCGGCGCGGCGCGCGGCGCGGCCGGCGGCCACGGCGTCGCGCATGGCGGCCGCCATCAGCACCGGGTTGCGCGCCTTGGAGATGGCGGTGTTCAGCAGCACCGCGTCGGCGCCGATCTCCATCGCGCGGGCGGCGTCGGAGGCGGTGCCGATACCGGCATCGACGATTACCGGCACGGTGGAGCGGTTACACACCATCTCCAGATTATACGGGTTCACCAGCCCCATGCCGGAGCCGATGGGCGAGGCCAGCGGCATGACGGCGGCGCAGCCAACATCGGCCAGCTTCTGGCAGACCACCGGATCGTCGGTGCAGTAGGGCAGCACGATGAAGCCGTCCTTCACCAGCTCCTCCGCCGCCTCGACCAGCTGCGCGACGTCGGGGTACAGTGTCTCGCGGTCGCCGATCAGTTCCAGCTTCACCCAGTCGGTGCCGACCGCTTCGCGCCCCAGCTGCGCGGTCAGCACGGCGTCGCGTACGGTGCCGCAACCCGCCGTGTTGGGCAGCAGGTGGCAGCGGTCCTTCAGCACGTCCCACAGATTTTCGGCATGGGATTCGGTGCTGACCCGGCGGATCGACACGGTGACGATCTCCGCCGCGCTGGCCGTCAGCGCATCCAGCATGACCTGGCGGTTGGGGTAGCCCGCCGTGCCGATCAGCAGGCGAGAACCGAAGCTCTTGCCAGCCAGCGTGAAGGGGTCTTTCGCGGCGTTCTGTATAGCGTTCATGCTCTCACCCGCCCTGGAAGGGCTGTACGATCTCTATATCATCATTGGCGCTGACCGGAGTCGCCGCCCAGTCGCTGCGTTTCACGACCTTCTGGTTCGCCGCCACGGCGATGCCGGGCCGGCTGGCATCGATGCCCCGCTCGGCCAGCAGGGCGGCGATGGTCGTTGCCATCGTGCCGTAAGCTTTACCGTTCAGGCGGATCGGAACAACGGTCTTGCTGTCGCTCATCGCACTCATACTCATTCTGCGGCAATCTCGGACGTTGCCGCTGACTTAGCGGCGAAGCGCGCCAGCGTAAAGGGGGCGGCTTCGGAAAGTGTCCTGCCGGTCAGGATCTGCCGGGCGATGGCGTCGGCGGTGATCGGCGCCAGCAGGATGCCGTTGCGGTGGTGGCCGGTCGCCACCAGCAGCCCGTCGAGCCCGCTCTCGCCCAGGATCGGCGCGTCGTCGCGGCTGGTCGGGCGGAACCCCACCCACATCTCCTCGATCGGCAGTTCCTCAATGGCGGGGACCGCCCGCCAGGCGGCGTCCAGCAGCGCCAGCACGCCACCCGCCGTCATGTGCGGGTCATAGCCCTTTTCCTCGACGGTGGCGCCGACGATCAGGCGGCCATCGGCGCGCGGCACCAGATAGATTTTCGGTGCCCACAATACGGATGTGGCCAGCGGCGCTTTCGGGTCCATGCGCAGGCTCAGCATCTGGCCTTTCACCGGGCGCACCGGCGGCAGCGCGATGTCGGGCAGGCCGGGGATGTCGCGCGACCAGGAGCCGGCGGCCAGCACCACGATATCGGCCCTGTGCAAATCCTCACCAACCCGCACACCGACGGCGCGGCCGGCTTGCGTCTCGATGCCAGTGACCGGGCTGTTCTCGTGCAGCGCCCCGCCTGCCTTGGCGAAAGCCGCCTGCAGCGCCTCAGCCAGCCTGCGGTTCTCGACCTGATGGTCCTCGGGCGCCCAGATGGCGCCGGTGATGCCGGAGCGGAGATAGGGCTCGCGCTTCCTGGCCTCGGCACCGCTCAGCCAGTCGACGGCGAGGCCAAGGTCGCGCTGGAATTCATAGGTGAAGCGCAGCTGCTCCGCCTCGTCGCGGTTGGTGGCGGCGACCAGTGTGCCGGTCTCGCGATATTCGACATCAATGCCCGACGCCGCGTTCAGCTCGGCGGCGAAGCCGGGCCACAGCTTCTGGCTGGCCAGCGTCAGACCCAGCAGGGATTCCTCGCCCGGTTCGGTCTCGGCATTGGCGGCCAGCATGCCGGCGGCGGCCCAGCTGGCGCCACGCCCGGCCTGGCCGCGCTCGAACGCGGAAACGCGGCACCCCGCCTGCGCCAGCCGCCAGCCGATGCCGAGGCCACAGACGCCGGCACCGATGATGGCGACGGATGGTTTGCCGGGTGTTTTAGGTGACATGGTAACGCTCCCTTCGCTGGCATGATCCAGATCAGGTTCAATGGGTATAATCTCAGCCGGGTCGGCTCATCCCGCCCCGGCACCCCAGCTACACTATGCCATGTAATGGTTCTGCCATGAAATGCAACGGCGGGGCCTGCGCCCCGCCGTTTTCACATGCTCAATCTGGGGCGGGGCCTGCGCCCCGCCATTCTCACAGGCTCCGTTGCTGAACCGCTCAGGCGGCGCGGACCTGCGCGAGGAAGCTCTCCATCTCGCTGCGCAGCTTGACGGAGGACTGCGAAAGCTCCTGCGCGCTGGACAGCACCTGGGTCGCCGCCGACCCGCCTTCGGACGCCGCCTGGCTGACCTGCACGATGGCGCCGGAGACTTCCTGCGTGCC
>Ga0114898_1000511_pt1 | contig 29394 bp, 23 predicted proteins | sample Malvired_Geostar_FD_83496 | JGI IMG/M metagenome (GOLD analysis project Ga0114898, IMG submission 83496) | Marine viral communities from the Global Malaspina Expedition - Malaspina viral metaG DeepMed_Geostar | ecosystem: Environmental > Aquatic > Marine > Oceanic | place: Mediterranean Sea...
ACCCCGTCGTCCCCGCCGAGCCGCCGCAGGACGTCGCCGAAACGGCCCGCCCGTTCCTGCCGGTGCATCAGGCCCTCGACCCATGCCGACATCATCTCCGGCAGTGCCATCAACCGGGCGGTATGGCCTGAAGGCGCGGTGTCGAACACCAGCAGGTCGTATTCCTGCAATCCCTCCTCCACTGTCTGCGCGATGCGCTCGAGCAGCGCCGCCTCGTGCATGCCGGGCGTGTCCATCGACAGCGCCATGTGCTTGTCCACCTCCCCGGCGAGGTGCGCAGGCATGAGGCGTCGAAGCGCCGTCCCGACCTCGTCGAGGTGCTGGCGCGCCGTCTGCTCCGGGTCCAGCTCGACCCCGTCGAGGTTGGGTGCGAGCCGCACCCTGCTCGGCCCGATGTCCCGCCCGAACAGGTGCCCCAGGTTGTGCGCCGGATCGGTCGATACCAGCAGCACGCGCCGGCCTTCGCTGGCCATCCCGATGGCGGTGGCCGCCGCCACCGTTGTCTTGCCGACGCCGCCCTTCCCGCCGATGAAGAGGACCCGGCGGTCGCGGGCGAGGTTCAACAACACCCGACGTGGTCCAGCGGCGAACGCTCCATGCCCATGCGGCGGTGCCAGTCGTGGAATCGCTCGTACATCACCGGCATCAGCTCCAGCGTGTAGCAGCCGGCGGGATTGGGAACACCCAGCGATTCGGCGAACACCAGCAGCATGAACAGGTCCTCCTCGTCGCGGCGGGCGCGGGCGAAGGTTCGCCGGTAGGGGGCGACGTAGAACTCGCGCAGGCCCGCCGAGAGGCGGGACAGCCGCGAAGATCCACGCTTGTGCGTCGAGGACCCCATCACCCCTCCGGCCTGACCGTCGCCACTGCATCCGCGCCGCGGCGCATCGCGATGAATGCTTCCAGCGCCACCCACAGGGCCGCCACCAGGATCACGATGTCCATGCCCAGCAACAGCCAGTTGCCTTCGCGGTAGAACGTGCCCAGTTGGACCACCAGCGCGAGTACCGACATCACCAGCAGGAAAACCAGCGGCACCGCCGTGACCCACACGGGGCGGCGCAACTTGATCAGCATCACCGAGAGGATCGAGAGGGTCAGGCCCGCCAGCAGCTGGTTGGTGGTCCCGAACAGCGGCCAGATCAGCATGCCGCCGGACCCGTCGCCGCCGGCACTGAAGGTCAACGCCACGCAGAACACCAGCGCAGCCAGGGTCGCCGCGACGCTCCCCTGCAGCGCGCGCACGCCCGCGATCTGGGCGGCTTCCTGCACCACGTAGCGCTGCAGCCGCAGCCCGGTATCCATGGTGGTGGCGGCAAACAGGATCGCCATCACCGCCAGGATGGTGCTGCCCAGTCCCGGATCCAGCCCGAGCCCGTTGGCCAGGATGTTGCCACCCCCTGCGACGAAGGCATTGACGCCACCAGCGCCGAACTTGGTGTAGACCGCTTCCCATTCACCCAGGGTGGCGAAACCGGCCGCGCAACAGATGATCGCCGCGAGCGCAAGCATGCCCTCGCCCACCGCCCCGAAGTAACCGACGAAGCGCGCGTCGGTTTCCTTGTCGAGCTGCTTGGAGCTGGTGCCCGAAGCGACCAGGCCATGGAAGCCACTGATGGCACCGCAGGCGATGGTGACGAACAGCAGCGGCACGATGCCGGGCGTCCCCTCCGGCACCGCATCGTTGAACGCCGGTGCGACGATCTCGGGCCCGGAGAACAGCGTGGCCGCGTACAGCAGGCCCAGACCGATGAACAACTGCAAGCCGTTGATGTAGTCGCGCGGCTGCAGCAGCACCCACACCGGAAGCAGGGACGCGATGCCAGCGTAGGCAAACAACAGGATGATCCACTGCGCCTTCGGTGCCAGCCCGAACACCGACTCCGGCAGGGTGATGGGGAACGCCTGCCCCAGGAAGATGGCGCCGTACAGCAGGACGACGCCGATGATCGACGGCCACAGCAGCCCCACCTTGTAGCGGTAGATCGCCTGGCCGATGAACAGCGCGACCACGATCGCCGACCAGGTCGGGATCACCGCTGCAGGCGTCGACACCAGCAGGTTGGAGATGACCACCGCAAAGGCGGTGTTGACCATCAGCAGCAACAGGAAGATCACCACCAGGAACAGGTTGCGCGCCCGCGATCCGATGACGCTGCCGGTGAGCGTGCCGATCGATTGTCCCTTGTTGCGCACGCTGGCCCACAGCGCCCCCATGTCATGCAGGCCGGCGAAGAACACCGTGCCCAGCGTTACCCAGAGGAAAGCGGGGGCCCAGCCCCAGATGACGGCGATGGCGGGGCCGACGATCGGGGCGGCGCCGGCGACCGAGGTGAAGTGATGCCCCCACAGCACGAACTTGTTGGTGGGCACGAAGTCGACGTCGTCGCGCAACTCGTGGGCCGGCGTGCGGAAGCTGGCCTGGAGCTTGAAGATCCGGTTGGCGAGGAAGGATGAATAGAGGAAGAAGCCCAGCGCCATCATGGCCAGGCCGACCAGCATCAGCAGGATGGAACTCACGGCACCCCTCCTCTCGCGCCGGCGGGAGGCCGGCACTGGAGTCCCGAGAATGTAACCCCCGCGGCCGGATTGGAAGTGGAGCGGGCGTCGCCTCGACTAAAGTCGAAGATGCTTCAGGTCGCCATCGCCTGCAGCAGCAGCCCCGTCATGTAGGCGAAATACGTCCCCAGCGCATAGCCCATGACCGCCAGCAGGACACCTACCGGCGCCAGCGCGGGATGGAACGCGGAGGCGACCACGGGCGCCGAGGCGGCCCCACCGATGTTCGCCTGCGAGCCCACCGCCATGAAGAACAGCGGTGCCCGGATGAGCTTGGCCACGCCGAGCATCAGCCCCGCGTGCACGCTGATCCAGATCAGCCCGAGCAGGAACAGCCACGGACGGTCCAGCAGCGCTCCCAGGTCCATGTGCATGCCTATGGTCGCCACCAGCACGTAGAGCATCGCCGAGCCGATCCTCGAGGCGCCCACCCCTTCCAGCCGGCGGGCCGGGGTGAAGCTCAGTGCCAGGCCGACGGTGGTGGCGATCAGGACGATCCAGAAGAACCCCGAATCCAGGCTGTAGTCCTGCAGTCGCCATTCGGCCGGCAAGCGGGTGATCCACGCCACCAGGGGCTCGGCCAGCGCGTGCGCCAGCCCGGTCGCACCGAGACCGACCGCCAGCACCACCATCAGGTCCGGCAAGGTCGGGATGCGTGAGTGCTGGGCCTGGTAGGCCTCGATGCGGCGCTTGAGGTCGTCGATGGCGGTGGTGTCCGCGCGGGTCCAACGGTCGAACGCATTGGCGCGGGCGGCAAGCAGCAGCAACACCGCCATCCAGACGTTGGCCACCAGCACGTCCACGGCGACGAACTGGCCGAACAGGGTCGTCTCGACCTCGAAGACTTCCTTCATCGCGGCCTGGTTGGCGCCACCGCCGATCCAGCTGCCTGCCACGGTGGTCATGCCGCGCCAGGTCTCCCCGGCCACCGCCTCGGGCTGGATGATGCCCATCGCGAGGAATGCCACGACCGCTCCGAGCATGACGCCGACGGTACCGGTCAGGAACATGATCACCGCCCGCGGCCCGAGCCGCAGGACCGCGCCAAGATCGATGGCGATGCACAGCAGCACCAGCGAACTCGGCAACAGGTAGTCGCGCGCCATCGGATACAACTCCGAGGCGTTGCCGTCGATCAGGCCGATGCTGTGGTAGATCGACGGCAGCAGGTAGCACATCAGCAGCGCGGGCACGTAGCTGTAGAACTTCTGCCAGAAGCCCGAAGGCCGCGACGCGGTCCAGAAGACGGCGCCGAGCGTGATCGCCAGCAGGCCGAGCACGGTGGCATCGTTGGTGATCAACGCGGTCGATGCGGGTACGGACATCGGGGACTCCGGCAATGCTTCGGGGGTGCGGCGGGCCTGCCTGCCGCGTGGCGGCCGCTACTGGCCGAGGTGCTGCTCGAGCCAGTCGTTGACCGTCTCGTGCCATTGCACGCTGTTGGCCGGCTTCAGAACCCAGTGGTTCTCGTCGGGGAAATACAGGAACTTCGATTCGATACCCTGCCGCTGCAGGGCTGTGAATGCCGCCAGCCCCTGGCTCACCGGGATGCGGAAATCCTTCTCGCCGTGGATGACCAGCATCGGCACGCGCCACTTGTCGACATGACGGCTGGGATTGAAGCGCTGGTAGTTCTCCGGCACCTCCCATGGCGTGCCTCCGTTCTCCCACTCGGTGAACCACAGCTCTTCGGTCGCGAAGCCCATCATCCAGGTGTCGAAGACGCCATCATGGTTGACCAGGCACTTCCATGGCTCGTTCCAGTTGCCGGCGATCCAGTTGACCATGTAGCCGCCATAGCTGGCGCCCAGCGCGCAGGCATTGTCGCCGTCCAGGAACGGGTACTGCTGCTGCGCGGCCTGCCATCCCTTCTGCAGGTCCTCCAGTGGCCGGTCGCCCCAGTGCTGGCTGATGGCGTCGGTGAACGCCTGTCCATAGCCGGTGGAACCATGGAAGTCGATCATGACCACCGCATAGCCCTGCCCGGCGTAGGTCTGCGGATTCCAGCGATAGCTCCAGCCGTTTCCGAAACTGCCCTGGGGCCCGCCGTGGATGAGGAACGCCACCGGATACTCGCGGCCCTCCTCGTAGTTCCAGGGCTTGACCACGTAGCCGTGCACGGTGTCGTGGTTCCAGCCCTTGAACGTGAACTGTTCGAACTCGCCAAAACCGACGCCGGGCAACATCTCCCCCGCCGACGGCGTGATCTCGCGGAGAGGCGCGCCGTTGATCCCGCCGACCATCACCTGTGGTCCGGTGGCGAGGCTGGCGCGGGTGAAGGCGAGCGTGCCGTCCTGCAGGTCCACGGACCCGATGCTGCCGTCGCCGATCAGCCGGGTGACACCGCCGCTGTCGACATGGACCGCGACCAGCGGGTACTCGCCCGTGTCCTGCGCGGTGACGTAGAGGGTTTCCCCGTCTTCGGACACCACGATGCTGCTGGCCGACCGGTCCCAGTCGGGTGCGATCTCGCGCTGTTCGCCACTGGCCAGGTCGAGCGCCATCAGGCCGAAGCGGTCCGCCTCGAAGCCCGGACGCTTCATCGCGCGATAGAACAGCGTCCGGCCATCGGGCGAGAAAACAGCGCCGGTGTCCCACGCAGGGTTCGCGGCGGTGAGGTTTCGCGAGGCGCCTTTTCCATCCGCGCTGGCGAGCCAGAGGTCGAAGTTGGTCGACCACGGCTCGTCCGGCCCCGCGTCGCGGGCACTGAACACGATGGAACGCCCATCCGGCGACCAGGTGTATTCACTGCTGTCCCCGAAAGGCCGCGAGGGCACGTCTCCCGACACGTCCGTGGCCAGGGCCGTGGCATCGCCCACCATGCCCTTGCCGGATGGGATATCCGCCACGAACAGACGGTTCATGCGACCGTCGCGCCACGTATCCCAGTGGCGCACGAACATCCGGTCGTGGACGACGCCGGTGGAATTGCTCGTCTCCTGGTCCTGCAACCGCTTGCTGGTGCATGCGAGGTCACCGTCGCACCCGGGAAAGGCGGCCACGTTGATCGCCACCCGGGACCCATCGGGCGAGACCCGGTATCCCTCGACATCGACCGGGAAGTCGGTCAGGCGCCGCGGCGTGCCTCCATCCAGCGGAATCGAGTACAGCTGCGAACTGCCGGACTTGCCGCTCAGGAAGTACACGGACCGGCCATCGGGCGAGAACGCCGGGGAGTTCACGTTCCAGTCCACCGGCGTCAGCCGCACCGGGGGTGCGGCGTCACGGGCGACCAGGTTTTCCAGCCAGAGGCTGGTCGTACTGGTGTTCGCCTCCAGGTCCACGCTGCGGCGGGCGAAGACGACCATGCGGCCGTCGGGCGAAAGCGCCGGAGAAGAGTAGCGATCCATCGCCGCCAGGTCGGTCGGCTGCAGCCCGCGGGGACCGTCCTGCGCCATGGCGGGCGCGGGCAACGCAAGAACCGCCAGCAGCGGAAGCACGGCAAGGCACGCTTTCATCGAAGTTGACCCCGGGATGAACGAAACTTCGATGTTATGCGCTGGATGGCTAGCCGGCCAGCGTCATTCGGCTGCTACCCCACCCCCCAGGCTGCGCGCCAGGAACGCGAGCAAACGCGTGTGGTACTCGCGCTGGTGCTGCTCGACGTAGAAGCCGTGCCCTTCCCTCGGGTAGTAGAGCGTCTCCACTGGCGACCCGGATTCGACCAGGGCCCGTTCCATCATGCGGGTGTGCTGGATGGGCGCACGCTCATCCTCGCCCCCGGCAGCCAGGAAAACGGGCACCTTGATCTGGTCCGCCATGCGCGTCGGGGATACCGCATCGAGCTCCTCGCGCTCGCCAATCCACTCCCGCAGGTACGTGGCCCCCGAGCCGCGACGCTGGATGTCACCCTGGGTGTGCATGGTCGGCAGGTCGTAGACGCCGACGTACCCGGCCGCGCACTGGTAAAGGTCCGGCTCACGGGCGGCGCCCATGAGGGCTGCGTAAGCGCCATAGCTGGCGCCGTAAATGCAGACCTTCCCGGGGTCCGCGATCCCCTGCCGTATCGCCCAATGGGTGGCATCGGTGACGTCGTCCTGCATGGCCTTGCCCCATTCGCGGGCACCTGCGGAAGTGAAAGCTTTTCCATAGCCGCCGGAGCCCCGAAAGTTGACCTGCAGGACTGCATACCCCGCTGCGGCCAGCATCTGCACGTGTGGGTCGAAATCCCATGTGTCCTGCACGCCGTACGGACCACCATGTGGCATCACGACCATCGGCAGCCGCCGGTCCTCCGCCCCCTTGGGGACGGTGACATAACCGCGAAGTGCCAGCCCGTCGCGGGCCTTGAACTCGACCGGGCGCTTCGCCGCCATCATCGCCGGGTCGAACCACTCCCGGCGGCTCAGCAGGTGGGCGGCCTTCTTGGCGACCGTGTCGAACAGGTAGAAGTCGCCGGGGTTGCGATCACTCCAGGTCTGCACGAGCGCGTGGTTGCCGTCGGCCGTCCGTGACGTGACCACCACCGGGGAATCGAAAGCCGCTTCGAGGCTGCGATAGAGGCGGGCGTCGGTCGACGCGTCGTCGAAGAAGGCGGTCCTGGGCTTGCCGTCCTGGTACACCACGCCGACGGGCACCCGGTCGGCGCCATGGAGGATCGCAGCGGGATCAACCGCATCATCGCGCAGCACTTCGGTCCGTCGTCCGGTGGCGGTGTCCAGCGAAACGATGGAATCGGGGCCCTGCGAATGTTCGACCTGCAGGTACGCCGTGGTGCCGTCGGCGGAGAAACCCACCGGGGCCTCGCCGACACCACTCGTCCCCTCATCATTGAGCAGTTCCCACTCGCTCCCGTCGCCGTCCCGGTAATACAGCCGCTGCCGATAGTCCGTACCCAGCCCAAGGGCGAACCGGACCACGCCCTGGTGGTCGGTCACGAACTGGGCATTGCGAACCGGTGCGCGGGCAATCTGCATCCGTCGGCCGCTGTAGACATCCATGAGCTCGGCCCGGCTGTAGGGATCCTCATGGAAGGGACTCACCGAGATCACGACATTGCGGTCGTCGGTTGGCAGGCCATCCACCAGGAAAGCGGCGACGGTCTCGACCTTCTTCGGCTGGATCCTGGTTCCCAGCCCTGCACCGGCAACCCTCTGCCCGACCAGCAACTCGCCTTTGCTGCCATCAACGTTGATGGCATACAGCTCACCCGTGGGAAGTGGCTCGTCGCGGGATCCGAACTTGTCCGCGATGCTGATGAGCACGCGTTCCGGATTCACCCAGTCGAACGCGTGGATGTGCGTATTGCGCCCGAGGGAAAAGCTCGCGCTCACGGCGCTGTCCCCCCGCCGGATGATCACCAGCGCGGTGCGTTCGCCGTTCTCCAGCGGCACCGTCGCAGCGAGGAACCCGCCAGTCGGCGAGATCTTCACCTGGTGGAACGAGTCCGAGCGGCTGTAGGCCTCCACGTCGACGGCAGGCGCAATGCCGCGGTCCACTCCTTCGGAATGCGCGACTGGCGACGCAGCGAAAAAAGCCGTCGCAAGCAACGCGGCACTCAAAAGGGATCGGGTATTCAAGGTTAGGCTTCCTTCCTGGGATCGGGTACGGAAGGAACCGGCACGTCGATATGGGCCGCCAAAGGCCATTAGACATTCGATACTACGCACGCTTCCGGTCGTCAGACCGCCCCCGGTGCCGTATCCCCCCGGCGCCGAGCGTACCCAACTTTGACGCCCTTGGCACCAAACAAAGAGCCCCTCGATGAGGGGCTCTCGCTCGTGAGCGCGGCAACAGGCGGTCAGAAGGGAATGTCGTCGTCCGCGAAATCGCTTCCGAAGTCGTTCGACTTGGCCGGCGGCGCTTCCTTGCGGGGCGCATCCTGGCGCGGAGCCGGCCGCGAGGGACGCTCGCTGCGCCCACCACCACCACCGCCTGCGCCGCCGCCCTCACCGCCGCCGCCGAGCATCTGCATCTCGTCGGCAACGATGTCGGTGAAGTACTTCTCGACCCCGTCCTGGCCGGTGAACTTGTCGTAGCGGATCGAACCCTCGATGTAGACCTGGCGACCCTTGCGCAGGTACTCGCCGGCGATCTCGCCGAGCTTGCCGAACAGCTTCACCCGGTGCCATTCGGTGCGCTCCTGGGTGTTGCCGTCGCGGTCCTTGCGCACGCTGGTGGTGGCCAGGCTGAGGGTGGTCACGGCCATGCCGCCCTGGGTGTACTTGGTCTCGGGGTCGTTGCCGAGGTTGCCGACGAGGATCACCTTGTTTACGCCACGTGCCATGAGTCTGGTTCCTGTCCGGTGGTCTGGGTCGCCACGCTGGCGACGGACGGGCCAGTATACCCACCGGGTCCGGCGCCCGTTGTCGGACCATCCCCTGTCCGCGGGTAGGCCGCCCGGCACGCATCACGCAGCGCAACATGACTCCCGGCCAAACGGGGAGTACGGTCGGCCGTGAACGTACTCCGGCGTAGGGAAGCGCATGCCGGGCCAACCGCAACCTTGCCAGTGCGCAAGGAACTTGCACCAGGGTTGCCTGCGACTTGGGAGGGATACCGTGATACGCCAAGCCCTGTTCCTTGTGTCAGCACTTGCCACCGCCCCCGCGCTGGCTTCCACTGGGGTTGCCTTCGTCCATGGGACGGGCAGCCAGACCAACGCCGCCGGCGACTACTGGACCACCGCCAACATCAACTCCATCCGGCAAGGCTTGCCGGATGCCAACAACTACGTCGTCATCAACTGCGACTTCACCCGGTACATGTGGGAGCCGGCGGCAGCCGGTTGCCTGGCGGGGCAGTTGCAGCAGTTCATCGCCAGCAAGGGCATCACCGACCTGGTGGTGCTGACCCACAGCAACGGCGGCAACGTCATGCGCTGGATCATGTCCAACCCGACCTGGGACAGCCGCTACCCCGACATCATCAACAGGGTCCGCTGGGTCAACGCGCTGGCACCGTCCTCGGCCGGTACGCCGTTGGCCGATGCCGTCATTGCCGGCAACGCCTTCGAAAGCGCACTCGGCTGGCTGCTGGGTTACCAGAACGATGCGGTGCGCATGCAACAGGTGAGCTGGATGGCGAGCTACAACGCCAACTGGCTTTACGGCACCAGCGGACGTCCCTCGTTGCCGCGCAACTTCTACAACGTCGTCGGGACGGACGTCGCGTCCATGCCCTTCAGCTCGAACGCGACCTGCGGCGGCTACGCCCAGAGTGTGGGGCTGGAGTTCACCCAGAACTGGCTTTCCTCCTGCTCGGACGGGTTCCTGGAATGCGGCAGCCAGCAGGCGGCCGGCATCACCTGGTTCCGCGACCACCAGCGCACCAGCAGTGGCCGGGTGCTCAACCACAACCAGAGCCGGCGCGACTGCTTCGGCCTGGACGTGATCCTGCGCAACGACCTTTGAGGAGCCCGACCATGAGGACAAAGACCATCCACACGCTGTGCCTGTCCATCGGCTTCGCGCTTGCCACTGGCCCGGCGTTTGCACAGGAAGCATCCGCAGGCAAATCGACCCACCCGCTGACCGCCTCACCCGCCGACCAGACGATCGCCGTGCTGGCGAAGGACGCCCCGGCCAACCCGCCAGGCATCGAGCGCGAGCCGGTGCGCTTTTCCTGGGCGATCGACGCCAGCACCACCCTTGATGCCCCCCAGCCTTTCACCGCCACCAGCCGCGATTACTGGACCACGGTGGATGCAAGGGAATTGGCGCGCGGCCATACCGTCCACACGACGCGTCCCGGTGCCATGGTGCTGGTGAGTCCGGAACGCGGCGCTGCCGCCGCCGTGCAGCCGTCGGACATGCGCATCCTCCGGGGCGGCCGCGTGCTGGACCCGGCCACCGCGACGGATCGCAACGCCCCTGCGAGCGAGCTGCGGGCAGCCACCGGCGCGCCCTTCGCCGCGGGTTCGCTGGGCTTCCGCCTCCGCCCGGAACTCGGTGCGGGCCGATTCGACATCCAGCTACCCGACGCACGCGGGCGCTACGTGGTGCACGTTCACGAGCCCGACAGCCCGTACGCGCTGAAGCTGGTCAATCCGGATACCACCAAGCTCACCGGGGATGCGGTATCGATCGACGCCGAGCTGGTCGCCCCCGCCGGGACACCGCCGCTGCAACGACTGGGCGGGCTGCTGACCGCGCCCGACGGGCGGACCTTCGACCTGACCCCGGTCCGGACTGCCGGGGGCTATCGCCTGCAGGCACAGCTGCCACGGCAGGCGTCGTCGCAACCCGGCCTGTGGGAAGCCCATGCGTTTGCCGTGGGCGAAGCCGCGGGCGAGCCGCTGCTGCGGGATGCGAAGGTTGCGCTGGAAGTCACCGCACCCACGGCGAGGTTGGGCGGCAGTTACGCCGTCACCACCGGCCCGGACGGGCTGGAAGTCACCGTGCCGCTGCAGGTCGCGAGCGAGGGCCGCTACGAGGTCCGCACCGTGCTCCATGGCACCGACGCTTCGGGGTCACTGCGCCCGGCGGCGGTCGGCCATTCCGCGGACTGGCTCCGTCCTGGCCGGCAGGCGCTGACGCTGGAGTTCGCGCCGGAGCTCTATCGCGGGCTCACGGCGCCCTTCGAGTTGCGCCAGTTGAGCCTGGGTGACCAGGGCCGCCACGGGCGGCTGGAGTACCGTGAGAATGCGGCGCGGCTGGAGGCGCGGGACCTGCGCACCGGCACTACCCGATGAAGCGGTAGGACGGAAGCATCCACACCGGCCCTCGGCGGCAGACCGCCGGAGGGCCGGCTTCCTAGCCTCTATAATCGGGCGTCCCCCGACGCCGGTTCCTGCATGCACGCCTCCGCCAGACCCCTCGCGCTCCCCGACCTGTCCGCCATCCAGACCCTCGCTCGGGACGACATGCAGGCGGTGGACACGCTGATCCGGGACCGGCTCGCGTCCGACGTGGTGCTGATCAACCAGGTCGCGGAGTACATCATTGGTGCGGGTGGCAAGCGCCTGCGCCCGATGCTGCTGTTGCTGGCGGCCGGCGCGCTGGGCCACCACGGGCCGCGCGCGCACCAGCTCGCTGCGGTGGTGGAGTTCATCCACACCTCCACGTTGCTGCACGACGATGTCGTCGACGAGTCCGACCTCCGGCGTGGCCGCAAGACCGCCAACGCCGTCTGGGGCAACGCCGCCAGCGTGCTGGTCGGCGACTTCCTGTATTCGCGCAGCTTCCAGATGATGGTCGAGCTGGACAGCATGCCGGTGATGCAGATCCTAGCCGACACCACCAACCGGATCGCCGAAGGCGAGGTGCTGCAACTGCTGCACGTGCGCAATGCGGATACCGACGAGGCCGCTTACCTGCGCGTGATCGAACGCAAGACGGCGGTGCTGTTCGCCGCCGCCACCCGGCTGGGCGCGCTGTTGGCCGGGGCCGACGAAGCGACCCAGCAGCGCATGCATGACTACGGGCTCCACCTGGGGCACGCGTTCCAGATCGCCGACGACGTGCTCGATTACGCCTCGGATGCGCAGACCCTGGGCAAGAACCTCGGCGACGACCTGGCCGAGGGCAAGGCCACCCTGCCGCTGATCCACGCAATCGGCCGCGCCGACCGGGCCACCGCGGCGAAGCTGCGCGGGGCGATCGAACAGGGCGATGCCGATGCCCTGCCCGAGGTACTGGCCGCCATCCAGGCCACGGGCGGGCTGGAGTACAGCCGCCAGCGCGCACGGGATTTCGCGCTACGGGCGAACGAGGCGCTGGACGGGCTGGAGGAGAACGCGCACGTCGCCGCGCTGCGCGGGCTGGTGGAGTACGCGATCAGCCGGGATCACTGACCGCGTGCGCCTCAGCGGAAGACGGCTGCTCCGCTGAACCGCTCTTCCAGGAAGTCCTCCATCATTTCGTAGGCACGCGTGGCGGCGCGTTCGTCGTAGACGCAGCCCGGCGGGTGGTTGGCTTCCGGCTCGGCGAAGCAGTGCACCGCTCCGCTGAAGTTGACGAACTGCCAGTCGGCGCCAGCGGCGTCCATCTCACGCTCGAACGCGGCGATGTCCTCGTCGCTCACACCACGATCGTCGGCACCGTTGAGCACCAGGATCGAGGTGTCCACCGCATCGTCCCCTGCCGGGAGCGGCGTGGAGAGCCCCCCGTGGAAACTGACGACGCCGGCGATGTCGCTGCCCGCGCGCGCCAGCTCGAGCACGCTGGTACCGCCGAAGCAGAAGCCGATCGCGGCGATGGCATCGGCATCAACGGGTGCGCCACCGGCCTGCGCCCGGAGGACTTCCACCGCCTTGGAGACGCGGTTCCGCAGCAGTTCGCGATCGTCGCGCAGCTCGCCCGAGATCCTGCCGGCCTCCTCGCGGTCCGCCGGCCTGTTGTCCTTGCCGTAAACGTCGGCCACCAACACCACGTAGTCGTCCCCGGCGATCCGCTTGGCGTTCTCCACCGAGGCGCCGGTCACACCCATCCAGTTCGGCACCATCACCACGCCCGGCCGCTTGATCGAATTCGCATCGTCGTAGACCAGTACGCCGCTGAAGGCAGTGCCATCCATCTCCCACTCCACCGTCTCGGTCTGGACCGCCGCGAATGCAGGGGCGGCGAGCAACATCAACGACATCGATACTGCGAGGCGGCGCATGCTCATGACGGCGGTTCCCGGTGATGGAAGGACGCCGTCGAGAGTAGCGTGTCGCCGTGAAGGCGACGGATTCAGTAAATGCCCAGCCCCTGGATGGTGCTGATCGCATCGGGGTCGAAGCCGGCGAGGCTGGCGAAATGGCGGCCGCGCTCGACGTAGTCGCGATAGGGCCCGAAGCTCGGCGCGCCGGGAGACAGCAGCAGGACCCCATCACCGCCCAACGCCTCGCGCGCCTGCTCCACCGCGTCCGCGAGATCGGCTGCCGCGCACAGGCGGTAGGAGCCCCGCCCCTCCAGCAACTGGTGGATGCGCGGGCCGTTGGCGCCCATCGTCACCACCGCCAGCGGCGAGCGCGCGGCCAGCGCATCGGCGGTTCCACTCCAGTCGACCCCGCGGTCATGGCCGCCGACCAGCAACGCGATGCGCCGCTCGCCGAAACAATCGAGCGCCGCCAGCGTGGCGTGCGGCGTGGTGCTGATGGAATCGTTGACCCAGGTGATGCCATCGCGCTGTCCCAGCACCTGCAGGCGATGGGGTAACGGCAGGAACGATGCTGCGTGCGGTGCCAGTGCGACGCCATCGTGGCCCATGGCCTCCAGTGCCGTGAGCACGGCGCACAGATTGCCGCGGTTGTGGCGCCCCGGCAGTGGCAAGCTGGAGGTGTCCATCACCTGGCGATCGGCGCGGTACAGCACGTCGCCGCGCAGGTGCCAGCCGCGCCGGTCGCCGAACCAGAGGGTTTCGCTGTCGGGCAGCGACAGCGCCGCCAGGCGCGGGTCGTTCGCGTTCAGTACCGCCACGCGCGGGCGAGCACCGGTGAGCAACTGCAGCTTGTCGCTGATGTAGCGCGCTTCGCTGCCGTGCCAGTCCAGGTGCTCGGGGAAAATGTTGAGGGCGACCGCCACCTCCGGCCGTGCGCCGCTGGCCGCGACATCACCGGTCTGGTAGCTCGAGAGCTCGATTGCCCACGCCTGCGGCTCCAGCGGCGGGTCGAGCAGCTCGAGCAGCGGCATGCCGATGTTGCCGGCCAGCGCGGTACGCGTGCCCCCCGCCCTGAGCAGGTGCGCCAGCAGCGCGGTGGTGGTGCTCTTGCCCTTGGTCCCGGTGACGCAGATGGTGGACGCAACCACCCCGTCCTCGCCGGCGCGTTCGCCGAACCACATCGCGGTGCCACCGATGAACCGGGTTCCGCGATCCGCGGCGGCGAGCGCCTCGGGCCGGTACGGGCTGATGCCCGGCGACTTCACCACGACGTCGAAGCTCGACAGCCGATCCGCATCCGGTGCGCCCTCCGGCGCCAGCCACGAATCACCCAGGGCATGCGCCTCCGCGGCCTCGTCCGGAGTGCAGAACAGGGTCAGCGGCAACTCCGGCAAGCGAGAGCGCAGGGCCCGCCATGCCGCACGTCCTTCCCTGCCCCACCCCCACAGGGCGACGCGCTGGCCCTCAAGCTGTGAGATGCGCACGCAGCCGTTCCCACAAGGCAGGCGGAATGCCTTGCTCGTCATCGAGTACCAGCAGCGGTGCGATCTCCAGCTCGGCGGGATCGAGCAACGGCTGGATCTCCCTCGCGAACCGCTTCACCAATGCATCCTCGCGCCACTCCGGGCGGCCGGCCAATGCCGCCATCGCGGCGCGTGATTCGCGGGCCTCGCCCACGCACTCGAATGGTTTGTGGTCGCGGTATTCCAGCAGCGCGTCGTAGCCTGCGGTCTGCGCCGGGTCGTCCAGCAGGTTGCGGCCAAAGATGCCTACCAGTCGCGGCTTGCTCATGAAAGGTGCCAGCGCCAGGAATACGAAGTGGCACTTGGGGCAGACGCCGCACCAGCGGTTGACCGGGCGCTCGCCCAGGATATGGAAGTTGCGGTTGCAACTGGAAAAATGCGCGTCGTAGCGGTCGCTGCGGGTGAACTGGCGCGCCACCGCGAGTTCGCTCAGCGGGCGAAGCAGCGAGTAGTAGCGCAGGTCCGCCGCCACGCGCCCCGACACGTGCGCCGCGAACGCCTGTTCGAACGCCCAGCCCTTGGACCACTGGTGGTTGACCTCGCCGGTGCCTTCGATCTGGCTGCCGTAACTGGCCGAACGCTCGTTGGAGAACACGACCTGGTCGTGTCCGAGCACCAGCGCGGCCAGCACCAGGATCGCCGAATTGACCGCCGTCACCGGGATATGGCCGTTCCACGCGCCCTGCCGGTTGTAGTCGAACAGCTGCGGGGCCAGCGCGCGGCCGATGTTCAGCGTCGGCAGCCCGGTCCGTTCCGCACAGGCCTTGATCAGCTGCGAGCCGCCAATCCAGCTGACCGTCTGCTGCACGTCCAGCGCGCGCAGCGCCTCGATGCTGACCAGCGAGTCCTTGCCGCCACCGATCGCGACGATGGCATGCCCGTCGAGCCCCGCCGCCGGGGCGACGCCGGCTTCGCCCGAATGCGGGAAGCGGATGCGGCCATGCAGGTCGAGCCCGTTGCGATAGGCGAACTCGCCCAGGCCGTTGAGATAGACCGTCTCCAGCAGGGCGGCGGTGGCCTCGTCGATCACGTAACCATCGATCGAGATGGTGTCCGGCACGGCCGCCTTGTAGTAACTGACGCCGGCGATCAGGTGCAGCAGGCGCAGCGCCCGCTCAACCGCCGACAGGCGTGCATCGTCCAGGTCGAACGGCGCGCCCGGCACGGTGACGGTCTCCACCAGCTCCGGCCCCTGGTCGAAGGCATATACCAGCTGCGCGACGCCGGTGGCGGAATCGAACCCGCAACGCACGAAGCGGAACGTCTTGATGGCATCCCGGTTGAAACGCCAGGTGTCCTGACTCATTCGATGATGTCCTCTGCCGGCAATGCCCGCAGGTTGTAGGTGTTGGCCATGACCATGCCGTAGGCCCCGGCGTCGGCGACCAGCAGGATGTCGCCCTCGGCGGTGGCCGTCGGCAACAGGCGGTTGCGACCCAGCACGTCTCCGGTCTCGCAGATCGGCCCGACCACGTCGAAGGCGGCGGTATCCGCGTCGTCGAGGCGGCTGAGGTTATGGATGCCGTGCCAGGCTTCGTACACCGCCGGCCGCATCAGGGCGTTCATGCCGGCATCCGCCCCCACCCGCACGATGCCGTCCTTCTCCACCACCTGGGTGGCCGACAGCAACAACACGCCGGACTCCGCCACCAGGTAGCGTCCCGGCTCGATCACCAGTCCGTAGCGTGGGTAGGCCGCCTTGATCTCGTCGAGCCCGTTGCGCCAGGCGACCAGGTCGAAATGCTGCGCATCGGGCGTATATGGCACGCCCAGGCCGCCGCCGATGTCGATGGTTTCCACGGTGCCGACCGCGTCGGCAAGGCCTGCCAGGTTGGCGTAGACCTCCCGCCAATGCAGGGGGTCGTCGATGCCGCTGCCGAGGTGGGCGTGCAGGCCGCTGATGCGCACGTCCAGCGAATGCGCGAGCGCGAGGAAGGCGTCGAACTTCGCCAGCGGCAGGCCGAACTTGGCGGCGGCGCCGCCGGTCTTGACCTTCTCGTGGTGGCCTTCGCCCCGGCCAAGGTCGAGCCGCAGCCACACGGTGCGCCCGCGGAACAGTTCCGGCCAGCGCTGCAAGGCCTCGAGGTTGTCGACGGTGACAGTCACGCCGCGATCGAAGGCGTGCTCGTACTCGCCGCGCGGCGCGAAGCTCGGAGTAAACAGCACCCGCTGCGGCGAAAGCTCGGGCAGCACGCCGAATACGTGGTCCAGCTCGCCGCGGGACACACACTCCAAACCGAAGCCTTCGGTGGTCACGGCACGCAGGATCGCCGGGTGGGGATTGGCCTTGATGGCGAAGAAACAGCGATCCACCGCATCACTTGCGAGCAGGCCACGTGCGCGCTCGCGCACCGTCGCCAGGTCGTAGATGTAACGCGGCGTGCCGGCGCCTGCCATTTCGAGCAGGCGCTCGCGCCGCCCCACCCACCAGGGTTGCGGCCGCTGCACCGGCCCGAAGGTGATCTCCTTCCAGCTCGGGCCGAACACGCTGGCATCGAGTACCGGCATGGCGCCGCCGCGGATCAGCTCGGCGTGCAGCAAAGGCAGCAGCCCGTCGGCATCGGCCTCGTCGATCACGAAGGTCAGGTTGAGGTCGTTCGACGATTGCGAGATCAGGTGCACGCGCTCGCGGCCGAACGCCGCCCAGATATCGGACAGGCGGTGCAGCAACGAGCGCATGCCGCGGCCGACCAGGGTGATGGCGGCGCAGGGCACGATCACCTTCACCCGGCAGATCTCGCCCAGGTCGGCAGCCAGCGCCTCGAGCACGTTGGTGGTCACAAGGTTTTCGCTGGGGTCTAGCGAGATGGTGACGTTGGTCTCCGAAGAACCGATCAGGTCCACCGAGAGGCCGTGGCGACGGAAGCGCTCGAAGATATCGGCCAGGAAGCCGACCTGCTGCCACATCCCGATGCTTTCCATCGAGACCAGCACCACGCCGTCGCGCCGGCTGATCGCCTTGACCCCCGGCACCGTGGCGGCGCTGGAATCGATGCGCGTGCCCGGCAGGTCGGGCCGCGAGGTATCGAGGATCGCCATCGGCACGCCGGCATGGCGGCACGGGCCGATCGAGCGCGGATGCAGCACCTTGGCGCCGGTGGTGGCGATTTCCTGCGCCTCGGCGTAATCCAGCCGGGCCAGCAGGCGGGCATCAGGCACCTCGCGCGGATTGGCACTGAACATGCCCGGCACGTCGGTCCAGATCTCGACCCGCCGTGCACCGAGCAGCGCGCCGAGGCAGGCGGCGGATGTATCCGAGCCGCCGCGACCGAGGACCGCGGTACCGCCGTCCTCGTGCCGGGCGATGAAGCCCTGGGTCAGCAGCATCCGTGCCGGTTGCGCCGCAAAACGCTCGACGAAGCCCGGCGCGGCCTCACGGTTGCAGTTCACCGCCAGCCGTCCTGCCCAGGCGCTCTGGTTCGGCAACGCGACGGCCTGCAGCCAGTCGCGCGCATCGCACCAACCGAAATCCAGCCCGCTGGCGTGCAGGTAATGGGCGCCGAGCGTCGAGGACAGCAGCTCGCCCTGCGCCAGTACTTCCGCCTGCCAGTCGAGCGGGCGGCTCGCGGCCCTAGGATCCGAAGCCAACCCCTGCAGAGCTCCGAGCCGTTCGCCCAGCACACTGGCCGGATCGAGCCCCAACTCCCGGCAGAAGCCTTCGTGACGCTGCACCAGCGCGTGGACGCGGCCGCCAACATCATCGCCATTGGCGATCGCCTGCAACTCGTTGGTGACGCCCGACAGCGCCGAGACCACCACCAGCACGCGACACTGTTCTTCCTGCGCGCGTTTGGCGGCGATGCGTCCGATGGTGTCCCAGCGGCCACGTTGCGACACCGACGTGCCGCCGAACTTCAGTACCACCCAACCCGCTGCCTGTGCCACCACGTGACCTCGCGTTAACCGAACGCCGCCGCAAAACCTCTAGAATCCCGCCCCTCCGGATGCGTCCCTGCGAACCGCAGCGCGCTGTCGGTCCTCCTGCACGGGGGATGGGCATGAAGGACCGATTCTAGTCGAACCGACCCCCGGCGCGACGCCAAGGAACCCCATCTACGATGACGCTTCGCCGCTACCTGCAGTTGGATGTTTTCGCCGACCGGCCCGGCGCCGGCAATCCACTGGCGGTGGTGCTCGACAGCGAGGGCCTGGACGACGGCGACATGCAGGCGATCGCGCGCTGGAACCGCAGGCCGGAGACCACCTTCGTATTCCCGCCGACCGACGCTTCCGCGGACTACCGGGTCCGCATGTTCAGTCCGACCCGCGAGGTGCCCTTCGCCGGCCATCCCAGCGTCGGCACCGCGTATGCGCTGCTGGAGGCGGACATGGTCAAGGTCCGCGAGGGCCGGCTGGTGCAGGAAGGCGCGGCCGGCCTGTTGCCGCTCGCCATCGAGGGTGAGGGGCCCGGCCGCCGCGTCGCCGTGCGGGTACCGCGGGCGCAGGTCGTCGAGGTGGGCGATCCGGCGAGCGCCGGACTGCAAGCGGCCTTGAAGGGTCTCGCGCCGGGCCACCTGCCGCCGGCCTTGATGGATGGTGGCCGCCGCTGGTGGGTGGCGGAGGTGGCGGACGAGGAAAGCCTGCGTGCCGCCCGCCCCGACTGGACGGCCATCGCGGCACTCGCGGCCAGCACGAAATCCATGGGCGTGTGTGCCTATGCCCGCACCCGCGATGGCGGCGACCATGACCTGGCGGTGCGTGCATTCGTCGGCGCAGGCGAGCCTTTCGAGGATGCCGCCTCCGGTGCGGCGAATGCCACGCTGGCGGCCTGGCTGGCCCACAACGATGCCCTGCCGGGGACGGGCGGCCGCTACGTGGCCAGCCAGGGCCGCGAGGTCGGCTTCGATGCCCGGCTGCACCTGCGGGTCGACGACGAAGGCGACATCTGGTCGGGCGGGCAATCGTGCATGGTGGTCCGCGGGCACATCGACTGGTAGCCGCGCCCGCGGACCCTGGGTTCGAACCGCTGGCGGGGTTCGAACCGCTGGCGCAGCGGAACTGCGCGCGATCAGCCCTTGAGCGTCGCCTCAAGCTTCATCGGCACCGACGACAGCGCCTTCGATACCGGGCAGTTGTCCTTGGCGTCGCGCGCCAGTTCCTGGAAGCGGGCGTCATCGATGCCGGGCACCTCGGCCTCCAGCACCAGCCGGATCTGGGACAGCGACGGGCCACCCTCGGTCGACAGGTCCACCTCGGCGCGCGTATCCAGCCGCTTGGCCGGATGCCCGGCTTCGGCGAGCTGGTTGGACAGGAACATCGTGAAGCAACCGGCATGGGCGGCGGCGATGAGCTCCTCGGGGTTGGTGCCCTTCTCGTCACCGAAGCGGCTGTTGAAGCCATAGGCGGTCTTGTCCATCAGTCCGCTGGCCGGGGTGCTGAGCTGGCCGCGGCCGCTCTTGAGGTCGCCTTCCCAGTGTGCGGTGGCGTGGCGTGAAATGCCCATGTGCTTCTCCTTGGCTGTGTGGGGATCGCGCACGATAGTCCGCCGGGTGTTACCGGGACGTGCGCCCGGGCTTGACCGGACCTGCGCCCGGCGCGAGTCTGGCGTTCCGGCCCCGCGCCGGCCTCCCGCCATGACCGCCCGCCGAGCGCCCCGCTCGGGCGCCCAGCGCGGACAGCCATGACGGCCTTCCACCCTTCGCACGGGAGAAGTCCGCTCATGTCCCATTCCACTTCAGATATCCGCAACGTGGCCCTCGCAGGCCACCCCGCCGCCGGCAAGACCACCCTGTTCGAAGCCCTGCTGCACGCCGGCGGCGCCATCCAGTCGGCAGGCAGCATCGAACGCGGCAACACCGTGTCCGATTTCGATCCGGTCGAGCGACAGCGCGGTCATTCGCTCGACATCGTGATCGCCTCCGTCGACCACGATGGCATGCACCTCAACCTGGTCGATACCCCGGGCTATCCCGAGTTCCGCGGTCCCGCCCTGTCGGCACTGGCGGCGGTGGAGACCGTGGCCGTGGTCGTGGACGCCGGGAGCGGCGTCGACCATGGCACCCGGCGGATGATGGAGCACGCTGCATCGCGCGGTCTCTGCCGGGTGCTGGTGGTCAACAAGATCGACCAGGCGCCGGACCTGGCCACCGTCCTGGAGGATATCCGCACCTCGCTGGGCGCCCATTGCCTGCCGCTGAACCTGTCCGCCCACCGCGGCACGACGGTGGTGGACTGCCTCGGCAACAGCGAAGGTGACAGCGACCTGGGGCCGGTCGCGGACTGGCACCAGCGCATCATCGACCAGGTGGTGGAGGTGAGCGAGACCGTGATGGAACGCTACCTCGACCTGGGCGAACAGAGCCTGTCGGGACAGGAGCTGCACGATGCCTTCGAGCAGTGCCTGCGCGAAGGCCACCTGGTCCCCGTGCTGTTCTGCTCGGCGCGCAGCGGAGCCGGGATACGGGAGATGCTGAATGTCGCGGACAGGTGGTTTCCCAACCCCGGCGAAGCCAATGCCCCGCCGTTCGAAAAAGGCCCCGGGCGGGAGCGTATCCAGGCGGTGCCGGATGCGGATGCACACGTCATCGCGGATGTGTTCAAGATCATCCATGACCCGTTCGTCGGCAAGCTCGGCGTGTTCCGGGTCTACCAGGGCACGGTGCGGCGCGACAGCCAGCTCTTCATCGACGACGGCCGCAAACCATTCAAGGTCGGCCACCTTTTCCGGCTCCAGGGAAAGGACCATGTCGAGATCGACCGCGCGATACCGGGCGACATCGCCGCGGTCGCCAAGGTCGATGAACTGCATTTCGACGCGGTGCTGCACGACAGCCACGACGAGGACCAGATCCACCTCTCGCCGCTGGCGTTCCCCAGGCCGATGTTCGGCCTGGCGGTCGAGGCGTCGCGCCGGGGACAGGAGCAGAAGCTCGCCACGGCCCTTCGCAAGCTTGCCGACGAGGACCCGTGCTTCCAGGTCGAGCACGCGGAGGAAACCAACGAAACCATCGTCCGCGGCCTGTCGGACCTGCACCTGCGGATCCAGCTCGACCGCCTGCGCGACCGCCACGGCATCGAAGTCGGGACCCATCCGCCGCGCATCGCCTATCGCGAAACCATCGGAGCCAGCGCGGAGGGCCACCACCGGCACAAGAAGCAGACCGGCGGCGCCGGCCAGTTCGGCGAAGTCTTCCTGCGCGTCGAGCCGCTCCCGCGCGGCGGCGGCTTCGACTTCGTGGATGCGGTCAAGGGTGGTGCGATCCCCGGGCAGTTCCTGCCGGCGGTGGAGAAAGGCGTGCGGCAGGCGATGAAGGAAGGTGCCGTCGCCGGCTACCCGATGCAGGACCTGCGGGTGGTGGTGCATGACGGCAAGCACCACAGCGTCGACAGCAAGGAAGTGGCCTTCATCGCGGCAGGCAGGCGCGCGTTCCTCGACGCGGTGGCCAGGGCACGACCGCAGGTGCTGGAGCCGGTCGTCGACCTGGAGGTGAGCGTTCCCGAGCAGTACGTCGGCGATATCAGCGGCGGCCTGGCGGGCAGGCGCGCCAGGATCAGCGGCACGGACCGGGGGCGATCGGGCGGCATCGTGCTGAAGGCACAGGTACCGCTGTCGGAACTGGACGGCTACGCGACCGAACTCAAGTCGGCCACGGCCGGGCTGGGACGCTACTCGCTGGATTTCAGCCACTACGAGCCGGTGCCTGCCCAGCTGCAGAAACAGCTGGTCGCCGAATTCGTGCCCGGGGCGAACGAGGACTGACACCGCCGCCGCGACACCGCGGGCTAGGCGGATGCCTTGACGCATCCGTGTCGGGGAGCATGGCTAGGCTGTGACACATGGCCGAACCCGCAGCACCTGCCCGACGCATGCCTGCCGCCCTGAGGCTGCTTGCGAACCTGCTGTTGCTGCTGGGCTTGGCGCTGGCCGGCTGGTGGGCGTGGCAGCAGCCGTTCATGGCGAGCCCGCGGATGTGGTGGGAGATCTCACGCGCCGATCCGCCAATCTCCCTGCCGGTGCCGGTGGATGGCGTGGCCGCCGGGGACATCGCCGACACCTGGGGCGCAGCGCGCGGGTCGGGCCGGTCCCATGAAGGCGTGGATATCTTCGCGGCCAGGGGGACAGCGGTGCGCAGTACCACGCGCGGCGTGGTCAGTGCGGTGCGCGATGGCGGACTGGGCGGCAAACAGGTATGGGTGCTCGGCCCCGGCATGGAGCGGCATTACTACGCGCACCTCGACGGCTGGGCCGAAGGGCTCGCCGAGCGCGACGTGGTATTCCCGGGCGACGTGCTCGGCCAGGTCGGCACCAGTGGCAATGCCAAGGGCACGCCACCGCACCTGCACTACGGCATCTACGGCGCGGGCGGAGCGCTGGATCCCCTGCCACGGCTACGCGCGCCGGCCGGGCACGACACGGAAGCAGCATCCGCGCGCTAGGATCGACCGTGCAGCCCTGACCCCACGTTCACCCGGACTGCGTACCGTCATCCCCGCCCCCGTACAGGATCGAACATGCGCAAGGCTCCACTCTTACTACTGGGACTCCTGGCCGCGCTGGTCCTGGCCGGCTGTTCCACGTTGTCGGCGATGGGAGCCCTGCTGGGCAGCCAGGTCACCTTCACCCAGCCACAGCTGCAACGGGCGCTGGACCGGAACTTCCCGAAGGACTACGAACAACTGGGCGGTACCGTCGCGCTGCGCCTCGGTCAGCCGAGCCTGTCGATCCCCCACGACAGCAGCCGGCTGCGGCTGCAGTTCGAAGTGGGCCTGATGGCAGGCGGCCGCGCCGTCGGGCAGCCGGGTACCTTCGCATTGAGCAGCGGGCTCCGCTTCGATCCCCGGACCCGCGGGCTGCACCTGCAGGACCCGACCATCGAGTCGGTCGACATCCCCGCATGGGGCGGCGCGCTGGACGTGCCTTCGCGCGAGCTGCTGAGCCAGTGGCTGACCGATTACACACGACAGGAGCCGGTCTACGTGCTGGATGAGAGCCTGCTGCAGCGCATCGGCTCAGACCGCATCGCTTCGACAGGCATCCGGCGTGGCGTCGTGGTCCTGGACCTGGAGCGCTGACATGCGTCTTCCCGGCCTTGTCCTCGTCCTTTTCCTGGCGGCCTGTTCGGACCCCGAAGCCGTCACCCGGGATCCGGACGCCCACGCCAGCGACAGCGCGCCGCTGCCCGCGCCGGAGGATGCCCCCGGCGGGGTGACCGGCATGCCCGAGCCGGGTGAACCGGGCCCGCGTGGCATCGCGCTGTCCGAACGCGGCGATGAGGCGGATGTGGAGCCGCTGTTCGAGCTGGAAGACGGCACCGGCCCGGATGGGCAGGCCCTGCCGTCCCCCGACGGGACGGCCGTCATCATCGGCGGGAACGGCGATGCGGAGGCACCGGGAATGGTCGCCGCTGACGGTACCGGTTTCGTGGATGACGTCGGCTACGCCCCGCCACCACCCGCTGGCGCGGATCCGGCCGCCGCGGGCACGGTCGTACAGTCCTACTACGGCGCCATCGACTCCGGCGACCATGCCACCGCCCATGGGTTGTGGGCGGACGGCGGGCGTGCCAGCGGCCAGTCGCTCGAGCAGTTCAGGGATGGCTTCAGCCGCACCAGCGGGATCTCGGTCGAGATCACGGGCCAGCCGGAAGCTTCCGGCGGCGACCGCGCCCGTGTACCCGTGGCAGTCGCCAGTACCACCGACAGCGGCGAGGTGCGCCGGTTCGCCGGGACCTACACGCTGTCCCGCGAGGGTGACGGCGACGGCGACTGGCGCATCGTGGCGGCCGACCTTCGCGAAGTGCAGCACTGACCACGGTGCCAGACGGGATCATCGCCACGTCGGCCCCGGCCGATGCCATGCCGCCGCGCATCGTGCTCGACACCAACGTCTGGCTCGACCTGCTGGTGTTCGACAACCCACGCCGGGCGGAGCTGCGCGAAGCGATGCACCTGGGCGAGGTGCTTGCCGTCACCAACGCGGCCTGCCGGGAAGAGTGGATACGGGTGCTGCGCTACCCGATCCTGCGGCTGGATCCACCCGCTATCGAATCGCTGGAACAGGCGTTCGACGCGATCGCCCATGACTGGCCGGCAGCGGGCACCGAGGAGCCCGGTCTGCCACGCTGCAGCGATCCCGACGACCAGAAGTTCCTGCAGCTCGCGCACGATGCGGGCGCCCGCTGGCTGCTCAGCCGCGACCGCGCGGTGCTGGCGCTCGCCCGTCGCTGCCGTCGCGAGGGCCGGTTCGCGATCCTGCCGCCGGAAGCCTGGCCCTCCCCGGCTGGAACCTCATAGCTCGAAGCGGTAGCTCAGCTTGACCAGCAGTTGCTCGCTGTCGCGCAGGTGGAAGCTCTCGCGCAGCTGGTAGTCCGGATCCACCGAGAACTCGTCGAACATGTAGCCGCCGCGTCCGTACACCACGTAGAGATCGGACAAGGGTGCCAGCATGTAGCGGTAGCGCACCTGGAAACCCATGTTGCGCAGGCTGAAATCATCGACCTGGTGGTCGCCGACCGGTTCGACCACCGTCGCCCGCCGGTCCGGGCCGACCACGACCGCTTCCTGCAATTGCGCATCCAGGCCGATCGCCTGCAGCTTCACCCGCAGCTCCTGGCGCTGCCCGATGCTCCAGGCCAGGCCGGCATCGAATTGCAGGTAGCGCTGCTCGAACCGCCCGACCAGGTTGTCACGCTGCCAGACCAGCCAGTCCGGCGTGTATTCGGCGTACGCGCCGACGAAGGCATTGAGCGAATCGCTGAAGTAGTAGGTCGGCTGGAACTGGACGCTGTAACCGACCTTGTCGTTGCCGGCCAACCCGCCGCTTCCGGCCCACAGGTCCACTTCCCAGCTCCAGTCGGCCTTGCGCGGCCGGAACCGCTCCCAGGACAAGCTGAAGTTGCCCGGACGATGGAGCGCATGCCCGCCCCGTGTCAGCAGGTCGTCGTGGGCGGGCGCATTGAGGTTGAGCTGCAGGTACTCGTTGCCGCCGTCGCGGCGGTCACTCTGCCGGATCAGCCGAAGCTGGCGCTGCAGGCGCAGGCCGTCGTCGTTGTCCATCCCGATGATCCGGCCGCGGTAGTCATGGGACGCGTAGACCGACGCCTCGGGCTGGTTGGCCATCCGGCGGCTGAGTTGCCAGTGGCCGTAGTTGAGGTTGTTGCGAGAGAGGTAGCCGAAGTCGTTGACCTGCAGGTCGTCACCGAAGTGCATGGCGAGCCACTGCTGGCGCCAGCCATCGCCCATCTCGTAGTCGACCACGGTGGTGGCACCGCTGCCGCGGGTGGTGGTGCCATCCTGTTCGATGTCGCTGCCGACCATGGTGCTGGTGACGGTCAGCGAATCGGTCGGCTGCCAGCGATGATCGACCCCGAGTACCCTCGCCTCCCGGTCCAGCCACGGGCGTAGCACCTGCGTCGCCAGCAGGCCGATGTTCTGCCGCGCGAAGTCGTGATTGAGCCGCAGTGCGCGGAAGGAACGTCCCGCATCGCCCTCCTCCTCGGCCGCCATCAGGCCGTAGTTCATGCCACCGAGGCTGCCGTTGAGCTTGACCGCGGCGTCGATGCTGGCCGCACCACTGCCGTCATCGGCCAGTCCGCCCACGCGCCGGGTGTAGATCAACTGGCTGTTGTCGAGCAGCATCCCGAAGTTGAAGATGCCCTGGTTCTCGGTGAAGAACGGACGCTTGTCGCTGAAGAAGGTTTCCTCGGCACCGAAGTTCACCACCAGGTCGTCGCTCTCGACCTGGCCGAAGTCGGGGTTGATCGTCGCGGTCAGCTGGGTCTGTCCGTTGGGTTTCCAGAAGATGTCGGCACCGGCATCGAACTCGCTGTCCCCGCCGATGTTGTCGTGCACGCCCACCACGTACGGCGTCACCGCCAGCAGCGACTGGCTGTAGGCGGGCAACTCGACCCGGCTGAACTCCGATAGGAAGCGCGGGCGCACCCAGCTCGCCGTTGGCCACGCCACGCGCTCGCCGGTGGAGCCGATCACGCGGTCCAGGTAGAGGCCGATGGTGCGGGTGCCGCCATCGGCCTTGCGCATCGGCGCGATGTACCACGGGATCAGGAACTCGGCGCTCCAGCCCGCTTCATCTTCCATCGATGCGTGCTGCCAGTTGCCGTCCCAGTCGTCGTTGAAGTTGCCCTCGTTGGTCACGACCTCGTCGGCAATACCGCCTGCCAGGGTGATCATGAAGTCGTAGCCGGTGCGGCCGTCGCCGTCGAAATCGACGATCACGTTGACCCGGTCCAGCTGGCCGCCCTCGTCGCGGCGCGTGCGCTGGCGGGTGCGCTCCACCCCCGGCGGCTGGATGTTGCGGAAGGCCACCGCCAGCCCCTCGGGCGTCGATTTGACCCACGCCTCGGTCGGATACGGCGAGGCCTCCAGCGACAGCGGCTGGGTCAGGCGGAAATCGGTGATGTGCCGGGCACCCTCCCATTCCACCGGATCGATCCTGCCGTCGACCTCGATGGCTGCGGCCGGCAGGGCCACCAGGGCCGGTAGCAGGAGGGCGATCGGGGACAGGCGCATTCGGCGGCTCGGTGCGGGATGGCCGGGCAGACTACCGGCATCCGTCCGGGCAGCCGAATGGCGGAAGTCATGTAAACCGGCGGGGCCCCACCCGCATCTCCGGCGCTACGAAGGCCGGTCTGTAGGAGCGGCTTCAGCCGCGATCATGATCCGGGGAGCAGGATCACAATCCGGTGGAGCTACCTCTCGTCTGCTCCTGCCAAAGTATCCGTGGGTCGAATCGCGGCTGAAGCCGCTCCTACAGAAGCCGGGCCAAGCGCACTCCTCCGCCCGCTACTGCATGTGCCAGCCGTGGCTGACCACGAAGCTCTGGCCGGTCAGCGCCGCCGTGGGGAACTCGGCAAGGAAGCGCACGCACTGCGCCACGTCCTCGACGGTGGTGAAAATGCCATCCACGGTATTGCCCAGCATCACGCGGCTCACCACTTCCTCTTCGCTGATGCCCAGCTCGCGCGCCTGCTCGGGGATCTGCCGGTCCACCAGCGGCGTGCGCACGAATCCCGGGCAGACCACGTGGCTGCGCACGCCATGCTTCGCACCTTCCTTGGCCAGGGTCCGCGACAGCCCCAGCAGGCCATGCTTGGCAGTCACGTAGGGCGCCTTCAGCGGCGAGGCCTGGTGGGAATGCACCGAGCCCATGTAGACCACGGTGCCGCGGCCCTTCGCATACATGTGCGGCAATGCGGCGCGGGTGGTCAGGAACGCGCCGTCCAGGTGGATGGCGAGCATCTTCTTCCAGTCGGCGTAGCTGAACTCGTGGATCGGATTGACGATCTGGATGCCGGCATTCGACACCAGGATGTCCAGCCCGCCCAGCGCCTCCACCACCCGGGCGGTGCCGTCATTGACCGCGGCTTCGTCGGTCACGTCCATGGCCACGCCGATCGCGCGTCCACCCGCCTGCTCGATCTCTGCGGCAACCGCGTTGGCGCCATCGGGATTGATGTCGGCGATCGCCACCGCGGCGCCGGCACGCGCCAGCTCGAAGGCGATTTCCCTGCCGATGCCGCTTGCGGCGCCGGTGACGAGGGCGACCTGGCCGGTGATGGGGGTCATGGGAGGCTCCGCTGGAAGGGTCTGCCGCCGATGTTACCGGCGGGCGGGGGACGGATGCGGGCACCGCCCCTGCACCTTGGTCCAATAGGCCCGACCCCACCCGCTCTGTAGGAGCGGCTTCAGCCGCGATCGGAAGTCGGCCGCCCCAAACTCGGCCACCCCATGAAGGGCCGGATCGCGGCTGAAGCCGCTCCTACAAGTGCCCAGCCCCGAGACGCGCGCTAACCGCGGGCTCAGGCCTTCTTCTTGCGCTTGGGCTGCAGCATGGTGCCGGTGCAGTCCTTCGCGCCGCAGCGGCACTCCCAGATCTTCTTCATTCGCGGCGTATGCGCTTCGGCCAGGGTGATGCCGTAGTTGTAGGACAGCTCCTCGCCGGGCTTGATGTTGCGGATCGCCTCGATGAACACCCGGTCCTTGCGGCGGTCCTCGCCATCGTGTTCTTCCATCACCGCTTCGCAGTTGGGCTTGCAACTGTGGTTGATCCAGCGCGCGATGCCGCCTTCGTAATTCGCGTCGATGACGTATTCGTCGTTCAGCGTAAACAGGAAGGTGTGCCCGGAATCGGCGTCGCCGGTGTCGCCCGCGTCGACGTCTTCATGGGTGCGGCGGCGGCCCTTGTACTCGATGATGCGCTCGCCCTTGGCGATCGGTTCGAGGGCGAATACACCGTTGCCATGGATGGCGGAGCGACGGGCGGCGACTTTACGCGGCATGCGGATTTTCCAGCAGGAGTGATGCCGCATTGTGCCGGATGCGCCCGCTGGCGAGACGGCGCCTCGTGGACGAGGCGGATGAATCGCCCTGCGCCACCCTGCTTGGCCCGGCCGGCGATAATCCGTACAATTCCGGTACGAATTAGGGCCTCCCCATGCTGAGAGTCACCAAACTCACCGATTACGCCACGGTCGTGCTGACCGTGCTGGCTGCCGATCCGGAGTCGGTGCTGAGTGCCTCCGAGCTGGCCGAGCGTGCCGGCCTGGAGACGCCCACCGTCAGCAAGCTGCTCAAGCCCCTGGCCCAGGCGGGCCTGGTGGACGGCTTCCGGGGCGCCAACGGCGGCTACAAGCTGGCCCGCGCCGCCGACGCGATTGGCCTGATCGAGATCGTCGAGGCAATGGAAGGCCCGCTTGCGATGACCGAATGCAGCATCCACACGGGCAACTGCGCGATCGAAGGCCAGTGCGGCGTACGCGCCAACTGGCGGCGCATCAACGATGTGGTGGTGGATGCACTGCGCGGGGTGACGCTCGCGCAGATGCTGGCC
>Ga0114898_1000513_pt1 | contig 29346 bp, 24 predicted proteins | sample Malvired_Geostar_FD_83496 | JGI IMG/M metagenome (GOLD analysis project Ga0114898, IMG submission 83496) | Marine viral communities from the Global Malaspina Expedition - Malaspina viral metaG DeepMed_Geostar | ecosystem: Environmental > Aquatic > Marine > Oceanic | place: Mediterranean Sea...
GTCCAGGAGCAGATCGACAGCAAGGCGCGTGTGCACGGCGACCCGAGCCGGGCGACGCGTGAGCTGCTGATGGAAAAACAGCCCTCGCTGGACTTCGTCACCCCCGGACAGTTGGGTGATCTGGCGCTGTTTCTGTGCAGCGACGCAGCCAGCCAGGTACGCGGCGCGGCCTGGAATGTCGATGGTGGGTGGCTGGCGCAATGAGGCGGGCGACGGGCTGAGCGAGCTAGCGTTCGCTCAGCCCGTGCAACTGAAGTTTCGAATACAGGCTTGCCCGGGAAATGCCCAGCTCGACAGCGGCACGGCGGCGGTTACCTTTGCAGGCGCGCAGCGCCTGTTGCAGTGCGCGGCGTTCGGCCTGGGCGACGCTTTCGGCCAATAGCGGCAGCGGTGCGTCTTGCGACAATGGCGGTTCGGCTGCGTCTGTCAGCGTCGGCGGCGGCATGCTGCCGGCGGTGCGCTCGCTCAGCAGGGGGAGCAGATGCTGTGCCTCGAGCGGCAGGCCATCGGCGTTCAGTTGCGCGCGCTCGAGCAGGTTGCTCAACTCGCGCACGTTGCCGCGCCAGGGCTGGCTACAGAGCAGCGCCACGGCCTGCGCGGTGAGTTCCATCGGTGCCTGCCCGGACCGATTGGCGATGTCATCGAGCAGGTGTTCGACCAGCGCCGGTATGTCGCTGGCGCGCTCGCGCAGGGCGGGCACCTTGAGTGCAAGCACGTTGAGCCGGTAGTAAAGATCGTCGCGAAACTGCCCGGCGGCGACCTTGGCTTCCAGATCGATATGGGTCGCGGCGATGACCCGCACGTTGAGCGGTTTGACCTGGTTGGAGCCCAGCGGCTCGATCTCCTGTTCCTGCAATACGCGCAGCAGTTTCGCCTGGAGCGCCAGGGGCAGGTCGCCGATCTCGTCGAGGAACAGGGTGCCGCCATTGGCGACCTCGAACTTGCCGATCCGCGCCTTTCGGTCCGCGCCGGTAAAGGCCCCCGGTGCGGTACCGAACAGTTCCGCCTCGACCAGGGTTTCGGGAATGGCCGCGACGTTGACCGCGACGAACGGGCCATTGGCTCGCGGCGACAGGTTGTGAATGCCCTGGGCGAGCAGTTCCTTGCCGGTGCCGGTCTCCCCGCGGATCAGCACGGTGGCGTCGAGCTGAGCCGCGCGGCGGGCCTGGCGCTTGACCTCGCTGGCCGCGGGGCTGGTGCCAATGAAACCGGCGATGGTGTAGCGCGCGCGACGCGCCTTGGCCAGCTCGTTCTGGGTCGCGACCAGTTGCGTCTGCAGGATGTTGAACTTGGCCATCAGCGGTTTGAGATGCTGCGCCCGGTCGAACAGGACGAACCCCAGCGCGCCCACCAGCGTACCGTCCTCGTCACGCAGCGGGATGCGGGTCACGACGAAATGCTCGTCGCCGAACGCCATCAGGTCGAGCATGCTCGGCAGGCCGCTTTCGACCACCTCGCGCAGGCGACTGGCCGGCAGGACGTCTTCGATCTCCTTGCCGAGTACGCTGCGCGGGTCGCTGATCCCGACCTTCTCGGCGTACTTGTCATTGATCCAGACGATGCGCGCCTGCCGGTTCACCGCAATGGTGCCTTCGCACTGAGCATTGAGGTGATCGAACAGGAGCGGCATGGCCACGGCGCGAAAGCGTTCGGGCGAGACGCCGATGATCAGGCCGTTGTGGTCGAGGTCGTTTCGCGCAATCGCCATGGGCAGAAAATCCGTTTGGGTGCGACCGATTATGAAAGGCACCGGCTGCCGTGAGCAAGGCAGCCGGACCGGGCTCAGAGGCCGTAGACCTCGTTGGGCAGCCAGGTGGCCAGCGGTGCATAGAAGAACACCAGGGCCAGGCCGACCAGCTGGATCAGAATGTACGGCAGCACACCCAGGTACACGTCTCGCGTGGTGACGTCCGGTGGGCAGACGCTCTTGATGTAGAACAGCGCGAAGCCCACCGGAGGCGTCAGGAACGAGGTTTGCAGACACAGCGCGAACAGAATCGCGAACCACAGCGGATCGACACCCATCGAAAACAGGACCGGTGCCACCAGCGGCAGGATGATCAGGGTGATCTCGACCCAGTCGAGGAAGAATCCCAGCAGGAAGGTGATGAACAGCACCGTCAACAGCACGCCGGTCTGGCCGAATGGCAGCCCCGTGAGCGCATCGCGGATCACGTCGTCGCCGCCCAGGCCGCGCAAGACGGCAGCGAACACCGTGGCGCCGATGAAGATGCCGAAGATGAACGCCGACGTCCGGCTGGTCTGGTAGAGCGCCTCTTTGAACACGCCCATGTTCAGCCGGCCGCTGAATGCCGCCATCAGCACCGCGCCGAACGCGCCGACGGCCGAGGCTTCGGTGGTCGTGGCGATGCCGAAGAAGATCGAGCCGAGCACCGCCAGGATCAGCACGAAGGGCGGGACGACGGCCCAGAACACGTCGAGCAGCGCACGGGCATCGAGCTTCGGGCGGTTGGCAGGGGCCGGCGCGAAGTCCTTCTTCACCCAGGCGACGATGACGATGTAGAGGATGTACATCACCGCCAGCATCATGCCGGGAATCAGCGCGCCCATGAACAGCTTGCCCACCGAGGCTTCGGACGTGCCGAGACGGTCAGCCATCAACACCAGCATGATGCTCGGCGGAATCAGGATACCCAGCGTGCCCACCGAGCAGGCAGTGCCGACGGCCAGGCTCTTGTTGTACTTGGCTTGCAGCATCGGACCGATGGACAACATGCCCAGCAGCGCCACCGACGCGCCAACGATGCCCGTGGAGGCGGCGAGCAGAATGCCTACCAGCACCACCGTCACCGCATAGCCGCCGCGCAACGGACCGAGCACCCGCACCAAGCTGTGCATCAGGCGTTCGGCGATGCCGGAACGGTCGAGCATTATGCCCATGAAGATGAACAGCGGCAGGGCTACCATCAGTTCGTTGGCGACGATGCCGTAGATGCGTGCATCCAGCACGCCGATGGTGCCATCCCAGGTGAACCAGAGATCGGCATCGAAATGTTCGACCATCACATAGCCGAGTACGCCGAATAGCAAGCCGATACCGGCCAGCGACCAGGCTACCGGGAAACCGAGCAGCAGAAGCCCCATGAAACTGGCGAACATGCTGATGACGAGTAATTGTTCCAGACCCATGATTACGGCTGCTCCATCAGGGCTGCGAATGACCGAGGTCGCGGTCATCCGGGGCGGGCGCCAGGGCCCGAGGAAAATTGAACAGCAGGGTGCTGCAGCGCGTGGCGCGGGAGAACAGCGCCAGGGCGACCAGCGACAGGCCCAGCGCAAGCACGCTCTTGAAGATGAACCGGTGCGGCAGACCGCTGGGCGCCTGCGAGCGTTCGTTGTAGATGAAGGCCTGGTACGCGAAGGGAATCAGCGCGTCGATCATCAGCACCACCACCGGCAGCGCCAGCAGCACAATCGCCAGCAATTCGATGACGGCCTGGCTGCGCAGGGTGAATTTCTCGCGCAGCACATCGACTCTCACATGGTCGTCACGCACCACTGCGTAGGCGAGGGCCAGCATCAGCGCGGTACCGAACAGGTGCCAGGACAGCTCTTCCAATGCGATCGAGCCACGTGACAGCACGAACCGGCTGAACACATTGGTCAGCACAACGGCCAGCACCAGCAGCCAGAGCCAGGCACTGGCTTCGCCAATGGCGACCAGAATCCTGTCCAGCCAGCGGGACAGTCGGTTATGCGGCAGCGCCGCCTCGATGGAGGCGGGCGCTGCAGCGTTGGGGGAAACGGGATGAACGGACATGACCACCTCGGCAATCCAGCACGGCAAGCCGCCGCCGACCCCGGTCGAGCAGCGGCCCGCTTGTAGGCAAGGGGCGCAGCGGAGCTGACCCCTGGTTCGTGCGGTTACTCGTATTTGTAGTAATCGCGTGGCAGGTAACCCTTGCCGTGCCAGATGGCGTGGTGCTGCATGAACTCGCGCTGGCTGGACAGGACGCGCTTGAACATCTCATCCGCGGCGGCCTGTTCGTCGAGCACCTCGTTGGTGACGCGTTCGAGTTCGCGCAGCACGACCTCGGGCAACACCTGCGCCTTCACGCCCTGCTTCTCGTAGTCGCGCAGTGCGGTCGGCTGGGCCCACTCGCTTTCCGCGAAGCCCTTGAGCGTGGCCGATTCGCAGCCCATCTCGATCAATGCGCGACTTTGCGGCTCCAGCTTGTCCCAGACGCCCTTGTTCACCAACAGGTGTGAGGTGGTCAGGGTCTGGTGCCATCCCGGCATGATGTAGTTCTTGATGATCTGATCGAGGCCCAGCATCTTGTCGATGGCCGGCTGGGAAAACTCGGTGGCATCGATGGTCTTGCGCTCGAGCGCCTGGTAGATCTCTCCGCCGGGAATCATGGTGACTGACGCGCCAAGCTTCTCCAGCACCTTGCCGCCGATGCCGGCGAAGCGGATGCGCAGACCGTCGATGTCTTCCAGCTTCTCGATGGGCTTGGCGAACCAGCCGGCGCCTTCCGGACCGATGATGCTGCACAGCATCGGATGGATGTTGCGCTCGGCATAGATTTCTTCGAGCAGCTTCTTGCCGTCGCCCTCGTAGTACCACGCCAGGTATGCCGGGGGCTCCATGTTGAACGGCGCGCCGGAGTAAAGCGGCAACGCCGGAATGGTGCCCTGGTCGTAACCGATCCAGGTGTAGCCGGCCGGGTATTTGCCGTTGCTCACCGCATCCATGATTTCGAATGGCGGAACCAGTTCGCCGGGCTCGTAATACCGCATCTGGATGTCCCCGCCGGAAATCGCCTTGAGCGACTCGGAAAGGTGCTTGACCGGTGTGGTCAGGCCGACCAGATGAGAGGGGAAGGCCAGCGGCACCTGCCAACGAATCTTCTCGGCCGCCATGGCATGACCGCTGACCAGGGTGGCGCCGATGATCGTGGTCGCACCGATGGCGCAGGCGAGACGGGATAACTGTTTCTTGAAGGACATCGCGAATTCCTTGTTTTTGTTGTTTTGGTAACCAGAAGGTTGCAGTCAGTGCAGCGCTGCGCAGCCGGAAAGGGCGGGGGACATCCGGTCGCGCGTCCACCCCATGCTCTGGCGTCTAGCGTTTATCCCATAGCAGGTTCTGTGCCTGATCCATTGCGCGGGCTGGAATGCCCGTGCCAGGGCCATGCAGAGGAGGGTGCGCGCGCGGTCGTGTCCAGATAAATGGACATTGCGCGCGAAAAAACCTGGCGCTGTCCAGAATCATGGATTGTGTCTGTTTGGCTGGACGGATTGGCCTCGTGAGCGGCGGCTGGCACCCCTTGACACCCTGCCGGCGGGCCGGCGGGCGCGCGTCAGGCTGCTGGACGGCAGCCCTGCGCGAGCCGGTTACGGCGAGGGTGAACCGCCTAGCTGGCTGCCTTGCCCAGCGTCGCTTTCAGGGCCGTCAGACAGCGCTCTTCGGCGGTATCGAGTTCAAGCTGCATCTGCTGGATATCCAGTTGCTGCTGTTCGAGCTGTTGGCGGCGTTCGGCAATCATGCCGAGCATGATGTTGAGCTGCTTCTGGTTGCCGGCCTTGGGATCGTAGAGTTCGATCAGCGTCTTGCATTCGGCCAGCGAAAAACCGATGCGCTTGCCACGAAGTATCAGCTTGAGCGCGACTCGGTCCTTGGGGGTGTAGATCCGCTCCTGACCGCGCCGTGTGGGCGAGAGCATGCCCTGTTCTTCATAAAAGCGTATGGCGCGGGTGGTGATGTCGAGCTCGTTGGCCAAATCGGAAATGCTGTAGGTCTGCTTTGCCATGAATATATCCACTCTTGTCTGTCCACCCGCGGCTTGCGAAGCCGGGCGCGTTTCATCGATGTCGCATTGCCCCAAGGCTACACGCTGGGCTGCCTCGATGCCCAGTGGCTTCTGGCCATCGCATGGGTTTTAACGGTGAATCGGGCAGCTTCGGTGTCACCGCGCCGACTGGCGTGCCCGCCCGACACGCGAACCATTGGGCCGTCCAAGCACATCGCTGATGCGCTGTCCGGCGGCGATCAGTGCGTCGAGATCGATACCGGTGTCGATGCCCAGGCCGTTCAGCATGTAGAGCACATCTTCGCTGGCCACGTTGCCGCTGGCGCCCTTGGCGTAGGGGCAGCCGCCAAGCCCGGCGACCGAACTGTCGAACACGCAGATGCCTTCCTGCAGGCTGGCATAGATGTTCGCCAACGCCTGGCCGTAGGTGTCGTGAAAGTGCCCGGCGAGTTTGTCGCGTGGCACCTCACGGCTGACGGCCTCGAACAGCTGACGGGTCTTGCCCGGCGTGCCGGTGCCGATGGTGTCGCCCAGCGAGACCTCATAGCAGCCCATGGCGAACAGTTCATGGGCAACGCGGGCGACGCGCCTGGGGTCGATATCACCTTCGTAGGGACAGCCCAGCACGCAGGACACGTAGCCGCGTACCTGTATGCCGTTCTCGCGCGCGGCGTCCAGCAGTGGGGCGAAGCGCGCCAGGCTTTCTTCGATGGAGCAGTTGATATTCTTCTGCGAGAAGGCCTCGGAAGCGGCACCGAACACTGCCACTTCGCTGACGCCGGCTTCGATGGCCGCTTCGAGTCCTTTCAGGTTGGGCGTCAGGGCCGCATAGGTGACGCCGGGCTTCTGCCTGATCTGCGCGAAGACCTCGGCGGAGCCAGCCATCTGGGGCACCCATTTGGGCGACACGAAACTGCCGACCTCGATGTACTGGAGTCCGGCGGCGCTGAGGTCGTCGACCAGCCGTACCTTGTCGGCGACGCTGATCGGTTGTTGTTCATTCTGCAGGCCATCGCGCGGGCCGACTTCGACCAGGCGAACATGTTTGGGCAGGTTCATAAGACGGCTCCATGGGGCGGGTCACGTCGCGTCGCCACCCGTTCTGTTGATAGTTGCCGCACGTTGCGTGGCGGGTGATGAACGCATTGCGCGGGTGTTCCATTGCCTGGCCGGCCAGCCGGCGGTCTGTTTCCGTCACCAGGCCGCACGATAAGCGCTCCATCCTCGTCAGGCTTCCTCCATCTCGAGCAACACCGCGCCTTCGCTGACCATGTCACCTTCGGCGCAATACAGACTTTTGACCACGCCGGCCTGCTGTGCACGGATGCTGTGTTCCATCTTCATCGCTTCGAGCACGATCAGGGCGGTGCCAGCCTGGACGTGCTGGCCGGGTTCCACCAGGACCCGAACGATGCTGCCGTTCATCGGCGCGGTGAGCCCGCCATGGTGCTGATGGCTGGCTTCGGCTTCGGCGATGGGATCGAAGGCGGTCACGGCTTGCAGTTCGCCGGCCCATTCCAGGTACAGCGTGCGGCCCTGGCGGATCGCCGTCGGTTCGCGAGTTCCGTCTGTCACGGACTCGCGCGCGCGGGGCCACCCGTCAATCCGTACCAGGCGGTCTTCGCCGTTGCACGTGAGATGCACACCGATTCGTGCCGGCATGCCGAAGCGCAGGCCGTTACGATTCGACCAGGGCGAGTGGGCATCATCGTCGCGTACCTTGGCCGGCTCGGTCTCGACGTACCGCTCGGCAGCGAGTTGCCAGAACGCATCGGCCAGCTCGCCGGGTTCGCGCATCAGTTCGGTTTCGTGACGCGGGATGAAACCGGTGTCCAGTTCCGCCGCGGCGAACGCAGGATGCCCGACCACCCGCCGCAGGAACGCCAGGTTGGTGCGCACACCGCCGACATGGGTTTCACCGAGCATGGCCAGCAAGCGCAGACGTGCCTCTTCACGGTTTTCGCCCCAGGCGATCAGCTTGCCGAGCATCGGGTCGTAGAAGGGCGATACCCTGTCGCCCTCGGCCACGCCGCTGTCGACGCGACGGCCCGGGCCTGAAGCGGATTCGCGGTACAGGTCGAGGGTGCCGGTGGCCGGCAGGAAGTCGTTGTCCGGGTCTTCGGCGTACAGCCGCACCTCGATGGCGTGGCCGTTCAGCGGCACCTGATCCTGGGTGATCGGCAGCGGCTCACCGCGGGCGACGCGGATCTGCCAGGCGACCAGATCGAGGCCGGTGATGGCTTCGGTGACGGGATGCTCGACCTGCAATCGGGTGTTCATCTCCATGAAGAAGAACTCACCGCGCGCGTCGAGCAGAAACTCCACGGTGCCGGCGCCCACATAACCGATGGCCTGCGCGGCCTTCACCGCCGCTTCGCCCATGGCGCGGCGCCGTTCGGGCGACAGACCCGGAGCGGGCGCTTCCTCGACGACCTTCTGGTGGCGTCGCTGGATCGAACAGTCACGCTCGTTGAGGTACAGGCAGTTGCCGTGCTGATCGGCAAATATCTGGATTTCCACATGGCGTGGCTTGAGGACGTACTTTTCGACCAGCATGCGTGAATCGCCGAACGAGGATTGCGCCTCGCGCTGGGCCGATTGCAGCGCGTCGGCGAGATCGGCTTCGCGCTCGACCACCTTCATGCCTTTGCCACCGCCACCGGCGGTAGCCTTGAGCAACACTGGGTAGCCGATTCGCTCAGCCGCCACGCGGAAGGTGTCCAGGTCCTGCGCTTCGCCGTGATAGCCGGGGACCAGCGGCACGCCGGCTTTTTCCATCAATGCCTTGGCGGCGGACTTGCTCCCCATCGCGTCGATGGCCGAGGCGGGCGGGCCGAGGAAAATCAGCCCGGCGTCCTCGATGGCGCGGGCGAAGTCGGCATTCTCGGAGAGAAAGCCGTAACCGGGATGGATCGCCTGAGCGCCGCTGGCTTTGGCTGCGGCGATCAGCTTGTCGATCATCAGGTAGTTTTCAGCCGGCTTGGCGCCGCCGAGGTCGATGCGGATATCGGCTTCACGGGCATGGCGTGCATCACGGTCGATGGCGCTGTGCACGGCCACGGTGGTCAAGCCCATGGACTTGGCCGTGCGCATCACGCGGCAGGCGATTTCGCCGCGGTTGGCTACCAGGAGGGTGGTTATCATTGTTGGGGTTCCTGCATCCAATTCGGTTTGCGCTTCTCCAGGAAGGCATTCAAGCCTTCCTGACCCTCTGGGCTGACACGAATGCGCGCGATGGCGTTCTCGGTATAGCGGCGCAATGCCGGGCTCAACGACCCGCTGCCGGCTTCGCGTAGCAGGTCCTTGCTGGCGCGCATGGCCTGGGGGCTGTTCAATAGAAGCGTGTCGATCCAGCCGCGGAGGCTGTCGTCCAGTTCGGCACCGTCGTAGGTCTCACTGAGCAGGCCAAGCTCGCGGGCGCGCTCGCCGCTGAAACGCTCACCGGTCATGGCGTAGCGCCGCGTGGCGCGCTCGCCTATGGCCTTGACGACGAAGGGGCTGATGACCGCGGGCGCAAGCCCGATGCGTACCTCGGACAGGGACAACTGTGCATCCTGTGCGCCAATCGCCATGTCGCAGCAGGCGATCAGCCCTACCGCCCCGCCAAACGCGGCGCCCTGCACGATTGCGAGCGTGGGTAGCTTGAGGTGGTAGAGGCTGTACATCATTTCCGCCAGCTCACGGGCATCGACGAGGTTGGCATTGAAGTCGAGCCTGGCCGATTGCTGCATCCAGGCGAGATCGGCCCCTGCGGAAAAATGCTTGCCGCGCCCACGCAGCAACAGAAAGCGCAGGTCCTTGTTCGCCTGCACCTCATCGATCGCCAGCACCAGCTCACGAATCATCTCGGCGTTGAAGGCGTTGTTCTTGTCCGGGCGGTCGAGCCAGAGCGTGGCGAAGCCGCGGGGGTCCAGTTCCAGTTGCACGGTGTTGAAATCGGTCATGACGGGCAATCCTCGACAAGGGGCGTGAGCGAGGCTCACATCCTGAATACGCCAAATCGGGTCGGCTCGATTGGCGCGTTGAGACTGGCTGAGATTGCCAGGCCGAGCAGATCGCGCGTCTGCGCCGGATCAATGACACCGTCGTCCCACAGGCGTGCGCTGGAATAGTACGGATGCCCCTGGCGCTCGTACTGTTCGAGGATCGGCTGCTTGAGCTGAGCCTCATCCTGATCGGTAAAAGCCTGCCCGCTGCGCTCGGCCTGTTCGCGCTTGACCTGTACCAGCACGCCGGCGGCCTGTTCGCCGCCCATCACGCCGATCCGCGCGTTGGGCCACATCCACAGAAAGCGTGGGTCGTAGGCGCGCCCGCACATGCCGTAGTTGCCCGCGCCGAAGCTGCCACCGATGACCACGGTGAACTTCGGCACCTGGGCGCAGGCCACTGCAGTCACCAGCTTGGCGCCGTGCTTGGCGATGCCGCCGGTTTCGTATTTCTGGCCAACCATGAAGCCGGTAATGTTCTGCAGGAACAGCAGGGGAATGCCGCGCTGGCAGGCCAGTTCGATGAAGTGCGCGCCTTTTTGAGCGGCTTCGGCGAAGAGGATGCCGTTGTTGGCGAGGATCGCAATCGGGTAGCCGTGCAGATGAGCAAAACCGCAGACGAGCGTCGTGCCGAACAGCGCCTTGAACTCGTCGAACTCGCTGCCGTCCACCAGCCGCGCGATGACCTCCCGCACGTCATAGGGTTGCTTGGATTGTGCCGGGACCACGCCGTACAAGTCTTCGACCGGGTAGATCGGGGGCTGCGGCTGGCGTGCCTGAAGTTGGCCCTTCTTGCGCCAGTTCAAGTTGGCCACGCAACGCCGCGCGATGGCCAGGGCGTGCTCGTCGTTTTCGGCGTAATGGTCGGCCACGCCGGACACCTTGCAATGCACGTCGGCGCCGCCCAGGTCCTCGGCGGTCACCACCTCGCCGGTGGCGGCTTTGACCAGCGGCGGGCCGGCGAGAAAGATCGTCGCCTGGTTGCGCACCATGATGGTCTCGTCCGCCATCGCCGGCACGTAGGCACCGCCCGCGGTGCAGGAGCCCATCACCACGGCGAGCTGCGGGATGCCCATGGCGCTCATGTTGGCCTGGTTGAAGAAGATGCGACCGAAATGTTCGCGGTCCGGGAAGACCTCGTCCTGACGGGGCAGGTTGGCGCCTCCGGAATCGACCAGATAGACGCAGGGCAGGCGATTCTGCTGAGCGATGGCCTGGGCGCGCAGGTGTTTTTTGACCGTAAGCGGATAATAGCTGCCGCCTTTTACCGTGGCATCGTTGGCGATGATCATGCATTCGATGCCTTCGACCCGACCGATGCCGGCGACGAGACCAGCGGCGGCAACCGCTTCGCCGTACACCTCGTACGCGGCCAGTGGGGCGATCTCGAGAAAGGCTGAGCCAGGGTCCAGGAGTGCGTTGATGCGATCGCGCACCAGCAGCTTGCCGCGCGCGACATGACGCTGCTGGGCCTTCACGCCACCGCCCTCGCAGATACGGCCGAGCAGGTCTTGAAGGCTGTGTACCTGCTCGAGCATGGCCGCGCTGTTAGCGGCATACTCCGGCGAGCGGGTGTTGATCTGGGTGTTCAGGATGGCCATGGTTCGGCTCCGGTTCAATCCGTGGGTGGATGCGCTCTGTCCGGTAGGTCGGGGCCCGGCGACGTTGCGCTGTAGCCCATCGCCCTGCAGGGAAGGCGGGCCAGGGCCCACCTGTCGCGTTCGCCGCCAACGTCGCGCCTGTCATTTGCTTTCGTTGAACAGCTCGCGACCGATCAGCATCCGGCGGATCTCGCTGGTGCCCGCGCCGATCTCGTAGAGCTTGGCGTCACGCAGCAGGCGGCCGGTCGGGAATTCGTTGATGTAGCCATTGCCGCCGAGAATCTGGATCGCCTGCAGCGCCATCTGGGTGGCCGCTTCGGCGGTATAGAGGATCACCCCAGCGGCATCCTTGCGGGTCGTTTCGGCACGATCGCACGCCTGGGCGACGGTATACAGATACGCCCGGCTGGCGTTGAGCTGGGTGTACATGTCGGCGACCTTGCCCTGGATGAACTGGAATTCGCCGATGCTCTGGCCGAACTGTTTGCGGTCATGGATGTAGGGCACGACCACGTCCAGGCACGCTTGCATGATGCCCACCGGTCCCCCGGCCAGGACCACGCGTTCATAGTCCAGTCCGCTCATCAGAACCTTGACGCCGCCATTCTCGACGCCCAGCACGTTTTCTTCCGGCACCTCTACGTCATCGAAGAACAGCTCGCAGGTGTTGGAGCCGCGCATGCCGAGCTTGTCGAACTTGTTGCCGCGCGAGAAGCCCTTCCAGTCGCGCTCGACGATGAACGCGGTGATGCCATGCGCACCCTTGTCCGGATCGGTCTTGGCATAGATCACGTAGGTGTTGGCGTCCGGGCCGTTGGTGATCCAGGTCTTGCTGCCGTTGAGCACGAAGCGGTCACCCTTGCGGTCGGCGCGCAACTTCATCGAGACCACATCGGAGCCGGCGTTCGGCTCGCTCATCGCCAGTGCGCCGATGTGCTCGCCGGAAACCAGCCTGGGCAGGTAACGGGCCTTCTGCTCGGGACTGCCGTTGCGGTTGATCTGATTGACGCAAAGGTTGGAGTGAGCGCCATAGGACAGGCCGACCGACGCCGAGCCGCGGCTGATCTCCTCGAGCGCGATGACGTGCGCCAGGTAACCCATGCCGGCGCCGCCATATTCCTCGTCTATGGTGATACCGAGCAGGCCCATGTCGCCGAACTTTCGCCACATGTCGTGGGGAAAGAGGTTGTCGCGGTCGATGGCTTCGGCACGCGGGGCCAGTTCGCCGGCAACGAAACCGCGTACCTGATCGCGCAACATGTCGACGGTTTCGCCAAGGGCAAAGTTGAGGCCGGAATAGTTCATGTCGCCACCTGCTTGTCTTGTCATTGTTCTGGTCGTCGATGCCGCGCCAGCGAACACTGATTTCGCCTGGCTGTCGGCCTCGCTCCTGGTGCATTCCGACACTGCTTTCAGTGTGGGGTGCGGTGGGTTGTCACGCTGTTACCTTTACGTTAACGTAACCAATGCCCGGAATGACTGTCAACTCTCCAGCGCCCCGGGAAGCAAGGCCTCATAACAAACATAAGACTGAGGAGATCGACATGAGTCTTCCGAGCTATACCTGCGGACCGCAGAGCAAACCCTTGTTGGCGATGACTATTGGTGCGGCGTTCGACCGGACGGTCGAACGATTCTGCGACCGTGAGGCCTTGGTCGTGCGTCACCAGAACCTGCGCTACACCTGGAAGCAGCTGGCCGAGCAGGTAGACCGCTGCGCACGCGGCCTGCTGGCGCTTGGTCTGCAGCCCGGGGAGCGGTTGGGTATCTGGTCGCCGAACAACGCGCAGTGGTGCATCGCCCAGCTGGCCAGTGCCAAGGTCGGCGTCGTGTTGGTCAACATCAACCCGGCCTATCGCCTCAACGAACTCGAATATGCACTCAAGCAGTCCGGCTGCCGCTGGCTGATCTGCGCCGATGCGTTCAAGACGTCCGACTACCATGCGATGCTCCATGAGCTGCTACCGGAGCTTGAGCGTTCGGCCATCGGCGCCTTGCAGAGCCATATGCTGCCGGAGCTGCGCGGGGTGATCAGCCTGTGCGATACGCCGGTGGACGGCATGTTGCTGTGGCGCGGCCTGTTGGACATGGCTGAACAGGTAGGCCCGGAGCAATTGCGTCAATGCAGCGAGCAATTGCAGTTCGACGACCCGATCAACATCCAGTACACCTCGGGCACCACGGGTTTCCCCAAGGGTGCCACCCTCAGCCACTACAACATTCTCAACAACGGCTATATGGTCGGTGAAAGCCTGAGGCTCACCGAGCACGACCGGCTGGTGATCCCGGTGCCGCTTTATCACTGCTTCGGCATGGTGATGGGCAATCTCGGCTGCGTCACCCATGGCACCACCATGATCTATCCGAGCGCTGCGTTCGAGCCGCTGGCGGCGTTGCAGGCGGCGGCGGAGGAGAAGGCCACCGGCTTGTACGGCGTGCCCACCATGTTCATCGCGATGCTCGACCATCCCGAGCGACCCTCGCTGGATTTGAGTCACCTGCGCACGGGCATCATGGCGGGCTCCACGTGCCCGATCGAAATCATGAAGCGGGTCATCGACGAAATGCACCTGAGCGAGATGCAGATCGCCTACGGCATGACCGAAACCAGCCCGGTGTCCACCCAGACGGCGGCCGACGACGATCTGGCGCGGCGGGTGACCAGCGTCGGTCGAACCCAGCCGCATCTGGAAAGCAAGGTCGTCGACGAGCACAACCGGATCGTTGCACGCGGGCAGATCGGCGAGCTTTGCACGCGCGGGTACAGCGTCATGCTGGGCTATTGGAACAACCCCGAAGCGACCGCTTCGGCCATCGATGGCGCGCGCTGGATGCACACCGGCGACCTGGCCATCATGGATGACGACGGCTACCTGAAGATCGTCGGGCGCAACAAGGACATGATCATTCGGGGCGGTGAAAACGTGTACCCGCGCGAGATCGAGGAATTCCTCTTCACCCACCCGGCGGTCGCGGACGTGCAGGTGATCGGAGTGCCGGACAAGACCTACGGCGAAGAGATTGTCGCCTGGGTGAAGCTCCATCCGGGGCACGATGCCAGTGCCGATGATCTGCGTGTTTTCTGCAAGGGGCGAATCGCGCATTTCAAGACGCCGCGGCATTTCCGGTTCGTCGATGAATTTCCCATGACCATCAGCGGCAAGGTGCAGAAATTCCGCATGCGTGAAGTCAGCGTCGCCGAACTCGGCCTCGCCGAGTAACGCGGCGCCCGCCGGTCGGGTCCGGCCGCACGCACCTGCCCACATCCGAACGATCCGGAGCCCAGCAATGACCCAATCCATCAGCCGTTTTCCACTCATCGAAGACCTTGCCTCGCTGCCGCAGGATGTCGGCGAGCGAATCCTCGCGGTGCAGGAGAAGGCGGGCTTCGTGCCCAATGTGTTCCTGATGCTGGCTCATCGACCCGATGAGTTTCGTGCGTTTTTCAACTACCACGACGCCCTCATGGAGCGTGAATCCGACAGCCTGAGCAAGGCCGAGAAGGAGATGATCGTGGTGGCCGTCAGTGCCGATCACGGCTGTTTGTACTGCGTGGTCGCCCATGGCGCGATTCTGCGAATCCTGGCCAAGGACCCGCTCATCGCCGATCAGGTAGCCGTCAACTACCGCACCGCGCCCATCAGTGAGCGACAACGCGCGATGCTCGATTTTGCCCTTCACCTGGCCGCACGGCGGGGTGTGCTGGATGACGCCTGGCAGGCGCGACTCGAGGCGGTGGGGTTCACGCTGAGCGATATCTGGGACATCGGCTCGATCGCCGCGCTTTTCGGTCTTTCCAATCGCCTGGTTTCGATGGCGCGCACGCCGCCCAACGACGAATTCTATCTGCTGGGCCGCGTGCCCAAGGCTGCCGCTCGTTGAGCGGCAGCGACCGGTTTACCGCATGAGGCGGTAAAACCAGATCCGGCAGGAGCGAGGTCGGGTCTGCAGTTGCATCAACCATGACAATAACAAGAGAGATGACTATGCACCTGAAACCCCTAAGCCGTTTCTTCGTCTTCAGCAGCGTGGCGGTTACTGCGTTGGGCGCGTCCGCGACGGCATCCGCTGCCTTTTTCGACGACAGCAAGGCCGCCGTCGAGCTGCGCAACTTCTACATGAACCGCGACTTCAGAACCGGGACCGGGCAGGCCAAGGCCGAGGAGTGGGCCCAGGGCTTCATCCTGAAAATGGAATCGGGCTACACCGAGGGGCCTGTGGGCTTTGGCATCGATGCCCTCGGCTTGCTCGGCGTAAAACTCGACTCCAGCCCGGATCGTAGCGGTACCGGCATCCTTCAGCGGGACCGCGAAGCGCCCAATCGCGCCCAGGACGACTACGGCTCGGCGGGCCTGACGGCCAAGGCGAAACTGTCCAACAGCACCCTGCACGTCGGTACCCTGCAGCCGGTGCTGCCGGTCATCATGCGCAACGACAGCCGGTTGCTGCCCAACACCTATCGCGGCGCCTGGCTGCAGAGCAAGGAGGTCGAAGGACTCACGCTCGATCTCGGCAAGCTCGACCGGGTCAACTATCGGGACTCTTCGGATAACGAGGAAATGACCGTCTTCAACGGCGGGCGCCGCAACATCACCTTCGGCAACAGGACCACCAGCGACGAGTTCCTGTTCGCTGGCGGTCGCTACCAGTTCACGCCCGAGTTGACTGGCAGCTATTACTACGGCGGACTGGACGGCATCTACGACCAGCACAATATCAACCTGGTGCATGTGCTGCCGATCGGCGACAAGCAGAGCTTCAAGACCGACCTGCGCTACGTGCGCTCGACCGATGACGGCGGCAGCAACGTCGACAACAATGCCTTCGGTGCGATCTTCACCTACCGGCTCGGCGGGCACGGGTTCACCGGCGGTTACCAGAAAATGAGCGGCGACACCGGCTTCGCGTACATAAACGGCGGTGATAACGCGCTGATCAATCTCTTGCAGATCAATGACTTCGGTAACCAAGATGAGAAGTCATGGCAAGTTCGTTACGACTATGACTTCGCCGCCATGGGCATTCCCGGCCTGAGCCTGATGACCCGCTACGTAACCGGCGATAACGTCGACCGCGGCGCAGGCCTGAGCGAAGGCAAGGAATGGGAACGCGACACCGACATCGCCTACGTCATCCAGAGCGGTCCGCTGAAGAACCTGGGCATGAAGGTGCGAAACGCGACGGTGCGCAGTAACTTCGGCGCCGATCTCGACGAAACGCGTCTGATCCTGAGCTACACGCTGGCGCTGTGGTAAGGCCAGCGGCCTGACGCGAACCCTCCTCGTTGATCTTTTTGCCGGGCCCCTGTGGCCCGGTTTTTTTAAGCTACCTTCAATGGGGTTGTCGCCTTATCACGCCCTGATCAGAGGCCGTTCGGATCAAGCGATCGTTTGAAATTGAAGCTTGCCTGGTGCCGTGGGCGGTTGTTATCGTTTACGTAAAGGTCACCCGGCGACCTGCGCCATAACCAACAACAATAATCAAGGTTAGAGGGCACCCAATGGAACCAGAGTTCGTGCTGGAAACGCGCGGTCTGACCAAGGAGTTTCGCGGCTTCACCGCGGTGGATTCCGTCGACCTGCGGGTACAGACAGGACATATCCATGCCTTGATCGGCCCCAACGGCGCCGGCAAGACCACGGTATTCAATCTCCTCACCAAATTCCTCACGCCCACTCGGGGCGACATCGTCTATCGCGGCAAGCCGATCACGTCGATGAAGGCCAATGAAATCGCCCGCCTGGGCCTTGTGCGGTCGTTCCAGATATCAGCGGTGTTCGGTCACATGACCGTGCTGGAAAACGTGCGCGTCGCCTTGCAGCAGAAGCTTGGCAACTCCTACCACTTCTGGAAATCCGAGCGAACCCTGCGCGAGCTGGACGATCGCGCCTTGCAATTGCTCGCGGACGTGGAACTCGAGTCCTTTGCCCAGACGCTCGCCATCGAATTGCCGTACGGACGCAAGCGTGCATTGGAGCTGGCCACCACGCTGGCGCTGGATCCGGTCGTGCTGCTGCTCGACGAGCCGACCCAGGGCATGGGCGGCGAAGATGTCGACATGGTGGTCGCCCTGGTTCGCCGCGCCGCCGTGGATCGCACGGTTTTGATGGTCGAGCACAACCTCAGCGTGGTCAGCCGCCTGTGCGACCGTATCACCGTGCTGGCGCGCGGCTCGGTCCTGGCCGAGGGCGATTATGAAACCGTCTCGGCCAACGCTCAGGTACGCGAAGCCTATATGGGCAGCGAAGCGGCCACGGCAGAGGTGCACCCATGACGCCCACGGCCGATCGTGACCAGCTGCGGCTGGATGACCTGCACGCATTCTATGGCGAGTCTCACATCCTTCATGGCGTCGATCTGGTCGTCGGACGGGGCGAGCTCGTCACGCTGCTGGGCCGCAACGGTTCGGGCCGCAGCACCACACTGCGCGCGATCATGAACATGGTCGGGCGGCGTACCGGCTCCATCGTGATCAACGGTAACGAAACCATCGGCCTTCCCGCCTACCAGATCCCGCGGCTCGGGGTCGGTTACTGCCCGGAAGAACGCGGCATTTTTTCCAGCCTCAGCGTCGAGGAAAATCTGCTGTTGCCGCCGACGGTGCGTAGCGGCGGCATGGGGCTGGACGAGCTGTACGAGATGTTCCCCAATCTGTACGAGCGCCGTTTCAGCCAGGGCACTCGCTTGTCCGGTGGCGAGCAGCAGATGCTGGCCATGGCGCGCATCCTGCGCACCGGCGCGAACCTGCTGTTGCTCGACGAAATCACCGAAGGCCTGGCGCCGGTGATCGTACAGAAGCTCGGCGAGGTCCTGATCAAGCTGAAGAAGCGAGGACTGACCATCGTTCTGGTGGAGCAGAACTTCCGGTTCGCCGCGCCCTTGGCCGATCGCCATTACGTGATGGAACACGGACAGATCATCGAGGAAATCAGCGCCGCCGAACTGGATTCGAAAAAGGCGTTTTTGAATAGCTGTCTGGGGGTCTGACGGCCCTTTTTCGTCAGGAAGCCTGCCGGTTCGAAGTGCACACCGGTGAGTACAACAACAAAAACAATCACAGTGAGTGAATATGAAAACCATCAAGAAAACCGCATCCGCCGTTCTGGTTTCCAGCATGATCGCCGGACTCGCGCAGGCCGAAATCAGCAACGACGAAATCCGTATCGGTTATCTGGCCGACATGTCCGGCACCTACCGCGACCTGTCCGGCCCCGGCGGCCTCGAAGCCCTGAAAATGGCGATCGAGGATTTCGGGGGCGCGGTCGACGGCAAGAAAATCGTGACCTTTAATGCCGACGATCTGAACAAGCCCGACGTCGGCGCCAACACCGTGCGGCAGTGGATCGACGAGCGCAACGTCGACATGGTGACCGGCATGGTGGCCAGTTCCGTGGTGCTCGCGGCCAGCAAAGTGGTGGAGCAGGGCGGCAAGCTGGCGCTGATCTCCGGCGCAGCCGCATCGAGCATCACCAATGAATTCTGCTCGCCCAACCATATTCACTGGACCTACGATACCTTCGCGCTGGCCAACGGCACGGCCAACGCGGTGCTCAAGGATGGCGGCAAGAGCTGGTTCATCCTGACCGCCGACTACGCCTTCGGGCATGCCATGGAGGCCGATATCAAGAAAGTCGTGGAGGCCGAGGGGGGTAGCGTGGTTGGCGCGGTACGCCATCCGTTCCCGAGCAGCGATTTCTCCTCCTACATCCTTCAGGCCCAGGGCTCCGGTGCCGAAGTGGTTGCGCTGGCCAACGCCGGCGCCGATACGGTCAATTCGCTGAAGACCGCCAGTGAGTTCGGTGTGACTCAGTCCGGCCAGCGCCTGGCCGGCATGGTGGTGTTCCTCAACGACATCCACGCCATGGGCCTGGAAGTCACCCAGGGGCTGATGCTGACCACTGGCTGGTATTGGGACATGAACGAAGAGAGCCGCGCATGGGCCAAGCGTTATGAGGAACGCATGGGCAGCATGCCGACCATGGTCCACGCGGGTATCTATTCGGCCACCACCCATTACCTGAACGCCGTGAAGGCGACCGGCAGCGACGACACCGAAACCGTTCGCGCACAGATGGCCAAGACCCCGGTCAACGACATGTTCGCCAAGAACGGCACGATCCGCGAGGACGGGCGCATGGTGCATGACATGTACCTGGTACAGGTCAAGACCCCTGCCGAATCCAAGGGGGAGTGGGACCTTTACAAGGTCATCAGCACCATTCCAGGCGATCAGGCCTTCCGTCCGCTTTCAGAGAGTCAGTGCAAGCTGGTCAGTGGGAACTGACAACCTGAACCGAGCCATTCCCCGGCCGCAGGCCGGGGCGACACGGACATTTCTGGGTAGCGAATCATGACTCTTGTTTTCGGCGTCCCCCTGAGCGTTCTCCTAGGGCAACTGTTGCTCGGTCTGATCAACGGGTCGTTCTACGCGCTGCTGAGCCTTGGTCTGGCGATCATCTTCGGTCTGCTGAGGATCATCAATTTCGCCCATGGGGCCCAGTACATGCTCGGCGCCTTCGCCGCGTTCCTCGGCCTGAACTACCTGGGCATCAATTACTGGGCTGCGCTGCTGCTGTCGCCGCTGCTGGTCGGGCTACTGGGCGTGATGATCGAGCGCGGCCTGCTGCGGCGCATTGCCGGTGAGGACCACCTGTACGGTCTGCTGCTGACCTTTGGCCTGGCGCTGATCGTGGAGGGCAGTTTCGTCAAGCTGTTCGGCGTCTCGGGGTCGTCCTATCCGATGCCGGAAATGCTCAAGGGCGGGCACAACCTGGGTTTCATGTTCCTGCCCACGTACCGTGGCTGGGTCATCGTCGCGGCGCTGACGGTGTGTTTCGCCACCTGGTACATGATCGAGCGGACCCGCCTGGGCTCCTATCTGCGCGCCGGCACCGAAAACCCCAGGCTCATGCAGGCATTCGGCATCAACGTGCCGCTGCTGATCACCTTGACCTATGGGTACGGCGTCGCACTGGCCGCCTTTGCCGGCGTGCTGGCAGCGCCGATCTACGCGGTGACGCCCGGCATGGGGTCGAACCTGCTGATCGTGGTGTTCGCGGTGGTGGTGATCGGCGGCATGGGTTCGATCATGGGCGCGATCATCACCGGTCTGGCCATGGGGCTGATCGAGGGTCTGACCAAGGTGTTCTATCCGGAGGCGGCAAACACGGTGATCTTCGTGATCATGGTACTGGTCCTGCTCGTTCGTCCCGCAGGTCTGTTCGGTAAGGAGGCGTGAACATGTCGACTCAACAAAGCGTTCCAGCATCGCCGATGAGCCTGCGCGCCAATGCCGAACGCGAGCGCCGCCGCGCCGCGCTTCGCCGCAAGTACGTGTTCTACATGGTGCTGCTGGGGTTGGCATTGGTCGCGCCGATGATGATCTACCCCGTGTTCCTGATGAAACTGCTGTGCTTCGCGCTGTTCGCCTGCGCTTTCAACCTGCTGTTGGGCTATGCCGGGCTGCTGTCGTTCGGGCATGCGGCATTCTTTGCCTGCGGCGGCTACATCACCGGCTATATGCTCAGCCACTACAGTGGCCTGAGTACCGAGCTGGGTATCCTGGCCGGCACGCTGGCCTCGACGGTGCTGGGGCTGGTCTTCGGACTGCTTGCGATTCGCCGGCAGGGCATCTACTTCGCGATGATCACCCTGGCACTGGCCCAGATGGCCTTTTTCGTATTCGTGCAGGCGCCGTTCACTGGCGGTGAAAACGGTATGCAAGGGGTGCCGCGCGGACACCTGCTGGGCCTGTTCGATATGCGCAACAACATGGCGCTGTATTACTTCGTGCTGGCGGTGTTCGTGTTCGGTTTCGCGATCATCCAGCGCACCATCCATTCACCTTACGGCCAGGTGCTCAAGGCGATTCGCGAGAACGAACCCCGAGCGATATCGCTCGGCTACAACGTCGACGCGCACAAGCTATTGGCCTTCGTCATCTCCGCTGCACTGACCGGACTGGCCGGCTCGACCAAGACCGTGGTGTTCCAGCTTGCCTCGTTGACCGACGCGCACTGGCACATGTCCGGCGAAGTGATCCTGATGACCCTGCTGGGCGGAGTGGGCACCATCCTCGGACCTATCGTGGGCGCGACCGTGGTGGTGACGCTGCAGAGCTCGCTGTCGAACGGCCCGCTGGGCGAGTGGGTACACGTGATCCTGGGCGTGATCTTCGTGCTGTGCGTCCTGCTGTTCCGGTCCGGGATCGTGGGTTGGCTGGAACGGCTGATCAAGCGGAATTTCAAATAACGAGACGCCGGTTGCTTTCGCCGCGGGGCGCGCCTCCTACAAGAGCGCGGGGGGTGGACTGATCGAGCACGGCTGCTGCCTGGCTTGTGTGGGAGGCCCGACCCGGGGCGACGCTTTTTAGAAGCAGGGCAGCCCGGTGGGCTGCTTTCGCCGCGGGGCGCGCCTCCCACAAGAGCAGGGCGGTGCGGGGGCTGGACTGATCGAGCACAGCTGCTGCCTGGCTTGTGTGGGAGGCCCGACCCGGGGCGAAGCTTTTTTGGAAGCAGGGCAGCCCGGTGGGCTGCCTTCGCCGCGGGGGCGAGACTCCTACAAGAGCGCGGGGGGCGGACTGATCGGGCACCGCTGCTGCCTGGCTTGTGTGGGAGGCCCGACCCCGGGGCGAAGCTTTTTAGAAGCAGGGCAGCCCGGTGGGCTGCTTTCGCCGCGGGGGCGCGCCTCCCACAAGAGCGCGGGGGGTGGACTGATTCGAGCACAGCTGCTGCTTGGCTTGTGTGGGAGGCGCGACCCCGGGGCGAAGTTTTTTTGAAGCAGGGCAGCCCGGTGGGCTGCTTTCGCCGCGGGGCGCGCCTCCCACAAGAGCAGGTCGGTGCGGGGCTGGATTGATTCGAGCACGGCTGCTGCTTGGCTTGTGTGGGAGGCCCGACTCGGGGCGAAGCTTTTAGAAGCAGGGCAGCCCGGTGGGCTGCTTCGCCGCGGGGGCGCGCCTCCCACAAGAGCAGAGCGGTGTGGGAGGGCGTCGTTTCAGGCGTTGCGCCAACTGGGGCGGCGTTTTTCGAGGAAGGCATTGACGCCTTCTTTCTGATCCTGGGTGTCGAACAGTTCCGCGAACAGTTCACGTTCACCGGCCCAGCCCGCGAGATGAGTGTCGTTGCGCGCGGTCATCACCAGTCGCTTGCAACGGCTGACGGAGGAGGGACTTTGTGCGCTCACGCCTTCGGCAAGCTTGAGCGCCGCCTGGAGAGATTGGCCGCGTGGCACGACCTCCTCGACGAGCCCGATCTTTTCGGCTCGCTGCGCGTCGATGCGTTCGCCGCACAGGATCATGCGCTTGGCCCAGCCTTCGCCCACCAGCCATGGCAGGTTCTGGGTGCCGCCCGCGCAGGGCAGCAGGCCAACGCTGGCTTCCGGAAGCGCCATTTGCGCCTGATCTTCTGCGATGCGGATGTCGCAGGCCAGTGCGCATTCCAGGCCCCCGCCCATGGCGTACCCGTTGATGGCCGCGATGGACACGCCGCGAAATCGCGTCAGCGCGCCGAAGGCCTCACCGAAGAGTTCGGACACGTCCCGCGCGGCGGTCTTGTCACCCTCGGCGAATTGCCTGAGATCGGCACCGGCCGAGAAGAATTTGTCTCCCTGGCCGGTGATCACCAGCGCGTACACGTTCGGATCATCGTCAAGCTGTCCGATCAGGCGCTGCAGCAACGCCAGCGACTCACGGTCCCAGGTATTGGCCGGTGGGTTGGCGATGGTCAGCAGGGCGGTGTGGTCACGCATTTCGAGCTGGATCTTCTCGCTCATGTCGGTTCCTTCTTGTTGGAATGCCGCGCACGCCGGGAGGCGGCAAGGGTTCGATGAACGAGCCTAGCAGCGTAAAAATAGTAAACACATGCGATTTGATGCAGAGGTATTCTGTTTTTTTGCACAAGCGGACCGTTTGGCCGCTCGCTGACCATATGGATGGAGCCTGCGATGGATTGGGACAATCTGCGTTTCTTTCTCGAATTGGCGCGCGCGGGCAAACTGACCATTGCCGCGCGGCGGCTGGCGGTCGATCACACGACCGTCGCGCGACGGGTTCAGGCATTGGAGAAGGTGCTGGACCGGCAACTGTTCATCCGCGCCAAGGCCGGTTACCGGCTGTCTGAAGCCGGCCGCGAATTGCTCGCCCAGGCCGAGGCCATGGAAAGCGCCATCGCCTCCATCGAGCAGCCGAGCCTGGCCGCCGACAAGCTTTCAGGGCAGGTGCGTATCGGTGCGACCGAAGGGTATGGAACGTTGATGCTGGCCGGGCAATTGGCCCACCTGACCCGCGATTACCCGCACCTGGGCGTCGACCTGCTGGCCGTTCCGCGCTCGGTGCGCCTGGCACGGCACGAAGCGGACATCGTCATTACCCTGGAGCGGCCGGAGCGCGGCCCCTATGTCATCACCAAACTCACCGACTATGTGTTGCGGCTCTATGCCGCTGAGACCTATCTTGCGCAGCACCCGCCGATTCGTAGCCGTGAAGACCTGAGCCGTCACGTGTTCGTCAGTTATATCGAGGACCTGCTTTACAGCAAGGAGCTGTTCTACCTCGACGAGATTGTCCGTCCCCGCCAGCACTCGTTGCGCAGCACCAGCATCCTGGCCCAGCAGGAGGCCGTTGCCGCCGGGGCAGGGCTGGCTATCCTGCCGGCGTTCTCCGCCAGCAAGGAGCCGTTGCTCAAGGAGGTGCTGGTGGATGAAATCGAGTTCACCCGCACGTTCTGGATGCTGATGCCGGTCGAGAACAAGGACCTTGCACGGATGCGTGTGTGCTGGGACTTCCTGCGCGAGGTCGCCGCCAGCAGCCAGGACCTGATGATGGGGCGAGCATGAACCGCGAAGGCAAGGGGACGATCTCGGTTCAGTTGGTGCATGAGGCCTTGCAGGGGTTTTCCACGCCGGCGCGGCCCGCTCGTTCACTGCTCGATGGCCTCGGTCTTGCGCCGATCGATCTGGACGACCCCGAGGCGCGGGTCGATGTGACGGAGTACAGCCGGCTCTGGCGGCGACTGGCGCGGCATTTCGATGATGAGTTTTTCGGCATGGATGCGCGGCGAATGCGAGTCGGCAGCTTTGCCTTCGTCTGTCGCGCGGCCATGGCGCAACCGACGCTGGGCAATGCGATACAGATGGCGCTGGCGTTCTTCGGCCTGACCTTCGAGGGCTTTCGCGGTGAATTGCACCGTAGCGAGAGCCTGGCTGAGATCGTGCTGCTGGAGCGGGCGGGTTCGCCGCCGTCGCGGGCATTCACTTACTTTACGTTCTGGATGTTGCTGCACGGCCTGATGTGCTGGCTGGTCGGCCGGCGAATCCCGTTGCTGGCCGTGGAGCTGCGCTGCGAGGAGCCGGTCTATACCGACGATTATCGCGTGATGTTTTCGGACAATCTGCGGTTTTCCCGCTCCATCACCCGTCTCATCTTTGCCGCACAGGTGCTGGACCTTCCGGTACGCCGCAGCGAGGCCGAGCTGCAGGTGTTTCTGGCGCAGGCGCCGGCGAACATTCTGGTCAGGTACCGAGACGAGACCAGCCTGGCCAGCCGAATCAAGACGACGTTGCGCGGCTTGCCAGCCGAACAGTGGCCTACCAGCGATGCCCTGGCTCGGACGCTCTGCGTCTCACCGTCGACCCTGCGCCGTCGGCTGGCCGAAGCGGGGCAGCCGTACCAGGCGATCAAGGATCTGGTGCGACAGGAAATGGCGACCTTGTGGTTGGCCGATGCCGCCGTCACCTACGTCGACATCGCCGACCGCCTCGGTTTCGCCGACGTCAGCTCCTTCTACAAGGCGTTTCGCAAGTGGACCGGAACCAATCCGGGGCAGTACCGCAGGCTTATCCTGGGTTCGGTCTAGACTTTGCGCGAGGGTCGGATTGGCCAAAACGGTCAGCCAGTTTGGGAAGAACGACTATTGTCCGCATCCATCGGGCTGATGAAGATACTTGCACAGCGATCGACTCGGCGCCGGCCTTGCCCGCAAGCACCGGCCGAGGCGACCCCGAACGTTTTCGAGAGGGTGCAGCGTGGACATTCAAGACAAGGTTTTCCTGATCACCGGCGGCGCCTCCGGGCTGGGAGCGGCAGCCGCCGAAACACTGATGCTGGCCGGTGCGAAGGTCGTGCTGGCCGATATCAACACCCAATTGTTGAACGAGCGCTGCGAGGCGCTGGGCGCCGACGCGCTGGGCGTGGTCACCAACGTATGTGACGAGGCCGCGGCGAAGGCCGCGGTGAACGCGGCGGTCGAACGGTTCGGCGCTCTCCACGGGCTGGTCAACTGTGCCGGCGTTGCCAGCGGCGAAAAGATCCTGGGCCGGCAGGGTCCGCACGGGCTGGAAAGTTTCGGCCGTGTCATCGGGCTCAACCTGATCGGCAGCTTCAACATGCTGCGTCTGGCGGCCGAAGCCATCGCCCGGCATGAGGCGGATGCCCACGGCAACCGTGGCGTGATCATCAACACCGCGTCCGTCGCGGCCTACGACGGACAGATTGGCCAGGCCGCCTACGCGGCGTCCAAGGGCGGCGTGGTCGCCATGACACTGCCGGCGGCACGTGAGCTGGCGCGTCACGGTATCCGCGTGATGACCATTGCCCCCGGCGTGTTCGAGACGCCGATGATGGCCGGCATGCCTCAGGAGGTCCGCGATTCGCTGGCCGCCGGGGTGCCGTTCCCGCCGCGCCTGGGGCGGGCCAATGAATATGCGGCGCTGGTGCGCCACATCATCGAGAACGACATGCTCAACGGCGAGGTGATCCGTCTGGATGGCGCGCTGCGCATGGCCGCGAAATGAACGGGAGACATATGATGAGCAACGATCCAATCGTGATCCTGGGCAGCGCCCGTACGCCCATGGGCGGTTTTCAGGGTGATCTGAAAAGCCTCAGCGCGCCCGAACTGGGGGCGGCGGCGATTCGCGCGGCGGTCGAGCGTAGCGGTGTCCCCGCTGGCCACGTAGAGGAAGTGCTGATGGGCTGCGTGCTACCCGCTGGTCTCGGCCAGGCGCCGGCACGCCAGGCCGCGCTCGGCGCGGGACTGGGTCAGGCGACTGCGTCCACCACGTTGAACAAGATGTGCGGCTCGGGCATGCAGGCGGCCATCCTCGGCCACGATGCGCTGCGTGCCGGCAGTGTCGACCTGATCGTTGCCGGCGGCATGGAGAGCATGTCCAACGCGCCCTACCTGCTGGAAAAAGCGCGGGGCGGCTACCGCATGGGCCATGGCAAGGTGCTCGACCACATGTTTCTCGATGGCCTCGAGGATGCCTACGACAAGGGGCGCCTGATGGGCACTTTCGCAGAGGACTGCGCGCAGAACCACGGCTTCAGCCGAGAAGAGCAGGACGCCTATGCACTGACGTCGCTGCAGCGTGCGCGGGAGGCGATTTCCAGCGGCCGCTTCGCCAGCGAGATCGTCCCGCTGGAGGTCAGCCAAGGGCGCGAGCAGCGCAGCATTCGTGACGACGAACAGCCGCCCAAGGCGATGCCGGAGAAGATTCCGGCGCTCAAGCCGGCGTTCCGCGACGGCGGTACCGTCACCGCCGCCAATTCCAGCTCGATTTCCGATGGCGCCGCGGCGCTGGTGATGACGCGCCGTTCTTACGCCGACCAGCACGGGCTCAAGCCGCAGGCGGTGATTCATGGGCATGCGGTGTTCGCTGATGCGCCCAACCTGTTCCCGACCGCGCCCATTGGCGCCATTCACAAGCTGCTCGAGCGCACCGGCTGGCGCCTTGATGAGGTCGATCTGTTCGAAATCAACGAAGCCTTCGCCGTGGTCAGCATGGTCACCATGCGCGAGCTGGGCCTGGACCACGCCAGGGTCAACGTCAACGGGGGCGCCTGTGCCCTGGGCCATCCGATCGGCGCGTCGGGTGCACGGATTCTGGTAACGCTGATCGCCGCGTTGCGTGACCGTGGTTTGCGCAGGGGCATCGCGGCCATCTGCATCGGGGGTGGCGAGGCGACCGCCATGGCTGTCGAAGTGCTCGCCTGAGGATCCGCCATGCTGCTCGACGACGACCAAACCAGCATCCGCGACATGGCCCGGCAGTTCGCCCAGGAGCGACTCAAACCCTTCGCCGCCGACTGGGACCGTGAACATCGCTACCCGGCCGAGGCGATCGGCGAAATGGCCGCGCTCGGCTTTTTCGGCATGTTGTGCCCCGAGCAATGGGGTGGCAGCGACACCGGCTATATCGCCTATGCCCTGGCACTGGAAGAGATCGCGGCGGGCGACGGTGCCTGCTCCACCATCATGAGCGTGCACAACTCCGTCGGGTGCGTGCCGATCCTGCGCTTTGGCAATGACCAACAGAAGCAGCGTTACCTGGCGCCACTGGCCAGCGGCGCGCAAATCGGCGCCTTCGCCCTGACCGAGCCGCACGCCGGCTCCGACGCGAGCAGCCTGCGCACCCGTGCCCGGCGCGATGGCGACAGTTATGTGATCAATGGCGCCAAGCAGTTCATCACCTCGGGCCAGCACGCCGGTACGGTGATCGTCTTCGCCGTGACTGACCCGGAAGCCGGCAAGCGCGGCATCAGCGCCTTCATCGTGCCCACCGATTCGCCCGGCTACCAGGTGGTGCGCGTCGAGGACAAGCTCGGCCAGCATGCCTCGGACACCTGCCAGTTGGCCTTCGAAGACATGCGCGTGCATGAATCCCAGCGCCTGGGCGAGGAGGGCGAGGGCTACCGCATCGCCCTGGCAAACCTGGAAGGCGGCCGCATCGGCATCGCCGCCCAGGCCGTCGGCATGGCCCGCGCGGCATTCGAAGCCGCTCGCGACTACGCACGTGAGCGAGAGGCCTTCGGCAAGGCGCTCACCGAGCACCAGGCCGTTGCCTTCCGCCTTGCCGACATGGCCACCCAGATCGCCGTCGCCCGGCAAATGGTGCTGCACGCCGCGGCCCTGCGCGAGGCCGGCCAGCCCGCCTTGGTTGAGGCGTCCATGGCCAAGCTGTTCGCCTCTGAAATGGCCGAGAAGGTCTGCTCGGCCGCGATCCAGACGCTGGGCGGTTATGGCTACCTGCAGGACTTCCCGGTGGAGCGAATCTATCGTGACGTACGGGTGTGCCAGATCTACGAAGGCACCAGCGACATCCAGCGGCTGGTGATCGCGCGAAATCTGGGGGAGTGAGGCGCGGCAGTCCGAATGACACAGGCACACCGATTAGCGAGCTGGCGTGCTGTTAGGCCCCTGACGGCTGAAGCCTTCTCGCGAACGGGAAGCGTGCTGTCACGATCGGCCTCTCAGCTCAATCCCAACCTGTTGCATCCCCCGAGTCCCGTATCGAGCCTGGCGTACGCGAAAAACGCGGCGCGGGCGCGGCGTGGAGGGCGCCGTCGATGTCGCGGTACAGGCCACGGGCCTGCATGTGCGGGTGCCGCGCGGCTTCCTCCAGGGTAAGCACCGGGGCGAAACAGGCGTCGGTGCCTTCGAGCAGCGCGCACCAGTCGGCCTGGGTTCGGCTGGCGAAGAGGGTGGCGAGCTGCTCGCTCTGTTCCGCCCAGCGGTCTGGATCGGAACAGCCCTGGCGCAGGCGCTCCGGCGCATCGATACGCTGCATCAGTTCGGCGAGAAACTGCGGTTCCAGCGGCCCGACGGCGATGTCGCGGCCGTCCGCACAGGTGTAGCAGCGGTAATGCGGCGCGGCGCCGGAGAGCAGGTTACGGTCGCGTTCGAGGGAGATGGCGCCGCTCGGCAGGAGCCCGGCGAAGAAGGTCATCATGGAGGACACGCCATCGACGATGGCGGCATCCACCACCTGGCCCTGGCCCGATCGTTCGCGTTCCCACAGCGCCGCCATGATGCCGAACGCCAGGTATAACGAGCCGCCACCGAAATCGCCGACCAGGTTGAGCGGCGGGATCGCCGGACCTTCGCGACCACCGATGGCCGCCAGCGCGCCGGTGATGGCCAGGTAGTTGATGTCGTGCCCGGCGCTGTGGGCCAATGGCCCGGTCTGGCCCCAGCCGGTCATGCGGCCGTA
>Ga0114898_1000514_pt1 | contig 29343 bp, 27 predicted proteins | sample Malvired_Geostar_FD_83496 | JGI IMG/M metagenome (GOLD analysis project Ga0114898, IMG submission 83496) | Marine viral communities from the Global Malaspina Expedition - Malaspina viral metaG DeepMed_Geostar | ecosystem: Environmental > Aquatic > Marine > Oceanic | place: Mediterranean Sea...
GCCGCCAAAGCGCGAGGCGCGCGGATGCATGGGGAAATGCTCGGTTAGTCCCTGCCTTTGCCGATCTCGCCACCGATCATGCGGCAGGCACCACAGGGGTAGGGTGGGCTTCAGCCCACCGACAACCCCGCGCACGCCACCCGCTGGTGGGCTGAAGCTCACCCTACGCTCCACCTGATCGGCTCAGTTTTGCTGCAGTTGAGTTTCCAGCTCGTCCAGCGCCGCCTGGCGCTCGCCGTCCTGCAGGCGGGCGCCGGGGTTGAGCGAGGACCACTCGGGATGGGCGCGACAGCGTTGCAGGGCTTCGGGCAGCTTGCCCTCGCGCCAGCCCTGATCCTGCGGCGTGGCCAGGCGGATCGCCTCGGTGGCGGCGTGCCCGCGAGTCGCAAGCACGGCCAGCAACTGGCGTTGGCGCAGGGCGAGCAGGCGCAGTACGGCGTCGTCGACGCTCAGCTCGCGCTGCCCCTTGAGCTTGCCGAGCAGGCGATTGCCATAGTGCCGCGCGGTCTGCGCGCCGCCGCCGGCGATGGCGCCGAGCAGCGCCGCGGCGCCGAGGGTGATGCCGCCGACCATCAGGTCGACGCCCGCACCGGCCGCGGCACCTGCGACCATGCCGCTGCCGATCTTCACGCCCAGCTGCTTGAGGGTCTCGGGGTTGAACAGGTCGTCGCCCCAGCGCCCGTCGAGCAGCGGCAGCTCGCTGGCTGCCGCCTGCTCCTTGCGGAAGGCGTACAGCCGCAGCAGGGCCTCGACGCAGCGCTGCTCTCTGCCGCGCACGGCGTCGTGCAATTCACGAATGGCGCCGCGCTCCAGTTCCGGCTGTGCGGCCACGCTGCGTCGGCAGGCGGCGACGTCCACCAGCAGTTCGGCGATCAGTCGCTGGCCGCTGCCCAGGCGTGCGGCAGCCTGGGCCTCGTGGTCCTCGATCAGTCGCTGCAGCTTGGGCCGTGCCTGTTCCAGCAACAGCGCCAGGCTTTCGTACAGCCGGCGCTCACCGTCCACGGGTGGCGCCACGCTGTCGAAGCGCACCAGTGCATGCAGGCCGAGGCGGGCCAGCGCCTGACGCCATTCCTCGTCGCGGTGCCCCGGCTGGGCGACGAAGTTGAGCACCGGCAACAGCGGCTTGCCGCAGCCGGCGAGTACCGCCAGCTCGTCCTTGTACTTGGCCAGCACCGGCTCACGGGCGTCGATCACGTAGAGCCCGGCATCGCTGGCCAGCAGCTGACGCAGCACCTTGGCTTCCTGCTCGAAGCGCTGGCGTGCCTCGCTGCCGTCGAGAAAGCGCGCGGTGCGTGCCGGGCCGTCGAGGCGTTCGCCGGGGCGTTCGACGCGCTCGAGGTGGTCGAGCAGGGCGATGGCATCTTCCAGGCCGGGGGTGTCGTACAGCTCCAGCAGCGCTTCGCCGTCCACCGACAGTCGTGCGCCTTCGACATGGCGGGTGGTGCTGGGACGGTGCGAAACCTCGCCGAAGCCTGCATCACGGGTCAGGGTGCGCAGCAGCGAGGTCTTGCCGACATTGGTATGGCCGACCACAGCGAGCTTCAGGGCTTCAGTCATGTCCGTTCTCCAGCCAGCCCAGCGGCGTCGTGTTGGAATGGGGCAGGCCCAGGCTGTCCAGCGCCTGGTGCCAGTCTTCCAGGCGCGCGCTGTCCAGGGCCTCGCCCGGTGGTGCTTGCAGCAGCCAGACGCGAGTCGCCGCCGCGCAGCGCGACAGCTCGCCGATCAGCGCCAGGGTGCCGCGGTCGGGTGAGCGTCGCGGATCACAGGCGACGGCCAGGCGTGCCGGCGGAAAGCGGGTGAATTGATCGAGCAGCCGTCGGCGCCCCTCGCGGTCGTCGAGGATGCCGGCATCGGCGATGCCCTTGGACAGAGCCGGCGGCCAGGGGCGGCTGCCGTCCAGCTCGATGGCCACCAGCACGGCGCCAGCGCTGCCATCGAGCTGAGCGCCGGCGCTGGGCGCGTGCAGTTGGGCGGGCGCCGCATCACGGATGCCGAGGCGCTCGCTGGGTGGCTGCAGGCGTTCGCGCAGCAGGCGGTAGGCCGGCAGGTTCAGATCGAGGGTCAGCGCAGCCCGCCCACGCCGCCAGCGCCACAGGCAGAGGCTCGCCAGCAGCAGTCGCGGCAGCAGGCCGTAGACCAGCAGCACGCCGACCAGCCAGCCGGCCCAGCGTTGCCGGGCGCCGTCCAGATCGCCGGTGAGTGCGCCGCTGGCGCGGATCTGCTCGACATCCGGCACGCTGAAGCCGAGCAGGGCCGGCAGCGCGCCGAGGGCCTGAGTCAGGCCGACAAAGGCGTTCTCGCCGAGGATGGTGGTTTCCCAGACGAAGCCGTAACGGCGGGTTGCCAGCAGGGCGAGGAGGCTGAGCAGGGCGCTGGCCATCGCCAGCAGCCATAGGGCGTGCACGCCTGTTCCCAGCAACCAGCGGCCGAGTCGGCGCTGATGCAGCACGCTCAGCAGCGCTGGGGCGAGCTGCGCGGCGCGGGCATCACGGGCGAGCTTTTCGCTCAGCCAGAGCCACAGTCGCCCCAGCGCGCCGCTGCTGTCACCGGTCAGCAGCAGGCCGAGCAGCCAACCGAGCAGGGTCAGCAGGTTCAGCCCGAGCAGGCTGCCCAGCGCCCAGAACACGTTGACCGGTCGCTGCCCGTCGCCGAGCGCGGCGAAGGCCAGCCCGGCACCGGTGAAGAGCGCCAGCAGGATCAGCGCAAGCGCGCCCAGGCGGGCGCCCTGACGCCAGTGCCGGAGCGCCTCGATGAGCCCGTCACGGTGCGCCAGCCAGAGCGCGCGGCGCTCGATCAGCGCCGGCAGATCGCCGCCCTGGGTACGGGCCTGGCGGTTGGCCTCGTCGTCGTCCAGCGGCCCGGCATGCTCTTCGCGCAGGCGCACGGCTTCGGTCAGCCAGATTCGGTCGAGCGGAGTGAGATCGGGAGAGGGGCGGACGGTCACGCGGCTTCTCGCTGGCGGGTCGAGTCCTGAGGATAACCGCTGCCGCGCGGAACGGGGAAACGGGGAGCCGTTGCGGCTCCCCGCTGTGGTCGTCAGTCGGCGTTGCGCAGGCGCACGGCGATATCCGGCTGGTCGATGAACAGGCCATCGATGCCGGCATCGAGGAAGGCGCGGATCTCCGCTTCGCTGTCGCCGCGCTCGTGGCGCTTGTCGCTGCTGCGCAGGTTGGCCGGGAGGAAGGCGTTTTCTGCGCGGAAGGTGTACGGATGGACCTTGAGCCCGACCGCATGGGCGGCGGCGACGAAGCCGGTCGGCGTGCCCAGATTGCCGTTGCCGTCACGCGGAATGATGTAGCTCTTCTCCGGGCCGACGCCGGCGGCGTAGCGGGAGATGGCCTTGAGCCCGGCGGGGGTGGCCATCTGCGCGTAGGTCAGCTTGGTCCCGCGCACCTGCTGGTCATACGGCTGGCCGGAGCTGAACAACTGCACCAGGCGCAGCTGGGTCAGGCGGCTGAGGGTCTTGAGGTTGTCCACCTCGAACGACTGGATATACACCGGCGCGTGGCGCCCGACGTAGCCGTTGCGGGTGAGGATGCGCACCAGCGGCTTCTCCATGGCCAGGCCGAGCTGCTGGAAATGCGTCGGATGCTTGGTTTCCGGGTACAGACCGATGCGCCGGCCCTGGCTGAGCTGCAGTGTTTTCACCAGGTCGATGATCTCCTGCAGGGTCGGGATTTCCAGGCTGCCGTCCATGCGGGCATTGCCCGGGCGGATATCCAGGATGCGCTCGATGGCGCGCAGGGTCTTCAGCTCGGCGAGGGTGAAGTCTTCGCTGAACCAGCCGGTGAGGGTGACGCCGTCGACCTGCTGGGTGCGCTTGCGATCGGCAAACTCGGGACGCTGGGCGACATCGGTGGTCAGGCCCAGCTCGTTGTCGTGGCGGGCGACGATATGGCCGTCACGGGTCATCACCAGGTCCGGCTCGATGTAGTCGGCGCCCTGGAAAACGGCCAGGGCATAGGCGGCCAGGGTGTGCTCCGGTACATAGCCGCTGGCGCCGCGGTGGGCGATCACCAGCGGGGTCGGTTCGCCCCGCGCAGCCTGGTGTTTCGCGGCGTGTTCATCCGGCGCAGCGAAGCCGGAGAGCGGTAGCAACAGGGTGCAGGCGGTGAGCCAGCGGCGAAGGGAAGCGGTGGTCTTGCGGGCCATTTCGGCATCTCCTCGGTTTGGATGTCACAGCCTGCGCCACTTGCATGACCGGACGTTGACGCTGCGTTGCCCCTTGCGTTGCAAAACGGTTAAGCCGACGAACGGCTGGCGCTGCGGGAATCGGGGCCGCTCTGGTATTCTCGCCGCCATGAATCAGACCCGCCTTCCCCTCGCCATGATCGCCGCCCTCGCGCAGAACCGCGTGATCGGCCTCGACAACCGCATGCCCTGGCATCTGCCCGCCGATCTCAAGCATTTCAAGGCCATGACCCTTGGCAAGCCGATCATCATGGGTCGCAAGACCTGGGACTCGCTCGGCCGCCCGCTGCCGGGGCGGCTCAACCTGGTGGTCAGTCGCCAGGCCGATCTGCAGCTCGACGGCGCGGAAACCTTCACCGATCTGGATGCCGCGCTGGTGCGTGCCGAGCAGTGGGCGCGCGAGCAGGGTGTCGCCGAGCTGATGCTGATCGGCGGTGCGCAGCTGTACGCCCAGGCGTTGGGGCAGGCGCAGCGGCTTTACCTGACACGGATCGATGCCGCTCCAGGAGGCGATGCGTTCTTTCCGGCCTTCGACGAAGCCGAGTGGCAGTGCATCGACAGCCAGCCGCGCCCGGCCGAGGGCGAGGCGCCTGCGTATCGGTTCGAGACCTGGCAACGGCGCTGATCGGCGCCGTCTTCGCTTGATCGGCGCCAAGTCCTTCCGCCTGGCCAGCTTCTATCCTTCGCAACAACCGTTTTCGAGACCCAGCCGATGCAAACCCGCGAATCCGACGTGCCGCAAGCCGAGCGCGTATCGGCGATCTTCGTTCGTCACCCGCTGTGGGAGGACGCTCTGGCGCTGCTCACCGGCACCGCGCTGGTCGCCCTTGGCATCGCCTTCTACAGCCACGCCGGGCTGCTCACCGGCGGCACCGTTGGGCTGGCCTTTCTGCTCAAGTACCTGGCCGGCTGGTCGTTCGGCCCGGTGTTCTTCCTGCTCAACCTGCCATTCTATGCACTGGCGATCTGGCGCATGGGCTGGAAGTTCACCCTGCGCACCGTCTGCGCAGTGGGGCTGGTCTCGCTGTTCGCCGAGCTGACCCCGCAGTGGGTGCGCTTCGCCGAGCTGAATGTGGTGTACGCCGCAGTGTTCGGTGGTTTCGCCATCGGCATCGGCCTGCTGATCCTGTTCCGCCATCGCGCCAGTCTTGGCGGGGTGAACATCCTCGCGTTGTTCCTGCAGGAGCGTTTCGGCCTGCGCGCCGGTACCTTCCAGATGGGCATCGACGCGCTGATCGTCATGGCTGCGGTGTTCGTCGTACCGGTGGACAAGGTGCTGCTGTCGGTGCTCGGCGCCGTGGCGCTGAATCTGGTGTTGGCGATCAATCACCGCGCCGATCGCTACATGGGCGTCAGCTGAGGCTGATCAGCTCCACCTGCGCCTGGCCGTCGTTCAGCTCCAGCAGCGCCAGGCTGATCGGCAGGCTGAAGCGTCGCGGACCGGCGCTGCCCGGGTTCACGTAGAGCACGCCATCGCGCCGCTCGACCTTCGGTTTGTGCGAGTGGCCGGCGATCACCACGTCGACGCCGGCGGCAAGCGGGTCGATATCCAGCTGCTTGAGGTCGTGCAGCACGTGCAGGGTGAGACCCCCGATGCGCAGGTCGAGGCGTTCGGGCAGCACCTGCGCCCAGTCGGCGGTATCGATATTGCCGCGGATCGCCTCCAGCGGCGCGATGGCGCGCAGCCCGTCGAGCACCTGCGGTTTGCCGATGTCGCCGGCGTGAATGATCTGTGCGCAGCCCTGCAGTGCCGCCACCGCCTCGGGGCGGAGCAGGCCGTGGGTGTCGGAGATCAGGCCGATGCGCATGCCGGTGTTCCCTTTAACTGCTTCGTCAGGTCATCCGACCCTTGGCCGACCGCTGTGGTTGCGGCAGGCTTGGGCTGTTCGGGTCGAGGAGTCTGGCATGGATCGGGTGGATTGCGTGGTGGTGGGTGCGGGAGTGGTCGGGCTGGCGGTGGCGCGTGCGCTGGCGCTGGCCGGTCGCGAGGCGCTGATACTGGAAGCCGAGGCGGCCTTTGGCACCGCCACCAGCGCGCGCAACAGCGAAGTCATCCACGCCGGCATCTACTACCCGCAGGGCTCGCTCAAGGGCCGGTTGTGTGTGGCCGGGCGCCGTCAGCTCTACGATTTCTGTAACAGCCACGGCGTGGCCCATCGACGTTGCGGCAAGCTGATCGTCGCCACCGACGAGGCCCAGATCGCTGCGCTGGAACAACTGCGGCGGCACGCGCTGGCCAATGGGGTCGATGACCTGCAGTACCTCGATGGGCGGGAGGTGCTGGCGCTGGAGCCGGAAGTACAGGCGGTGACTGGGCTGCTCTCACCGAGTACCGGCATCATCGACAGCCACGCGCTGATGCTGGCACTGCTGGGCGATGCCGAGCGCCACGGCGCGGTGCTGGCACTGAACGCGCCGGTAACGGCGATCACGGCTGGCAGCGCAGGCTTGCAGGTCGAGGTGGGCGGCGCCGATCCGCTGCAGCTGCTGGCCCGCACCGTGGTGAATTGCGCCGGACATGGCGCGCCCATCCTCGCCGCGCACACCGCAGGGTTGGACCCGGCCGCACGGCCGCGGCAGTTCTTCGCCAAGGGCAGCTACTTCAGCCTGAGCGGGCGCACGCCGTTTCGCCATCTGGTCTATCCGCTGCCCGAGCCCGGCGGCCTCGGCGTCCACCTGACCCTGGATCTGGCCGGCCAGGCCCGGTTCGGCCCGGACGTGCAGTGGGTGGAGGACCTCAATTACCGCATCGAGCCGGAACGGGCCGAGGGCTTCTACGCCGCGATTCGCCGTTATTGGCCGGCGCTGCCGGACGATTCGTTGCAACCGGCCTACACCGGCATCCGCCCGAAGATCAGCGGGGCCGGCGAGGCGGCCGCGGATTTTCGCATCGATGGCCCGGCGCAGCATGGCGTCGCCGGGCTGGTGAACCTGTTCGGCATCGAATCGCCAGGCCTGACTGCCTGCCTGGCAATCGCGGATTACGTTACGGCCCGGCTGCTCGAGGCGCACGCATAAAAAACCCGGCACAGAGCCGGGTTTTTTCTTGTCGCAGCGATCAGTCTTCCAGCATCGCCTTGTTGCGCACCGCGCCCTTGTCGGCGCTGGTGGCGAGCAGGGCGTAGGCCTTGAGCGCGGTCGAGACCTTGCGCGCGCGCGGCTGGGCCGGCTTCCAGCCCTTCTTGTCCTGCTCGATGCGGCGGTGGGCCAGCTCTTCATCCGATACCTGCAGCTGGATGCTGCGGTTGGGGATGTCGATCAGCACCTTGTCGCCGTCCTGCACCAGGCCGATGGCGCCACCCGCGGCCGCTTCCGGCGAGGCATGGCCGATGGACAGGCCCGAGGTGCCGCCGGAGAAGCGGCCGTCGGTGAGCAGGGCGCATTCCTTGCCGAGGCCCTTGGACTTCAGGTATGAGGTCGGGTAGAGCATTTCCTGCATGCCCGGGCCGCCCTTCGGGCCTTCGTAGCGGATGATGACGATGTCGCCAGCCTTCACTTCGTCATTGAGGATGCCCTTCACGGCGCTGTCCTGGCTCTCGAAGATCTTCGCCGTGCCTTCGAAGACGTGGATGGATTCGTCCACCCCGGCGGTCTTCACCACGCAGCCATCGAGGGCGATGTTGCCGTAGAGCACGGCGAGGCCGCCTTCCTGGGAATAGGCATGCTCGACACTGCGGATGCAGCCTTCGGCACGGTCCAGGTCCAGGCTCGGCCAGCGGGTGGCCTGGCTGAAGGCGACCTGGGTCGGGATGCCCGCCGGACCGGCCTTGAAGAAGGTATGTACCGCTTCGTCCTGGGTCTGGGTGATGTCCCATTCGGCGATGGCATCGGCCATGCTGGGGCTGTGCACGGTGGAAACATCGGTGTGCAGCAGGCCGCCGCGGGCCAGCTCGCCGAGGATGGAGAAGATGCCGCCGGCGCGGTGCACGTCTTCCATGTGGTACTTCTGGATGTTCGGCGCCACCTTGCACAGCTGCGGCACCTTGCGCGACAGCGCGTCGATGTCGCGCAGGTCGAAGTCGACCTCGGCTTCCTGGGCAGCGGCCAGGAGGTGCAGGATGGTGTTGGTCGAACCGCCCATGGCGATGTCCAGGGTCATGGCGTTTTCGAAGGCCTTGCGGCTGGCCACGTTGCGCGGCAGTACGGACTCGTCGCCGTCCTGGTAGTAGCGCTTGCACAGCTCGACGGCGATACGCCCGGCGCGCAGGAACAGCTGCTCGCGGTCGGCGTGGGTGGCCAGCGTGGTGCCGTTGCCCGGCAGGGACAGGCCGAGGGCTTCGGTCAGGCAGTTCATCGAGTTGGCGGTGAACATGCCCGAGCAGCTGCCGCAGGTGGGGCAGGCGCTGCGCTCGTACTCGGCGACCTTCTCGTCGGAGCAGGAGTCGTCGGCGGCCACCACCATGGCGTCGACCAGGTCCAGGCCGTGGTTGGCCAGCTTGGTCTTGCCGGCTTCCATCGGGCCGCCGGAAACGAACACCACCGGGATGTTCAGACGCAGCGCGGCCATCAGCATGCCGGGGGTGATCTTGTCGCAGTTGCTGATGCAGACGATGGCGTCGGCGCAATGCGCATTGACCATGTACTCCACGGAGTCGGCGATGATCTCGCGCGACGGCAGCGAATAGAGCATGCCGTCGTGGCCCATGGCGATGCCGTCGTCGACCGCGATGGTGTTGAACTCCTTCGCCACGCCGCCGTGCTTCTCGATCTCGCGGGCGACCAGCTGGCCCATGTCTTTGAGATGCACGTGGCCGGGAACGAACTGGGTGAAGGAGTTGGCGATGGCGATGATCGGCTTCTTGAAGTCTTCGTCCTTCATGCCGGTGGCGCGCCACAGCGCCCGGGCACCGGCCATGTTGCGGCCGTGCGTGGAGGTTTTCGAACGGTAATCAGGCATGACGGTTCCTGCGGCTAATCAGGTAAACGGAGGTATGCGTATGGTGAGCAACGCCTGTGCCGGATGCAACGGAGGATGACCGTGCGTTCGGAAGGGGCCGGGTCGAGGCGGGGTAATCGCTCGTGGGGCCTGGGCTCAGGGTCCGCCGTGTGGTGAATGGCGAGATATCACCGATTCTACGCACGTTCCGGCAGCCGGGCCAGGCGGGACGATTGCCGGTACGCCGGTATGCCGCGCGCTAGCCGCATGGCGACGCCGGAGGAGGCGTTCGAGACGCACATCCGCTGAAAAATGCCGCATTGACCGCTGGTCCGCTTCTGCCTGCGTGCGACTGGCGGGTCGATTATCGCTCGCTAGAGTCCATTCCCGACCGTTTCGCTGGCTGCCGCGCCACTGGAGTTGCGTGCTGCCCGCTGGCGGTCGGCCGGTATGTGTCCGTTTCGCGACGGTAGGGCAGCGTTCGACCGGCGATGAATCCTTATACCAATGACAAGAACGAGGAATGCAGATGCGCAAGTTCACACTTGGATGCCTGAGTGCCACGGCGCTGGTCGCCCTGTCCGTTTCCGCCACCGCCGCTCCGCTGCCCGATACGCCCGGCGCGCCCTTTCCGGCGGTTTCGAGCTTCGACAACGATGGGCCGTACGCGGTGACCAGCCAGAGCGAGGGACCCAATTGCCGGGTCTACCGGCCACGCACGCTCGGCCAGGGCGGAGTCCGCCACCCGATCATCCTCTGGGGCAACGGCACCGGTACCGGACCGACCACCTATTCCGGACTGCTGAGCCATTGGGCCAGCCATGGCTTCGTGGTCGCCGCGGCGGAAACCTCCAACGCCGGCACCGGGCGGGACATGCTGGCCTGCCTGGATTACCTGGTGCAGGAGAGCAACCGCACCTATGGCACTTACGTCGGCGTGCTGAACACCGGGCGGGTCGGGACCTCGGGGCATTCCCAGGGCGGTGGCGGCTCGATCATGGCCGGGCAGGACGATCGCGTGAAGGCCACCGCGCCGATCCAGCCGTACACCATTGGTCTAGGCCATGACTCGTCGTCGCAGCGCAACCAGCGCGGGCCGATGTTCCTGATGTCCGGCGGTGCCGACACCATTGCCATTCCTTACCTGAACGCGCAGCCGGTCTTCACTCGCGCCAACGTGCCGATCTTCTGGGGCGAGCGGCGCTATGTCAGCCACTTCGAGCCGGTGGGTGATGGCGGGGCCTATCGCGGCCCGACGACGGCCTGGTTCCGTTATCACCTGATGGACGACGAAAGTGCGCGTGGCACTTTCTACGGACGCTTCTGCGGGTTGTGCACCAGCCTGTTGTGGAGCGATCAGCGCAAGGGCATCGAGTAAGGGATGGGCGCAGGGCGGCGGTTCGTCGCCGCCTTGCGCGTCTGGTGCGGGGTCAGCTGTTGGGCAGGATGCGGCAGGTCAGGCTCTTGATGTAGCGGGTTTCCGGGATCGCCGGATGCACCGGATGGTCCGGGCCCTGCGCGCCGCGCTCGAGCAGCTGGATGTTGCGATCCAGATGGCGCGCGCTGCCGAGCAGGATGTTCTGCAGGTGGTCTTCTTCCAGGTGCATGGAGCAGCTGGCACTGACCAGGATGCCGTCCTTGTTCAGCAGGCGCATGGCGGCCTCGTTGAGGCGGCGGTAGGCGGCCTCGCCGTTCTTGATGTCCTTCTTGCGCTTGATGAACGCCGGTGGGTCGGTGATCACCACGTCGAAGCGCTCCTCGGCGTTCTTCAGTTCCTTCATCGCCTCGAAGGCATCGCCCTCGACGCAGGTCATCTTCTCGCCCACGCCATTGAGCGCGGCATTGCGCTCGACGCCGTCCAGGGCAAAGGCCGAGGCGTCGACACAGAACACTTCGCTGGCGCCGAAGGCGGCGGCCTGCACGCCCCAGCCGCCGATGTAGCTGAACAGGTCGAGCACGCGCTTGCCCTTCACATAGGGCGCCAGGCGCGCACGGTTCATGCGGTGATCGTAGAACCAGCCGGTCTTCTGGCCCTGCAGCACCGGCGCCTCGAACTTCACGCCGTTCTCTTCCAGCGCGACCCATTCCGGCACCACGCCGAAGGCGGTATCGACGTAGCGTTCAAGGCCTTCGGCATCGCGGGCGCTGGAGTCGTTCTTCCACAGCACGCCGCGAGGCTTGAGCACCTGCACCAGCGCCTCCAGCACGGCGTCCTTGTTGCGCTCCATGGTGGCCGAAGCCAGCTGCACCACCAGGTGGTCGTGGAAGCGATCGACCACCAGTCCCGGCAGCAGATCGGAATCGCCGTAGATCAGCCGATAGCATGGCTGCTCGAACAGGCGATCACGCAGCGACAGGGCGACCTTGATGCGGTGCACCAGCAGCGACTTGTCCAGGCTGTGCTTGAGGTCGCGCGACAGCAGCCGCGCGCAGATCAGGTTGTTCGGCGACACGCCGACGATACCCAGCGGCTTGCCACCGGCGGCTTCGAGGATGGCCTGGTCGCCGGCGGCGAAGCCGGCCAGCGGCGTGGCGGCCGTGTCGACTTCGTTGCTATAGACCCAAAGATGGCCCGCGCGCAGGCGGCGGTCGGCATTGGCTTTGAGACGCAGGCTGGGCAGGGTCATCGGCAGGGCTCCGGAAAAAAGACGGGCATTCTAAACGAGCGGCCCGCCGCATGCGCTGGGGTCGTAGGAAAAACGCCCGCCGCGTGCCTGTCGATGCCTCGCTCAGGCGGACAACGCGTCGATCAGCGCCTGGCTGAATGCCGGGATGTCATCGGGCTTGCGGCTGCTGATGAGGTGGCCATCGACCACCACCTGCTCGTCAACCCACTCGGCGCCGGCATTCTGCAGGTCGTCGGTGAGCGATGGCCAACTGGTCATGCGCTTGCCGTTGACCAGATCGGCCGAGATCAACAGCCAGCCGCCATGGCAGATCACGGCGATGGTCTTGTTCGCACGGGCGGCATCGCGAACCAGTTCCTGGGCCATCTCATCGCTGCGAATGGTGTCGGAATTGACCACGCCGCCAGGCAGTAGCACGGCGTCGTAGTCCTCCATGCGGATGCTGTCGAAGGTGTTGTCGACATGGAACTTGGAGGCCGGGGTGGTGTGGTTCCAGCCGGTCACCTCACCATTCTTGGCAGAGATGATCTCGGCGGTTGCGCCGGCCTTTTCCAGCGCCTCCTTGGGCCCGGTCAGCTCGACCTGCTCGAAACCGTCGGTCACCAGAATGGCCACGCGTTTGCCGTTGAGAGATTGGGACATGGACTTACCTCCGTCTGTCTGTCGATAACACTCGCCGAATGCGAGTCACTTGAAATGGGACCCACATCTCAGCCAAAGTTCGCCCTTTCCTGCCGATAGCACTTTGCCTTACCTGTCCGAGCGTCCCGCCATGGCCGTTGAACTGTCCGCCGATCAAATCCGCCGGGTGCTGCAAGGCATCAGCGTGCCGCCGCAGCCGCAGATCATGGTCGATCTGCAGATGGAGCAGGTCATGCCGGTGCCCGACCTCAAGGCCATCGCCCGGTTGATCAGCCAAGACCCGGGGCTCTCCGGCGCGCTGCTGAAGATCGTCAATTCGCCGTACTTCGGCCTGACCAACCGCATCGCCTCCATCCAGCAGGCGGTCAACCTGCTCGGCTGCGACTCGGTGATCAACCTGATCAACGCCCAGTCGATCAAGGGCGAGATGAGCGACGAGACCATCGTCACCCTCAATCGCTTCTGGGACAGCGCGCAGGACGTGGCCATGGCCTGCCTGACCCTGGCCAAGCGCATCGGCTACCAGGCGCCGGACGAGGCTTACGCGCTGGGGCTGTTCCACAACTGCGGCATTCCGCTGATGCTCAAGCGCTTCCCCGGTTACATAGCGGTGCTGGAGGAAGCCTACGCCAGTACCGGCGAGGGCCAGCGCATCGTCGACATCGAGAACCGCGTGCTCAGCACCAACCACGCGGTGGTCGGTTACTTCACCGCCAAGTCGTGGAACCTGCCGCTGTACCTGTGCGATGCCATCGCCAATCACCACAACGCGTTGTCCTTGTTCTCCGACGACTCCGGGCGTGACGCGCCGATCAAGACGCTGCTGGCGATCCTCAAGATGGCCGAACACATCTGTGCCTGTCATCGCGTGCTGGGCGGTCAGCCCGAGGACCACGAGTGGGACAGCGTCGCGCGCCTGGTGCTCGACTATGTCGGCCTGTCGGATTACGACTTCGTCTGCCTGAAGGAAAGCATTCGCGAACTGGGCGTGGGCTGACGCTCCGGCGCCGGCCTGCTAAGGTCGGCATCCCTTCGCTGTAACCGTATCTCGCCATGCCCGAACTTCCCGAAGTCGAAACCACCCGCCGTGGCATCGAGCCGTATCTGGTCGGCCAGCGCGTCAGCCGCGTGCTGGTGCGTGATCGTCGCCTGCGCTGGCCGATTCCGGAGGATCTCGACGTGCGTCTGTCCGGCCAGCGCATCGAGGCCGTCGAGCGGCGCGCCAAGTACCTGCTGATCCGCGCCGAAAGCGGCACGCTGATCGTCCATCTCGGCATGTCCGGCAGCCTGCGTCTGGTGGATGCGGCATCGCCCGCGGCCAAGCATGAGCACGTCGACATCCTGCTGGAGTCCGGTCAGGCCCTGCGCTACACCGATCCGCGGCGCTTCGGCGCGATGCTCTGGAGCGACGAGCCGCTGGCGCATGTACTGCTGGCCAGCCTCGGGCCCGAGCCGCTGGGCGAGGACTTCGATGGCGACCGGCTGTATCGGCTGTCGCGCGGGCGCAGCATGGCGGTCAAGCCGTTCATCATGGACAACGCGGTGGTGGTGGGCGTCGGCAACATCTATGCGAGCGAGGCGCTGTTCGCCGCCGGGATCGATCCGCGGCGGCCGGCCGGCAGCATCTCGCGGGCGCGCTATCTGAAGCTCGGCGAGGAGATCCGCCGCATCCTGGCCATGGCCATCGAGCGCGGTGGCACCACGCTGCGCGATTTCGTCGGTGGCGATGGCAAGCCCGGTTACTTCCAGCAGGAGCTGTTCGTCTATGGCCGTGGCGGAGAGTTCTGCAGAAACTGCGGTGGCACATTGCGCGAGATTCGCCTCGGTCAGCGCGCCAGTGTCTACTGCGGTCGCTGCCAACGCTGAGGCGGCGCAACTGCGCGCGCGTTGACGGCGTTCACGCCCCGCGGGGCGCGGCCACTGCTATAGTGGCCGTCACAACTAAAATTGCCGCGTTTCGCACAGCTGAAGGACCACACCATGAATCTGTTCCGCTCCACCGCTGCTGTCTTGGCTCTGACCACTGGCCTGCTGGCAATGCCGGCGCACGCGGAATCGGTCCCGCAGAACGCCAGCGGCGATCCGATGTACACCGTCGAGGCGCCCAAGGCCTACTCCATGGTGGGCGACCTGATCATCGCCCGTCCGCTGCTCATCGCCGCGACGGCCATCGGCGCCGGCGTTTTCGTTGTCAGCCTGCCGTTTACCGCGCTGGGCGGCAACGTCGGCGAGGCCGGCAAGGCATTGGTGGTCGAGCCTGGCAAAGCGGCTTTCGTACGCTGCCTGGGCTGCACCACCAGCGGCTACAACGCCCAGCGTTGATCGACGTCATCCGCACCGCGACTGGCGAGGCCTGAGCCTTCCGGTTGCGGTGTTGCTGCAGTAGGCTTCGCCTCCCATCCCGCGCCGCGAAGCTCCCTCCTTGAACAGCCGCTTCTTCAAGACTTTCTTGCCCATTGTGGGCCTGCTGATGTTGTCTTGGTCGTTCTGGGCCAGCGACGGTTGGCTCGAGCTGTGCGCGGGACTCGCGCTGTTCCTGTTCGGCATGCAATGCCTCGAAGAAGGCCTGCGCCAGCTGGCCGGCAGCAAGCTCGAACAGCTTCTGGCGCGCAGTACCGCGACGCCGCTCAAGGGCCTGATGTTCGGCATCAGCGGCACCATGCTGCTGCAGTCCAGCACGCTGGTCTCGTTGCTCACCATCGCCTTCATCAGTACCGGCTTGATCAAGCTCGCCGGCGGCGTCGCCATCCTGTTCGGCGCCAACCTCGGTTCCACTACCGGCATCTGGCTGCTGGCGCTGGCCGGGCAGAATGTCAGCCTCAGCCCGCTGGCCTTGCCGCTGCTGGTCTTCGGCGTGCTGGCGAGCTTCAGCGGCGATAAGGGCAAGGCGGCCGGGCGCATCGTGCTCGGCATCGCCTTCATCTTTCTCGGTATCGATCAGATCAAGAGCGGGTTCTCCAGCTTCGGCGGCATGAACCTGTCGCAGTATCACGCCGGCGGCCTGACCGGCCAGTTGCTGTTCGTCGGCATCGGCCTGCTCGCCACCGTGGTACTGCAATCGAGCCATGCCACGCTGATGCTGACCCTGACCGCGCTGGCTGCCGGTCAGCTGGATCTGATCCAGGCCCTGGCCACCGCCATCGGCGCGAACGTCGGCACCAGCGTCACCACCGCGTTTGTCGGTTCGCTGGGCGGCAATCGCAATGGCCAGCGCCTGGCCCTGGCACATGTGCTGTTCAACGTCACGACCGCCGTCCTGGCGATCGCGCTGCTGGTGCCCCTGGCCTGGCTGGTGCCGTGGCTGGTCGCGCCGCTGGGGCTGGGTGAGAATCGACTGATTCAGTTGGCGCTGTTTCATACGTTGTTCAACGGCATTGGCGTACTGCTGTTCTGGCCCTGGCAGACGCAGCTGGCGAATTTCCTGCTGCGCGTACTGCCGGAGCGGGCCGAGCCGACGGTGCTGATCACCGAGCTGGCGCCGGCACAGCCGGACGGAACCACCCACGCCCGCTATCTCAATGATCGCGCGCTGGATTCGGCCGATGCGGCGGCCAGCGCGGTGGCTCAGGAACTGCAGCATCTGGCGCGCCTGAGCCTGGAAGTGATCTGTCACGCGACCTACCTGCCGGTGGAGCAGCTACGCCAGCAGGGGCCGATCGACGAGACGCTGATCAAGGCGAAGCCCGAAGCCCAGGCGCTGGATGCCGAGGGCCTCTACAAGCGCCATATCAAGGGCGTGTATTCCGACCTGCTGACCTTCATGGGCCGCCTGGAGTTGCCGCTGGACGAGAGCCACCAGGCGTTCTGGCTGAACTGCCAGGTCGCCGCGCTGCAGCTGGTGGATGCGGTCAAGGATGCCAAGCACTTGCAGAAGAACCTTGGCCACTACCTGCGTACCGATGAGTCTGGTGCTCGGCAGGCCTATGTCGAACTGCGCCGACATCTGCTGGAGTCGCTACGGGAGATCCGCACGTTGAGCCACTCGGAGCTGCCTGATGAGCTCTGGCGCGAGCGGCTGAACTGGCTGGACGAGCGCGCCGCGCAATTCGACGCCGAATTCCGCCGGCGGCTGTTCGAGTCGATCCGCAATCACAAGCTGGACGGCCTGCAGACCAGTTCGCTGATGAACGACCTGGGCTATGCCAGTCGCATCATCCAGAGCCTGCGCAACGCCTTGCTGCTGGGCGAGGGCCACGAGCTGACGCGCCAACTGCGACAGCTGGCAGCCGACGACGGCCCGGTCATTGTGCAGCCGTGATCGGCTGGCGCCGTGCCGGCACCTTCAGCGCGCGGCCGATCCCGCGCGGGTCGCTGGCCGCCTCGACCTGGCCGCTCGGCTTGTGCCAGTAGAGCACCTGCTGATTGCCGTAGTCGCGCTCGATCAGCCTGGGCTGGTGGCCGCGGGCACGTAGTGCGTCCAGCTGCACCGGGCTGAAGGCATCGGCTTCGTACTGCAGCACATCCGGCAGGTACTGATGGTGATAGCGCGGCACTGCCGGCCAGGCCTGCACCGGCTCGCCATCTAGGTAAGACAGTGCCGAGAGCAGCACCATGCTGGGGATACGGCTGCCGCCGGGCGTGCCGAAGGCGGCGAACTCCTCGGCGCTTTCGATGAAGGTCGGACTCATGCTCGACAGCGGCCGCTTGCCGCCGGCGACGGCGTTGGCGCTGCTGCCTTGCAGGCCGTAGGCATTGCTGCCGTCGATGTCGGCGGCGAAATCGTCCATCTCGTCGTTGAGCAGCACACCGGTGCCGGGCACGGTGAAGGCGGCACCGAACATCATGTTCAGCGACAGCGTCGCCGCTACCGCATTGCCTTCGGCATCGATCACCGCGAAGTGTGTGGTGTGCTCGCCCTCGCGCCAGCGCGGTGCCGCTGGCAGGTCGCTACTCGGTGTGGCGCGTTCGCGGTCGATGGATGCCGCCAGTTGATCGAGGTAGGGGGCGGACAACAGCCGTGCGAGCGGTGCGCTGACGAAATCGGGGTCGCCCAGCAGACCACGGTCACGGTAAGCGCGGCGCAGCGCCTCGATCACCAGGTGGCTGCGCTGCAGCGGTTCGGCCTCGCGCCAGGCGAGGCGTTCGAGGATGCCCAGGCTCTGCGCGAGGATCATCCCGCCGGCCGAGGGCGGCGGCGCGCCAATCAGCTCGCGGCCATCGGCCAGGGCGAAACGCAGGGGTTCGCGCTCCACCGTGCGGTAGTCGGCCAGGTCCTCCAGCGACCAGATGCCGCCAGCGGCGCGCACGCCTTGCACCAATTTTTTCGCGAACTCGCCGCGGTAGAAGCCGTCGTGACCGCGCCTGGCCAGGCGCTCCAGGGTTTGCGCCAGTTCCGGCTGGCGCAACAGATGGCCTTCGGGCGGAAGCTCGTCGCCAGTTAGAAACAGCCGCGCGCTCTCGGGATCGTCACGCAGTGCGGCCAGGCGCCAGCCGGCACGCTGGCGGTACACCGCATCCACCGCGAAGCCGTCGCGGGCCAGGGCGATGGCGGGTGCCAGAGTCGTCTTGAGTGGCAGGCGACCGCGTTTTTCGGCGAGTTCGACCAGTGCCGCTGGCGTGCCGGGAATCGCCGCGGCCAGCGGGCCGTTCAGCGAGAGTTCGCGCTGGATCTTGCCTTCGCGCAGATACATGTCCGGCGTGGCGGCGCTGGGCGCTCGCTCGCGGGCGTCGAGAAATACATGACGGGCCGGCTTGGCGGCCTCGCGCAGCAGAAAGAAGCCACCGCCGCCGAGCCCGGAGCCGTAGGGTTCGACCACGGCCAACGCGGCGCTCACCGCGACGGTGGCGTCGAAGGCGTTGCCGCCTGCTTCGAGGATCTGTCGGCCGACTTCGCTGGCCAGGGGGTGGGCGGTGGCAACGGCACCGTTGTCGAGCGGGCTGGCCTGGACGCTGCAGGCCAGCAATAGCAGGGCGGCGAACCAGCCGTGGAGCACCCTGAACAGGAGCGTCCGCCGGGTCGGTTGCCGCCAGCGCATCACGCCTTGCCGGTGATGATCAGGTACTTCTGCATCAGTTCGTCCTTGCTCTCGACGTTGTTCTCGTCGAGCGGAATGCAGTCTACCGGGCAAACCTGCTGGCACTGCGGTTCGTCATAGTGGCCGACGCACTCGGTGCAGAGGTTGGGGTCGATGACGTAGATCTCCTCGCCCTGGGAGATGGCGCTGTTCGGGCACTCCGGCTCGCAGACATCGCAGTTGATGCAGTCATCGGTGATTTTCAAGGACATCCAGCGAACTCCTGCCGTGGCTCGAACCACGGCACAGCTAAATTACGACGGCCAATTGTGCCGCATCGGCGCGCGGCGTGCATCCGACGCAGCGCCGACGGTGGCCCTCAGTTCTGGCCGAAGCGCGTCTTGAGCGCCTGCATCACGGCCGGATGGACGAACTTCGAGACGTCGCCCTGGAGCGAGGCGATCTCGCGCACCAGGGTCGAGGAGATGTAGGAGTACTTTTCCGACGGCGTGAGGAACAGACTTTCGACGTCCGGTGCCAGTTGCCGGTTCATGTTGGCCAGCTGGAATTCGTATTCGAAGTCGGACACCGCGCGCAGACCGCGCAGCAGGATGTTGGCCTGCTGCTCCTTGACGAAATGGGCGAGCAGGGTGGAGAAGCCGATGACCTTGACGTTCGGCAGGTGCTTGGTCACCTCGCGGGCCAGCTCTACACGTTGCTCCAGCGGGAACAGCGGGTTCTTCTTCGGGTTGGCCGCCACGGCGATGATGACCTCGTCGAACAGCCGCGAGGCACGTTCCACCAGATCGGCGTGGCCCATGGTGATGGGATCGAAGGTTCCCGGATACAACACTCGATTCATCGCGGCGTCCTGACGCATGCGTGGGGGTGTGGATGGTAGCGGCTCGGTATCGGCAGCGTAAAGCCTGAATGGCCGTGCGGCGATCTGCCGCGAATGCGGGGCAATCTCAGGCGTTCTGCAAACGATCGATCAGCTCTGCCGTCAATTTCGCGCACAGTGCGTAGATCGACAGCTGCGGGTTGGCGCCGACACTGGTGGGAAACAGCGAGCCGTCGTGTATCGACAGGTTGCCCAGTTGATGGTGTCGGCCGAGGCTGTCGGTTACCGCCTGGCGTGGATCCTCGCCCATGGCGCAACCGCCCATGACGTGGGCGCTGCCGAGGCGGGTGCGGTACGGCGCGAGGTCGAGACGCTCGATCAGTTCGCGGGCCGCGCGGGGCGTCTTCACGTAGCGGGCGTCGGCATGCAACGGCAGTACGGCGCGCGCCCCCGCGGCGAACTGGATCTCGGCCATGCTCAGAAAGGCGCGGCGGATACCGTTCCAGGCATAGTCGGTCATGCGGTAGTCGAGCACTGGGCTGCCGTCGCTGCGCAGCTCGACCGTGCCCTCGGCGCTGTCCGGATGGAAGCCGTCGCGCTGCAGGGCGATCATCGCGTGGGTGTGCGGCAGCGCGGCCATGCGCCGGGCGTTCTGCATGCCATAGTCGCCGAGCAGGGTGGCGGCGAGAGCCGGGTGAACCGGCGGCACCTCCAGCTTGTAGCCGGCAGGGCCGGTCGCGCCGTCGCGCCATTGAAAGTGATCGGAGTAGATCGATTGCGGTGCGCCGTAGAAGGCTTCGATGCGCTCGTCGAAGCGTGCCGCGGAGAAGTTCGTCAGGTGCAGGAAGGTGCGCTTGCCGACGCGCTTATGCGGGTCCGGCGCATCGGAGCGCAGCAGCAGCGCCGGGGTATTGATACCACCGCCGGCGAGGATGTAATGCTTGGCGATCACGCGGATGCGTCGACCGTTCGGCGCCACGCAACGTTCATCCATGCCCAGGCAGTCCAGTCCGACGACCCGCTCGCCCTGCATCAGCAGGCGTTCGGCGCGGGCGAGATAGAGCAGCTCGCCGCCCTTGTCCAGCAGCGCTGGAATGCTGGTGACCAGCATCGACTGCTTGGCATTGGTCGGGCAGCCCATGCCGCAGTAGCCCAGGTTCCAGCAGCCGCGCACGTTGCGCGGGATCACCGCCCAGTGATAGTCGAGCCGTTCGCAGCCGCGCTTGAGCACCTGGTTGTTGGCGTTCGGCGGGACTGCCCAGGGCGTGACGCCCAGGCGCTGCTCCATGCGTTCGAACCAGGGCTGTAAGGCCTCGGCCGAGAGGCCGCGCACACCGTGTTCGCGCGCCCAGTGCGCCAGCGTCTGCGGCGGGGTGCGGAAACTCGAGGTCCAGTTCACCAGGGTGGTGCCGCCTACCGCACGGCCCTGCAGGATGGTGATGGCGCCGTCCTTGCTGGTGCGGCCGATGGCCTCCTGATAGAGCGAGCGGTAGGCACGGGCTTCCTGCATGTCGAAGTCGCGGCTGGTGCGCAGTGGGCCTTCCTCGATCAGCAGCACTTTGAAGCCGGCGGCACTGAGGATCTCCGCGCTGGTGGCGCCGCCTGCGCCGCTGCCGACGATGGCGATGTCGGCTTCCAGCGTCAGGTCGTGCGGCAGGCGCGAGCCGTCATGGGTGGTCCAGCCACGGGCGAGGCCTTCGGCGAAGAGATCGGGAACGGGCACGGCGGCCTCCTTGGTCAGACGGCCGGTGGCCCGGGGTAGCCGCAGTGCGCCCAGGAAGCCGGGCAGGCGTACCAGGCCATGAGGATCATCTGCAGCAGCGAGGCATGCCCCTGGCGCAGCAGCGCCAGCGAGCTGTTCTGCCAACGGTTTAGGAACGCCCGCAGTTCGTCATCCGAGGCCTCGCGCCAGTCGCGCCAGATGCCAGTGAGCGGACCGCGGGTCAGGGGTTGGGTGAGCACATCGAACAACTGGCGTACCTGGGCCGCCAGCGCCGGCGAAAGATGGTGCAGGCCCTGATCCAGGCTGATAAGAGTGGCTGCCGCCGCTTGCGGCATTTCGGCCGGTGGCACCGACCCCTCCAGCAACAACGGAATCAGGCGATGTAGCATCGGCAGGTCGCTCTCGCGCAGCACGGCGAAGCCGCTGGCGGGAACGGCGGCGGTCGCCCCGGCGCAGCGGCCGAGCAGTCCGCCGGCGGCCAGGATGGTGCTGCCGAGCAGCCCGACCTTGAGCAGGGTGCGGCGGTTCATGGCGAGATCGTGCATCGTGGCGTCGCGTTTCAGCGGATGAACAGAGCGTAGATCAGCTTCTGCCACCACTTGCCGTAGGGTGGATAGACCAGCCGGGCGGCGTTGAAGCGCTGCTTGGCGAAAACGCTCTTGGCCTTGCTGAAGGTCAGGAATCCCTCGCGGCCGTGGTAGTGGCCCATGCCTGAGGGGCCGATGCCGCCAAAGGGCAGATCGTCCTGGGCGACGTGCAGCAGGGTGTCGTTCAGGCAGACCCCGCCCGAATGTGTCGAGTCCAGAACCCGTTGCTGTTCGGTCCGGTCGTAGCCGAAGTAGTAAAGCGCCAGCGGCCGCGGCCGGGCATTGACGTAGGCCAGCGCTTCGTCCAGCTCATCGTAGGGAATGATCGGTAGCAGCGGGCCGAAGATCTCCTCGTGCATCACCCGCATGTGCTCGTTGACCTCGAGCAGCAGGCAGTGCGGCATGCGCCGCTGCTGCGCCTCGGTGAACAGTGGCACGACCTGGGCGCCCTTGGCGCGGGCATCGTCGAGGTAGTCCTGCAATCGTGCCAGCTGACGCGCATTGATGATTGCGGTGTAGTCGGGGTTGTCCGCAAGGCTCGGATACAGACGCTGTACCGCTTCACGATAGGCGTCGACGAAGCCCTCGAGGCGGGCCCGCGGTACCAGCACATAGTCCGGCGCGACGCAGGTCTGCCCGGCATTCATGCATTTGCCGAAGGCGATGCGCTCGGCGGCATCGGCCAGCGGCACCGTGGCCGAGACGATGGCCGGCGACTTGCCGCCCAGCTCGAGGGTCACCGGGGTGAGGTTCTCGGCGGCGGCACGCATCACGTCACGGCCTATATGCGTTGCGCCGGTGAACAGCAGATGGTCGAACGGCAGGCGGGCAAAGGCGCGCCCGACCTCGACATCGCCGAGCACCACCGCCACCTGATTCTCCGGAAAAACCTGCGCCAGCAGCGCCTTCAGCAGCTGGCCGGTGGCCGGTGTCGACTCGCTCATCTTCAGCATCACCCGATTGCCTGCCGCCAGCGCGCCGACCAGTGGGCCGATGGCCAGGTAGAGCGGGTAGTTCCACGGCACGATGATGCCCACCACTCCCAGCGGCTGATAGACGACCCGCGCACTGGCCGGCTGGAAAGCCAGGCCGACCCGGCGCCGCGATGGCTTCATCCAGCGCCGCAGATGGCGGCAGGCGTAGCGTATGCCATGCAGGCTGGGCATCAGTTCGGCCAGCAGGGTCTCGTCGGCCGAGCGATGACCGAAATCCGTGCTGATCGCCTCGATCAGAGCCGGCTGGTGAGTCGCCAGCACATCGCGCAGCGCGTCCAGCCAGCGCAGACGGTCTTCCTCGGATGGCATCGGTGCGGCGGCGAATGCTGCACGCTGGCAAGCGAACACCGCTTCAAGGGCGGCGAGTGCTTGTGGAGTGTCGGCTGACATTGGGGCTCCGGGTGGCGAGGCGGGTTGATAGATTTCTAGAGTAATTGCTCTAAACTGTCAACGAGACGTGCTTGCCCGACCGCTGGCGTGTACCGTTGCCCCTTCGCTCCATCGCCGAGATCCCGCCGCCCATGGCACCCCGAGCAAAGACCCGCGATCGCATCATCGAAGCCAGCCTGGCGCTGTTCAACGCCCAGGGCGAACGCAACGTCACCACCAACCACATCGCCGCGCACCTGGGCATCTCGCCGGGAAACCTCTATTACCACTTCCCCAACAAGCAGGCGATCGTCGCGGAGCTGTTCGGCCAGTACGAGGCGCGGGTCGATGCCTTTCTGCGCCTGCCGCTGGCGCGTGCGATGCAGGTAGAGGACAAGGCGATCTACCTGGAGGCACTGCTCGGCGCGATGTGGGATTACCGTTTTCTGCACCGCGATCTGGAGGGGTTGCTGGATGCCGATGTGGAGCTGGCGCGGCGCTACGAAGGCTTTGCCGCGCGTTGCCTGCAGCATGCTCGGGCGATCTACCAGGGTTTCGTCGAAGTCGGCATTCTGGAGATGGACGATGAACAAACCGAGGCGCTGGCGCTCAACGCCTGGATCATCGTTACGTCCTGGATTCGCTTCCTCGGCACGGTTGGCGCCGGGGCGGGCCAGCTCGATCCTGTGCAGATGCGGCGTGGCATCTATCAGGTGCTGGTGCTGGAGAGCGGCTTCGTCGCGACCGAAGCGCGCGAGGCGGTGGCTGCATTGCGGGGTCAGTACTTCGTTGCGCTGGAGTCGCTGCTGCCGACGGCGGATGCCTGACGCCTCTCAGGGCTCGCTCAGCCACTGCGGAATCCGTCGCTCCAGATAGTAGCGAGGGCGGCTTGGCGTGCCTTCGACAAAGCCGACGTGGCCGCCGCGGCGGTGCAGCTCCAGGGTTGTGGTCGCCGACAGTTCGGTTGGTTCCGGCACGCTGTGGCGAAACACGAAGGGGTCGTCCGCGGCCTGGATCAGCAGGGTTGGTGTCGTGATCGCTGGCAGGTAGTAACGGCTGGAGGCACGGCGGTAGTAGTCCTGGGCGTCGCTGTAGCCGTGCAGCGGCGCGGTGAAGCGACCGTCGAAATCCCAGAAGGTGCGCATGCCGTGCAGCGGGCCGAGGCTCTGCAAGGCACCGAGGTGGTTCAGCAGCCCCTCGCGCTGGAAGCGCTGTTGTTTGTCCCTCACGTAGGCCACCATCGCCTTCATGAAATGCGCCTGGTAGACGCGGGAGAAGCCGAGGCCGATGCGATCGGCGCACTGGTCCAGGCGAAACGGCACCGACACCGCCGCCGCCTTGCGCAGCGGGCAACTGGAACCGGTTTCGCCGAGGTACTTGAGCAGCACGTTGCCACCCAGCGAGTAGCCCACCGCGTGCAGCGGTGCCATGGGTCGGCTGGCCTGTAGATGCCCGATCACTTCGGCGAGATCGTCGCTGGCGCCGGAATGATAGGCGCGCGGCAGTAGATTCGGTTCGCCCGAGCAGCCGCGCCAGTTGATCGCGACGCTGCCCCAGCCCTGTGCGGCCAGTTGTTGCTGCAGGCCGAGCACGTATAGCGAGCTGGACGAGCCGGTCAGCCCGTGCAGCACCAGCACCAGTGGCGCCGTGGCCTCATGCGGGCCGTGCCAGTCCAGGTCGATGAAATCGCCATCGGCCAGCCACAGTCGCTCACGCCGGCGTTCGAGACGCGGCGCCTTGCGAAAGAAGGGGTTCCACAAGGTCTGCAAGTGCGGCCCGGGAAGCCACCAGGCGGGTTGGAAGGTTTCGGACACGGTCTCGGGTTCCTCGTTTGCTCCGACGTTAGAGCGTTGGCGGCTCGAAGAAAAGCATGATGCAGGCATTGAATGATGCCTGCCGCCCGGCGACTTACGCCTTTGGGGATATGGTCAGCGCCACCCAAGGGGTGGAGAGTGACGCGATAGTCTTATCCGGAACCCTGCCCATGACGCCTACCCCCTTCGACCAACTGCTCGGCGCCGCGCGCCAAGAGCGCGAGCCCCAGCGCCTGCTGTTCGTCTTTGTCAGCGCCGAACTGCCCGAGGACGCCACCGAGGCCGAGCGCCAGCGTTTCGAGGAAAACGCCGGCGGTTCGCTGAAACCGGTGCTCTGCGTCGACAAGCTGCCCGAGGAACTGAGCGACTTCGCCGCGCTGCGTGAAGAATCCGAGCGCACCGGCGTGGCCTGGGACCTGCTGTTCGCCGCGGCGCTGCCTGGCCAGGCCGGCATCACGCCGAACGCCGACGAGGCCGAGCAGCCACTGAAGATGATGGTCAGCGCCATCGAGACCGGCAACGTTGGCCGATTCCTGGCCTTCGATCGCAACGGTCAGACCGTCGACTTCTACTGAAGTCGCCGACTTCAAGCGGCGGGTGCGTGGCGCTCCCAGAGCGCGTAGTGCACCTTGCCGGCCTGCTTCTCCCGATGCAGTCGCCAGTTCCCCGGCAGGCCGAGGCTGGACGGCAGCGCCTCGCTTTCGGTGTAGACCCAGGCGTGTTCGGCCAGCCAACCCTTGTTCTCCAGCAGCTCGCAGGCCGGTTGCAGCAGATTCTTGTTGAACGGCGGGTCGAGGAATACCAGGTCGAAGGCGGTCGGCGTCTGAGTTTCCAGATAGCGCAGGGCATCGCTCTGCAGCAGTTGGCCGTGGCCGCAGTTGAGCGTGTCCAGGTGCTTGCGCAGGCTGGCGATGGCGTTGGCGTTCACGTCCAGCGCCAGGGCCATGCTGGCGCCGCGCGACAGCGCTTCCAGATAGATCGCGCCGCTGCCGGTGAACGGATCGAGCACCCGTGCGCCGGACAGGTAGGGCGCCAGCCAGTTGAACAGGGTTTCGCGCACCCGGTCCGGCGTAGGGCGCAGGCCTTCGGCATCGGGAAAGCTGAAGCGGCGCGAGCGCCACTCGCCGCCGATGATGCGCAGCTGGCCCTGGCCGCCGTGGGCGTTGGGGCGAATGGGTGGATTGGCCATCAGTGCTCCGGAACGCCGCTGGGCTGTTCGGCTGGTTTATCGGTGGGCGGCGGCAGCGGCTGCTGCTCGACGTTGGGGCCTGCGGTGACGATGACGAAGGCATCGGCCTGCAGATGCTTGTTCATCGCGGCTTTGACCTGTTCGACCGTCAGCGCCTGCACCTCGCCCATGAAATCCTCCAGGTAGGTCAGCGGCAGGTCGTAGAAGCCGATGCTGCCGAGCTGACCGACGATGTCGGCATTGCTTGCGGTAGACAGCGGGAAGCTGCCGGCGATCTCACGCTTGCTGCGCTCCAGCTCGGCTTCGGTCGGGCCCTCGGCGAGGTAGTCGCGGACCAGCTGCTGCACCAGTTCCAGCGCGCCATCGGTGAGTTCGGCGCGGGTCTGCATGCTGATCATGAACGGCCCTTCGGCGCGCATCGGGCTGAAGCCGGAGTAGATGCCGTAGGTCAGGCCGCGCTTTTCGCGCACCTCTTCCATCAGTCGCGTGCCGAAGCCGCCGCCGCCGAGGATCTGGTTGCCCAGATAGAGCGCCGCATAGTCCGGATGGCCGCGAGGGATACCGAGCTGGGCCAGCATCAGGTGGCTCTGATTGGAGGGGAAGTCAATGTGATGCTTGCCGGCTACGGGCGGTTGGGGCGACGGCGTCGTTGGCAGCGCCGGGCCTTCCGGCAGCGCGGCGGAGACCTTGGCGGCGAGCGCTTCGGCTTCCTCGCGGGAAAGGTCGCCGACCAGTGCGATCACCGCATTGCCTGCCGCATAGGCGCGGGCGTGGAAGTCGCGCAGCTGCTCGACGCTGATCGCCGGAATCGACTCGGGCGTGCCTTCGCTGGGATGGGCGTAGGGGTGACCGCCATAGAGTTGCTCGAACAGCTCGAGGCTGGCCAGCTTGCCGGGGTTCTGCTTCTGGAATTCGAAGCCGGCCAGCAGCTGGTTCTTGATCCGTTGCAGCGAGTCCTCGGGGAAGCTCGGCTGGCCGATGACCTGGTTGAACAGCGCCAGCGCCGGCTCGCGCTTGTCCGGTGCGCTCAGGCTGCGCAGGCTGACCACCGCCATGTCGCGGTAGGAACCGTTGCCGAAGTTCGCACCGAGGCCTTCGAAGCCGCGGGCGATGGCGCTGACGTCCTTGCCTTCGACGCCCTCGTTGAGCATGGCATTGGTCAGCAGGGCCAGGCCGGGCACGTCGCCGTCCTGGCTACTGCCGGCGGAAAAAGTCAGGCGCAGGTCGAACATCGGTAGCTCGCGGGCCTCGACGAAAAGCACCTTGGCGCCTTCGCTGGTCTGCCAGCTCTGGATGTCCAGCTTGCGACGGGCCAGCGGCTGGTCGCTCAGCTCGCTGAGCGATTCCAGGCGCGGCTTTTCGGGCGTTGCGGTCGGCACGGCAGGCTGGCTCGCCTCGCGGGCGACATCCTGCTCCGCCGGCTGGCCGGGCTGCGGCAGGGCGGTAGAGCCTTCGTCGCAGCCCGCCAGGCCGAAGCTGGCCGCCAGCAGCAGGCCAAGCAGGCCGTTGCGCAGGGCTTTGCAATCACTCATCACGGGCTTCCTCGGGCAGAACATGGGCGACGCTCAGGCGGGAGCGGGTGAAGTAGGTGCGGGCGGCCTGCTGGATGTCCTCGGGCGTGACCGCCTCCAGCGCGCTCAGCTCCTCGTCCATCAGGCGCCAGGAAAGCCCGACGGTTTCCAGCTTGCCAATGGTGGTGGCCTGCTGGGTGATGGAATCGCGCTCATAGACCAGGCCGGCGATGACCTGGGCACGCACGCGCTCGAGTTCGTCCGCCGAGGGCGGCGTCTCCTTGAGCGCGTCCAGCTCCCGCCAGAGCCCGGCTTCGACTTCTTCCAGGGTGCGGCCCTTCTGCAAGTTCGGCGCGGCGCTCAAGACGAACAGGCTGTCGCCACGGGCATAGGCGTCGTACCAGGCCGAGGCGCTGGTCACCAGTTCCTCACCGCGCTCCAGCCGTTCCGGCAGGCGCGCGCTGTAGCCGCCGTCGAGCAGGGCGGAGATCAACCGCAGCGCGTGCACCTGGCGAGCGTTCTCCTCGGTCGCAAGGCTCGGTGCATTGAAGGCCATGAGCAGCGTCGGCAGCTGGGTCTTCACGTGCAGCTGGAGGCGGCGCTCGCCCGGTTCGTCCAGCTCAAGCGGCCGCTTGGCCGCCGGCACCTCGCGTTTCTCGATACCGCCGAAGAAGCGTTCGGCCAGCCCGCGGACCTCGTCGGCGGTCACATCGCCGACCACCACCAGGGTGGCGTTGTTCGGTGCGTACCACTGCTCGTACCAGGCACGCAGCTCGTCGGCCTGCATGCGGTTGAGATCGGCCATCCAGCCGATGGTCGGGTTGCGGTAGCCGCTGGCGGGATAGGTGATGGTCTTGAAGCGCTCGTAGGCCAGCGAGCTGGGCTTGTCGTCGGTGCGCAGGCGGCGTTCTTCCTTGATCACTTCGATCTCGCGGGCGAACTCCCCGGGCGGCAGCCTGAGGCTGGCCAGGCGGTCGGCTTCGAGTTCGAACGCAACGGCCAGGCGGTCGCGTGCCAGAACTTGGTAATAGGCCGTGTAGTCGTCGCTGGTGAAGGCGTTTTCCTCGGCGCCCAGCTCACGCAGGATGCGCGAGGCTTCGCCGGCATCGAGCTTGCGGCTGCCCTTGAACATCATGTGTTCGAGCGCGTGGGAGAGGCCGGTCTGGCCGGCTGTCTCGTAGCTGGAGCCAACCTTGTACCAGAGCTGGGAAACCACCACCGGCGCACGATGATCCTCGCGCACGATCACCTTCAGGCCGTTGTCGAGGAAGAACTCGTGGGTGGGCTGGCTGTCTGCTGCTGCCAGCAGGGGCAGATAGAAGGCTCCGAGCAGCAGGGCGGCGGCGCGGCGTAACATCAGAGGCATAGTCGGGACTCGTCCAGGTTGGTGCCCGCCACGGCAGATGGCAGGACGGCGACACGGCAGCCATGGTAATGGCCCGCGCGGGTCAGGCAAAGCCGGGGTATCCGCACAGTCTGCTCGGCCGCAGTGCCCGCGCTTAGCGCACCTGCCTGGCGAGGTGCTAGGATAGGGCCCATTTTTAGGCCGGAAGCCAGGCTGCCGGCGTTTCGCATCCTTGAGAATACCTTCTCCATGTTTGGTTCCAACGACGACAAGAAGACGCCGGCCGAGCCCGGTGAAAAGAAAGGCCTGTTCGGCTGGCTGCGCAAGAAACCGCAGCCCGCGCCGGCAGAGCAGCCCGCCGCCGAACAGCCGGACAGCGAATCGGTCGAGCAGACCGGGGCGCCTGTCGAATCGCCTGTCGCGACACCTCAGGAAGAGCAACCGGGGCGCGCGGTCGAGGCTGATATGCAGCCGGCTGAGGTCATAGAGCCGGTGCTGCTGCACCCTGAACCTGAACCTGAACCTGAACCCGAACCCGAACCCGAACCGGAGCCGGTACCTGCCCCGGTCGTGGCGACCGCGCCGGAGGCCCCAACCAAGCTCGGCTTCTTCGCTCGCCTGCGCCAGGGGCTGTCGAAAACCAGCGCCAGCATTGGCGAAGGTATGGCCAGCCTGTTCC
>Ga0114898_1000515_pt1 | contig 29302 bp, 24 predicted proteins | sample Malvired_Geostar_FD_83496 | JGI IMG/M metagenome (GOLD analysis project Ga0114898, IMG submission 83496) | Marine viral communities from the Global Malaspina Expedition - Malaspina viral metaG DeepMed_Geostar | ecosystem: Environmental > Aquatic > Marine > Oceanic | place: Mediterranean Sea...
CCGCTCGGCCAATTCTTCCGGCGGCAGACCGCGCAAGGGCAGCAGTTTGTCCTGCATCCACACGGCCAGCCCGTCGTCCGAGCTGTGCCGGGCTTCGGGAATCAGCAGCGAAATCGTCTCGGCCATGTCGCCGACCGCTTGATAGCTTTCCTCGAACAGCCAGTCCGGTAGCCCCGAGGCCTGCATCGCGGTCTCGCGCAGGACACGGGTCGGCACCAACTGGCGCGGCCGGCCGCCAGCCAGAAAGTAGACGGCCCAGGCTGCATCGGCGGGGTCGGCCTCGCGGAAATAGTCACGCATGGCCGCGAGCTTGGCATTGCTCGAGGTGGTGGCATCCAGACGGCTGTAGAGGGTGGCGAAGGCTTTCATCGATCACTGCCTCCTTGGGCCCATTGGCTCGATGCCCGGCCCATCATTCGGCCTCCTGAGCCGTGTCGTCTTCTTCACCGTATTCCGTCTCGAACGCCTGGGCGTCGAGGCCGCGCATCTCGCGCAGATAGCGCACCAGCACCGGCACCGAGCCGTGAGTCACCATCACCCGTTCGGCGCCGGTCTGCTCGATGGCCCAGAGCAGGCCGGGCCAGTCGGCGTGGTCGGAGAGCACGAAGCCGCGATCCACGCCACGCCGGCGGCGGGTGCCGCGCAGCATCATCCAGCCGCTGGCGAAGGCATCGGCATAATCGCCGAAACGGCGCATCCAGGTGCTGCCGCCGGCGGACGGCGGCGCAAGGATGATCGACTGCTTGAGTCGCGGGTCGCCTTTTTTCAGGTCGCCCGCATAGACGGTGGGTGGCAGGTAAACGCCGCCTTCGCGGTAGACCTTGTTCAACGGCTCTACTGCGCCGTGGACCACGATGGTGCCGATGCTTTCATCCAGGCCATGCAGGATGCGCTGCGCCTTGCCGAAGGCGTAGCAGAACAGCACGCTGGGGCGCCCCGTTGTGGCGTTGGCTCGCCACCAGTCGTTGATCTCGCGGAACACCTCGGCCTGCGAGGGCCATTTATAGATGGGCAAGCCAAAGGTCGATTCGGTGATGAAGGTGTGACAGCGCACCGGCTCGAAAGGCGCGCAGGTACCGTCGGGTTCGACCTTGTAGTCGCCGGAGGCCACCCAGATTTCACCTTTATATTCGAGACGCACCTGGGCCGAGCCCAACACGTGTCCGGCGGGGTGGAAACTCAACCGGACCCCGTGGTGGTCGAGCGATTCGCCATAGGCGAGCGTCTGCAGGGGCATGTCGGCGTCGATGCGCGAGCGCAGGATGCCTTCGCTGTCGCGGGACGCCAGGTAATGGCCCATGCCCCAGCGCGCATGATCGCCATGGGCATGGGTGATGACGGCACGCTCGACCGGGCGCCAGGGATCGATGTAGAAGTCCCCTGGCGGGCAGTAGAGGCCTTCGGGGCGGGCGACGACAAGGTCCATTGCATACAGGCACGTTGAGGGCTTGTAGCGTTGGAGCCTGTGGAGGCGAATTGAGTTCGGGCGGATATCCGCCCGAGTGGCTCAGTCCTGAAGTTTCAAGTGCGAAATATCCGGCACCGGCGCGTCACTCGCGCGGCGCCGCTCAGCCATGTCGCTGCCAACCGGCGCCAGGCTAAAGTGCGACAGGTCGACGGCTGGAGGCTGCACCGGCGGACGGGCATCCTGCAGATCGGCGCCCACCGGCGCGATGCCGAAGTCCGGGGCCTGGACGTCGACGAAGGCGGCCATGTACTCATCGCGCGGCGTCACCTTCAGCGGCTGCGGAGAGGACCGTGTAACCGGTGCGGCTGTTGCTGGCGCGGCCTCGGGCGGTGGGGCGAGTTCGATTTCCTCGACCTCCACCGGCATCGGCCGGACTTCGGCGATGGCGCCGGCACGGGCCATGGCCTGGCGGTATTTTTCGACGCTGGCATGGTCGAGGTCCTGCTTGATCACGACGCGCCGACCGGAGAACAGCACGGCGATCCGCTGGGCATCGGCCTGGAACAGCCGGGTCAGGTTGGCCTCGACCTGCTCCAGCCTTGCGCCCGGTGCGAGCTCACCGGAAAACGCGATCTCATAGCGGCTCATGATGGGGTGTCCTTCTGTCTGGGCAGGGCCGATGTGTCGATCATAGAGGCTGCGTTTGGCGGTTGAAAGCCAGCGTGACCGCAACCGCCGTGACGCGGTGAGCAAACACTGGCAAGCGTGGGCCCTGCGATCACCGTCGCGCTGCGTCGAGGGGTAACAAATGCTGTTCGACGTCAGCTGCCCGATGCCCGGCTGCGTGATAATGCAGTGCAAGCAGGCCTCTCTTTCATTCGTCCAACCCAAGGATCGCGAACCATGGTGGTATTCGAAATCAAGCCGCTCAGCCCGCAAACCTATCGGCAGCAGACCCGCCGCAGCACCTGGGTGGTGGTGGCGACCTTCGCGCTGCTGGCGATGGGGCTGGCGACTCTGGCGGTTGCGCTGTTCGGCGTGGCGGATGGCGATAACCTGCGATGGAACGCGGCGGGCATCGTGGCCGGATTGCTGCTGACGGTCGCGCTGGTGCGCCTGGTTTACTGGAAACAGCCGTGGATGGCCTGTGCGGTATATGGCTGGCGCCTCAAGCGCAGCCTGATGAGCGTCACCAACGTCATGCACCACGTGACCGCCGGTGTGGCGGCGGGGGACCCCGAGGCGATGAAGTTGCTGCGTTTCTATCACCTCGGGCTCACGCAGATGCACCTGCTCGATGGCAACACCGCATCGCTCAGCGAGGTGGTACACGAGATCGACCGGCACCGCGAGTCGATGGAGGCGCGCGGCCTGGACGTCGAGCAGAACCGCTTGCATGACGACTGGCTCGGTGCCGTGAAGCGTTTCGCCGCGGCCAAGTGAGACCGGCTCGCCAGCCGTCGACCACACAGCGCGCGCGACGGAGGTAGCTGCCGGACATGGACGCGTCGTTCCGTACCGCTGGTTGTAACGCGGCGGAGTATCCATACTCCGCATTGCGTTACCCGGCGCGTCCCCACGCCGGGTGGTTCGCCTAGACGCCTCGCAGGTCAAGGAATATCCAAACAATGAAAAGGCTTTATCTGCTCGGTCTGATCGCCGGGCTGACACTGCAGCCGGTCGCTGCCGAACCCTCATCCGCCTTGCTCGATGATAAACCCGCGTTCATCGCCAACCTCATCGAACAGATGACGCTGGATGAAAAGATCGGCCAGTTGCGCTTGATCAGCATCGGCGCGGACATGCCGCGTCCGCGTATGCTCGACGCGCTGGAAGCGGGTCAGATCGGTGGCACCTTCAATACGGTCACTCGCCATGACAACCGCCCGATGCAGGAAGCCGCCTTGCGCAGCCGGTTGAAGATTCCGATCTTCTTTGCCTACGACGTGGTGCACGGCCATCGGACCATCTTCCCCATCGGGCTCGGCCTGGCGTCGAGCTGGGACCTGGACACGATCGCCACCAGCGGACGCGTGTCTGCCATCGAGGCCAGCGCTGACGGCCTGGACATGACCTTTGCCCCCATGGTCGATATATCTCGCGACCCCCGTTGGGGGCGCACCTCGGAGGGCTTTGGCGAAGACCCTTACCTGGTATCGCAGATTGCGCGCACGCTGGTGCGCGCCTACCAGGGCGATTCGCCCGCCGCGCCCGACAGCGTGACCGCCAGCGTCAAGCACTTCGCTCTTTACGGGGCGGTCGAAGGCGGGCGTGATTACAACGTGGTGGACATGAGTCCGATGCGCATGCACCAGGATTTCCTGCCGCCGTATCGCGCTGCCATCGACGCGGGCGCGGGCGGCGTGATGGTCGCGCTGAACGCCATCAACGGCGTGCCAGCCAGCGCCAACACCTGGCTGTTGCAGGATCTGCTGCGGCGCGACTGGGGCTTTGACGGGGTGGTCCTGAGCGATCACGGCGCGATCAGTGAACTGATGCGTCATGGTGTGGCCCGGGACGGGCGCGAGGCCGCCCGGTTGGCGATCAAGGCCGGCATCGACATGAGCATGGCCGACTCCCTGTATCGCGAGCAATTACCAGGGCTGGTGCAAGCGGGCGAGGTCGAGATCGGTGAAATCGACACCGCGGTGCGCGAGGTGCTGGGCGCCAAATACGACATGGGCCTGTTTCACAATCCTTTCCGACGGATCGGCTCGGCCGCGGACGATCCGCCGGACGTCAATGCCGAAAGCCGACTGCACCGCAAGGCGGCCAGAGAGGTGGCGCGTCAATCGATCGTGCTGCTGGAGAACCGCGACCGGACCTTGCCGTTGAACAAGCGCGGCACCCTCGCGCTGGTCGGTCCCCTGGCCGATTCGCCAATCGACATGATGGGCAGTTGGTCCGCGGCGGGCGTGGCCACGCAGTCGGTCACGCTGCACCAGGGCATGCTCGAGGCATTGGGTGATGACGCGGTACTGCTGCACGCGCGGGGTGCCAACATCACCGACGACAAGCAGATGGTCGAGTACCTGAATTTTCTGAATTGGGACAACCCCGAGGTGGTGCAGGACCCGCGCTCGCCGGAGCAGATGATCGCCGAAGCGGTCGCCGTTGCCGAGCGGGCCGATGTCATCGTCGCCGCGGTAGGCGAATCGCGTGGCATGTCCCATGAAGCGTCGAGCCGTACCCGCTTGCAGATCCCGGCGAGCCAGCAGGCGCTGCTGAAGGCCCTGAAGGAAACCGGCAAGCCCCTGGTGCTGGTGCTGATGAATGGCCGTCCGCTGGACCTCGGCTGGGCCAAGGCGAACGCTGACGCCGTCGTGGAAACCTGGTTCAGCGGCACCGAAGGCGGGCACGCCATTGCCGACGTGCTGTTCGGCGACTACAACCCGTCCGGCAAGCTGCCGATATCCTTTCCCCGCTCGGTGGGGCAGATTCCGACCTATTACAACCACCTTCGGGTCGGCCGGCCCTACGTCGAAGGCAAGCCGGGCAACTACACTTCGCAGTATTTCGAGGAGCCCAACGGACCGCTTTACCCGTTCGGTTACGGCCTGAGCTATACCGATTTCGATCTGTCCGAGGTTCGCTTGTCGAGTCCGACCATGACGCGCGGCGGCCGGTTGCAGGCAAGCGTCACGCTGACCAACACGGGCCCACGTGACGGCGCGACCACCGTGCAACTGTATATCCGTGATGAGGTGGCCTCGGTGATCCGTCCGGTGAAGGAACTCAAGGCCTTTCGCAAGGTCGCCCTGAAGGCGGGCGAGGCGCGGGAGATACGTTTCGATCTCGACGACGAAGACCTGCAATTGGTCAACGCACAGCTGCAGCGAGTCGTCGAACCGGGAGAGTTCGAGGTACAGATCGGGCTGGACTCCCAGCATGTGAAGCCTGCGCGTTTCACCCTGCGCTGACCTGCGTCGGCAGGCTGCTGCGGACCGCGCCCTCAGCCCGTTCGGCTGGGGCGTGCAGCGCCGCTCGGCGACCGGAAAAAGTCCTCCTCAGGTAGCTATCCGGCGTCTGTGCGGCATGGGATGATTCGCCGCTCCGCTCGTTTGCGCAGGGAATCATTTCCCGCTGCGGTAGACCAACGAGGGCAAACCGGGCCGCACAGCGGTCGGCGGTAATCGTGATAGCTCAGGAGGCGATGTGTCACGTACTTTTCATTTCGAAACAGGCGCTCGAAAAGGTCGGGCTCTGGGAATGGCGTTGGGTCTGTGCATGAGTCTGGTTGCCGGCCATGGCTGGGCATTCGGGCTCGACGATGTGGCGGCGAAGGCTGAAAAACTGGCGGCGCAAGGCTATGCAGCGCCGCAAAGCAACCTGCCGCCGGTGTTTCGCAACATGGCGTTCGCCGATTACCAGCAACTGCGCTTTCGCGGCGAAGAGGCGCGCTGGCACGATGCGCCGACGCCGTTCAAGCTGCAGTTCTATCATCAGGGCATGCACTTCGATGTGCCGGTCAAGATCAATGAGATCACCGCCAAGGGCGTCGAGGAGATTCGCTACGAGCCGCAGATGTTCGATTTCGGCAAGGTGCAGATCGAACCGGCGGCTCTGGAGAATCTCGGCTTCGCCGGTTTCAAGGTGTTGTACCCGCTGAACAAGGCCGACAAGTCGGACGAGCTGATGACGCTGCTCGGCGCGAGCTACTTCAGGGTCGTCGGCAAGGGCCAGGTGTACGGCCTCTCGGCGCGTGGCCTGGCCATCGATACGGCGCTGCCGAGCGGCGAGGAGTTCCCACGCTTTCGCGAGTTCTGGGTCGAGCGCCCGCAAGCCGACCGGCGCAATCTGGTGATCTACGCGCTGCTCGATTCGCCACGCGCCACCGGCGCCTACCGGATGGTGGTAACGCCGGGCAAGGACAGTACCGTCGACGTGCAGGCCAGGGTCTACCTGCGCGAACCGGTGGAGAAGCTCGGCATCGCTGCGCTCACCAGCATGTACCTGTTCGGTGCCAACCAGCCGAGCGGACTGCTCAATTACCGCCCGCAGTTGCACGATTCCGAAGGGCTGGCGATCCATACCGGTTCGGGTGAGTGGATCTGGCGCCCGCTGAACAACCCCAGGCGGCTGGCTGTCAGCAGCTACAGCGTGGAAAACCCACGTGGTTTCGGACTGCTCCAGCGCACCCGGGATTTCGGCCGCTACGAGGACCTCGACGATCGCTACGATCTGCGCCCCAGTGGCTGGGTCGAACCGCGGGGCGACTGGGGCAAGGGGCGCGTCGAACTGATCGAAATCCCCACGCCGGACGAAACCAACGACAACATTGTCGCTTTCTGGGTGCCCGAGCAGCGACCGGAGCCCGGCGCGCCGCTGGACTTCGAATACCGGCTGCACTTCACCATGGACGAGCCGGGGCTGCATGACCCGGCGCTTGCATGGGTCGATCAGACGCGTTTGTCGACCGGCGACGTCAAGCAGTCCAACCTCATTCGCCAACCTGACGGCAGTACGGCACTGATCGTCGACTTCGTCGGGCCCAACCTGGCCGAGCTGCCGGCCGACGCCCCGGTCAGTACACGGGTCAGCATCGGCGAAAACGCCGAGCTGGTGGAGAACAATCTGCGGCATAACCCGGTGACCGAAGGGTGGCGGCTGACCTTGCGCTTGAAAGTGCGTGACCCCAGGCGGCCGGTCGAGCTGCGGGCAGCGCTGGTGGAAGGCGAGAAGACGCTTTCCGAAACCTGGAGCTACCAGATACCGAACCATGAATAACCCCGCGGAGCCCTCGGTCACCGGCCGTTATATCGACCAGCTACCGCTCGATGCGGAACAACGCCAGGTCCTGATCGGTGAAGTGGACCAGGCCAGCGGCGGGCTGGACGATGTGCACCGGGTACTGGCCCGCATGCTGTCGAACGCCGGGGGTGCGCAAGGGCGCTCTGGCGACCTGCTGGGTTCGGTCGCTGCGCGGCTGAAACTCGGCTGGGGCGACACGCTGGAGCGCGCCAGGGCGTTGGCACGCGATCATCAGGAACGTGTCTGTATTCGTTCCACCCCGCCAATCGTGCGGACCCGGATGGTGCCCGAGCCCTGGCATACCAATGTGCTGCGCCTGAGTTGGTGGCGGCTGCTGCGCAAGAAGAATCGCACGGTAGAATTGCCGCCCGCTCAGTCGATCGACCGCTCGGGCTGGCGCAAGGTTGCGGCCTTCCGCCGAACGACTTTGCTCATGCTGATGCTGGTGCAGACCGCGATTGCGACCTGGCACATGAAATCGGTACTGCCCTACCAGGGCTGGGCGCTGATCGATCTGCAGGAAGTCTTTCAGCAACCGTTGCAGGAGTCGGCGCGCCAGATCCTTCCCTATGTGGTGCAGACCAGCATCCTGATGCTGTTCGCGTTGCTGTTCTGCTGGGTATCGGTGGGCTTCTGGACGGCGCTGATGGGCTTTTTCCAGCTGCTCAAGGGGCATGATCACTACAATATCTCGGCCAGCACCCTCGGTGACGAGCCGATCCCGCGGGAGGCGCGAACCGCACTCGTGATGCCGATCGCCAACGAAGACGTGCCGCGAGTGTTCGCCGGGTTGCGTGCGACCTACGAGTCGCTCAAGGCCACCGGGCAGATCGAGCATTTCGATATCTTCGTGCTCAGCGACAGCAACGATCCCGATACCTGCGTCGCCGAACAGAAGGCCTGGCTGGAGCTGTGCCGCGACGTGGATGGCTTCCGCCACATCTTCTATCGCCGTCGGCGCCGACGGGTGAAGCGCAAGAGCGGGAACATCGATGACTTCTGTCGTCGCTGGGGCAGCAGCTATCGCTACATGGTGGTGCTCGACGCGGACAGCGTCATGAGCGGCGAATGCCTGACCAGCCTGGTGCGGCTGATGGAAGCCAATCCCGGTGCCGGAATCATCCAGACCGCGCCGAAGGCATCGGGCATGGACACGCTCTATGCCCGGATGCAGCAGTTCGCCACGCGGGTCTACGGTCCCCTGTTCACCGCCGGGCTCAATTTCTGGCAACTGGGCGAGTCTCATTACTGGGGTCACAACGCGATCATCCGGGTCCAACCCTTCATCGAGCACTGCGCCCTGGCGCCGCTGCCGGGCAAGGGCGCTTTCGCCGGGGATATTCTCTCCCACGACTTCGTCGAGGCGGCGTTGATGCGCCGCGCGGGCTGGGGTGTGTGGATCGCTTATGACCTGCCGGGCAGCTACGAGGAGCTGCCGCCGAACCTGCTCGACGAATTGAAGCGCGACCGCCGCTGGTGCCATGGCAACCTGATGAATTTCCGGCTGTTCCTGGTCAAGGGCATGCATACCGTGCATCGCTTCGTGTTCCTCACGGGGGTGATGTCCTACCTGTCGGCGCCGCTCTGGTTCATCTTTCTGGCGCTGTCCACCGGGCTGTTGGCGATTCACACGTTGATGGTGCCGGAGTATTTCCTGCAACCGAACCAACTGTATCCGCTGTGGCCGCAGTGGCATCCCGAGGAAGCCATCGCACTGTTCTCGGCAACGCTGACCTTGCTCTTCCTGCCGAAACTGCTCAGCGTGCTGCTGATCTGGATTCAGGGCGCGCAGGAGTACGGCGGGCGCATTCGCCTGTTGATGTCGATGCTGCTCGAAACCCTGTTCTCGATGCTGGCGGCGCCGGTGCGCATGCTGTTCCACACCGTATTCGTCACGGCGGCGTTCCTCGGCTGGTCGGTGCAGTGGAACTCACCGCAGCGCGCCGACAACGCCACGCCCTGGGGCGAGGCACTGCGCCGACACGGTTCGCAGATGCTGCTGGGTGTGCTCTGGACGGCACTGGTGGCCTGGCTGGACCCTGCGTTCCTCTGGTGGCTGGCGCCGATCGTGGTGTCACTGATTCTGTCGGCGCCGGTATCGGTGATCACCAGCCGCACGGGCCTGGGGCTGGCGGCCTTTCGGCGCAAGCTGTTCCTGATTCCGGAAGAGTTCAATCCGCCTCAGGAGCTGGCTTCGACCGATCGTTACACCCGACAGAATCAGGAGAGCGCCTTGCATGACGGATTCATCGCAGCGACGGTGGACCCGATCTACAACGCGTTGGTATGCGGCATGGCGCGGGCGCGGCACGCCAAGGTGGTGCCTGGTGCCGAGCGGCTGCGCGAGCAGCGTATGCGGCAGATTCTGGATGCCGGTCCCCGCGGCGCGGCCGAAGCGGCGCGTTGGCGCCTGCTCAACGATCCGGACGGTATGGCCAGGCTGCACCATCAGGTCTGGGAGGACCCGCGCTATCAGGAATGGCGTGATGCCTACCGGCGAGCCCGTTGGAACGAGGCGGACGAAACCGTGCAGCGCTAGCGCTCGTGCGAAGAGTGCGCGCGGCGCGGTGCTGCCCGAGCATGGCGAATGCGTCGGGCGCACGGTCAATGGGGGTGTTGGCCCTCTTCGGTGTGGTGGTCAGCACCTGCGGCGGGGCCTGCCTGGCGGGCTTCGCCGCTAGTGCCTGGATCAGCCCGCCCGCCACGGCGATGGAGCATATCCGCCTCGCTGCCGCCGTGCTGATGGCCGTCGCTCGCGGCGACCAGCGCCCTGTATTCCATGGGCGTCAGCGCGGGTAACTGCTCCAGCAGCGCGACCAGTCCCCAGATGTACGGGTCGGCCATGCGCTTGCCCCAGGCGGGCATGCCGGTGGCCTTGATGCCATGTTTGATGGTCCAGAAATCGCTGGCCGGGTCGCGCATGCGGTTGGCGTCGGCGAGGTTCGGCGGCGCCGGGTTGAGCCCCTCGCTCAGCTCGGTCGCAGCGCTGCCGGGCGCCAGATGACAGGCGACGCACATTGCGTCGTAGTTGCCCGCGCCTGATCGAATCAGTTCCGCATCGCTGAGGTCCGGCACCTCGATGTTTCGCGTACGGACTGCGATAGAGCGTTCGCGAACGGTTTTCAGCAGCGCGTGCACCGGCGAGAAATGAGGATTATCCGCCGCGACATTGATGGCCCCGGTGTACACCAGGCCCGCTGCGACGAGGATGATCGACAGGACGGCCAGCAGCGCTGTTGTCAGAATCTTGAGCATGGCCGTCGTCTTCTCAGAACCAGAATCGGATACCCGCCACCAGACGGGCTTCGCTTGTCTCTTCCCCTTTGACACGCTGCAGGTCGGCGTTGTTGCCGTAGGCACGGCTCCAGGTTACGCCCAGATAGGGCGCAAACTGCCGGCTGATCTCGTAGCGCAAGCGCAATCCGGCGCTGGCTTCGCTGAATCCGGAGCCAACACCTCGGCGCTCGTCGTTGCGCCCGTGCAGGTTGATTTCGCCAGTGGGCTGCAATATCCAGCGCTGGGTGAGCAGGATGTCGTATTCCGCTTCCAGGCGCAGTGCCGTCTGGCCGCCTTCACCGATGAACGCCGTGGCTTTGGTTTCCAGCCCATACAAGGGCATGCCTTGAACGCCGAGCGCTGCCCAGGTCTGCGCTGGCCCGGGCTTGAAATCCTGGCGTATGCCCGCGACGGTTTCCCACCAGGGGCTGGTGGCATGGCTCCACAGCAGTTGCAGCTCAGCTTCCTCAGTATGGCCGTTGGTTCGTTCGCCCTCGGCCCGCCATGCCAGGCGGTCGATGTCGCCGCCGGCCCAACCGCTCAGATCCCAGGCCAGTGTGCTGCCTTCGTCGGCGTCCTGCCATTCCAGTTCGTCGGCTACGAACATGACGTGTGTGCCGCCTCGATGCATGTGGTGCTCGGGCAGGTCAGGAAAGGCGGCGTCGCGGTCGGCCGGGCTGATGGCGGGTAGCGGCGCCGGGCTCGTTTGCGTCGCAGCGCTGCCTGCCTCGGGGCGATGCGGCAGGCCGTGTGAGGAGTGGCTGCTGTGGCGAGGGTCCCCTTGGCCGTGGCGGCGTCCTGACGGGGCCGCTGACTGGGCGGGGGCATGAGCCCCATGCCGCGCATGGCCGGAATGATCCATGTTGGTGTGATCATGCGTTGCGCCGTGTGACGGGGCCGACAGCGGACGGTGCGCTCGATGGCCGTCGTGCTCGCTCTGCGACTGGGCGATACCCGAATGCAGGGCGATCATCAGCCCCAGCGCGGGCACGGCGTTCCGGACGGCATGGTTCATGGGCTTGGCCTTCATTCTTCTACGCGGACCTCTCGAAACATTCCGAGCTCCATGTGCATCAGCAGGTGACAGTGATAGGCCCAACGCCCGAGGGCTTCGGCGGTCACGCGGTAGCTGCGCCTGGAGCCGGGCGGCATGTCGATGGTGTGCTTGCGCACCTGGAACCGGCCGTGCTCGTCCTCGAGGTCGCTCCACATTCCATGCAGGTGGATGGGGTGGTGCATCATGGTGTCGTTGACCAGCACGAAGCGCACCCGCTCGCCGTATTTCAGCCGCACCGGCTCCGCATGGGCGAAGGGAATCCCGTCGAAGGACCAGGCAAAGCGCTCCATATGGCCGGTCAGGTGCAACTCCAGGGTACGCATCGGCTCGCGACCGTCCGGGTCGGGAAAGGCGCTGCGCAGATCGGCATAGGTCAATACGCGACGGCCATTGTCGCGCAGGCCGATGCCCGGATCGTCCAGTTTGGCCGCCGGCATCATGGTCTGCATGTCCACCAGGGGGTTGCCGTCTTCGCTGGCCGGATGGGGCTGCATCGAGCGGCTGCGCACGGCGTTGCCGTGGCCCGTCATCCCATGATTCATCTCCGCGTGATTCATCGTTCCGTGTCCCATGGCGCGGTGGTCCGTCGTGGCCGCGCTGCCGGCTTCATGCGAGCCGTGACTGCCGTGGCCCATGTCTTCCATGCTCAGCTCGGGACGTGGATCGGGTCGTGGCACCGGCGCGCTCAGCCCCTGGCGCATGGCAAGCGTGCCGCGGGCGTAGCCGCTGCGGTCCATGGACTGGGCGAACAGGGTGTAGGCGTCCTGGCTGGCGTCCGGCGCGACGATAATGTCGACGGTCTCGGCCACTGCCAGGCGCAGTTCGTCGACCTCGACCGGCTCGACCGGCTGGCCGTCCACGGCCACGACGGTGAGCGCAAGGCCGGGGATTCGGAAATCGAAATAGGTCATCGCCGAGCCATTGATCAGACGCAGGCGCACCCGCTCGCCCGGCTCGAACAGGGCGGTCCAGTTACCGTCCGGCGCCTGGCCGTTGAGCAGGTAGGTATAGGTGGCGCCACTGATGTCCGCGAGGTCGGTGGGCGTCATCTTCATCTTCGCCCAGGCCCAGCGGTTGCCAAGGGTTTCGCTCCAGCCGCGGTCAGCGACATCGTCGATGAAATCACCCAGCGTGCGACGGCCGCGATTGTAGTAGTCGGCCTGCTTCTTCAGCTTGTCCAGCACCCGCGCCGGGCCTTCATCGGTCCAGTCGGTGAGCATCACGACATAGTCACGCTCGTACTCGAATGGCTCGGGCTCGCGCGGATCGATCACCAGCGGTCCGTAGACCCCAAGCTGTTCCTGGAAGGCGGAATGGCTGTGATACCAGTAGGTGCCGCTCTGTTTCACTTCGAAGCGGTATTCATACATGCCGTCCGGGGCGATCCCGGCGAAGCTGAAACCGGGGACGCCATCCATGTTGGCCGGCAGCAGGATGCCATGCCAGTGGATCGAGGTGTCCTGCGGCAGACGGTTGCGTACCCGCAGGGTTACGGTGTCGCCTTCGCGCCAGCGCAACAGCGGGCCGGGAATGCTTCCGTTGATGGCCATCGCGGTGCGGTCGCGCCCGCTGAAGTTGACCCCGAGCGCGTCGATGGTCAGGTCGAACTCGCGACCCGCCAGTACGCCCTGATCAGCCCGCTGGTGAGGGCGCGCCACGGCCCAGACGGGCGGGCGCCAGACGCCCAGACCGGCAACGACGCCTCCCGCGGCCAGGGTTTTGATGAAGGTTCGCCGGGACGCCTTGGATTGCATGATGTACCTGTTCGGTCAGCTGTAGTCGGGAGGGACGTCCGTGCCGTGACGGACGCGTTGCGCTGCTCGTTACGGCACGGCGTAATCGGCGATTACCACGTCTTTGCCGTCGGCTGTCAGGCCGATGACCTGATAGGCCTGTGCCGGTTGGCCGTAGTCCATGCCCGGTGAGCCAGCCGGCATGCCCGGTACGGCGACGCCGACAAGGTCCGAGCGCTGCTTGAGTTCGAGAATTTGCGCGACCGGGACGTGGCCCTCGATGAACTTTCCATCGATCACGCCGGTGTGGCAGGAACCCAGCCGGGGCGCCACGCCAAGGTGTTGCTTGACCGCGCTCATGTTGCGCTCGACATGGTCGCGCACCTCGAAACCGTTGGCCTGCAGGTACTTGACCCAGTCCTTGCAGCAGCCGCAGCTGGCGTCGCGGTGCACGTCGATGATCTCCGCGGCCTGGGCGCTGGCGGCCAGGAACAGACCGGCGAAAAGGGCGAGTTTAGTGTGCATGACAGCTCCTTGAATGAAGTCTCTAGTGGCAACCGCAGCGGCTGCCGCAACCGGCGCCGGATGGGGTTCGAGGCGTTGCCTTGGCGTCGAGTCGGGCTGGGTAGCCTGCCTCGACCAGCGCGGCGATCAGTGCCGCATGATCGGCGTCGCCCTCGACGCGAGCCCGGCCAGCACCGAGGTCGACCGCGACATCGGTGACGCCCGCGACAGGGGTCAACGCCTGAATGACATGACGAACACAGGCGCCGCACGTCATGCCCTGTACCTGAAGATCGATAGTGCTCATGAAAACCTCCGCAGCGGCTGGTCAGTCCAGCCTGGCTCGATGTTCAACCTTGCCCACGTGGGAAGGTCAAGCGGCTGTCATGGCGCCTTTTCGCTGCCGTTGACACTAGCGGCCCTCGGCTTTCACGAACCTGAGCGGAAGATTACTTTTCTGTAAGCGTCTGGTTCGCCATGCGGGATCGCTGCACACTTGGCGATGCGTTGAGAGGAGGGGGCATGAAACTTCTGGTCGCTGAAGACGAACCGAAAACCGGCATGTACCTGCAGCAGGGACTGAGCGAAGCAGGATTCACCGTTGACCGCGTGACCACGGGTCCCGACGCCCTGCAATCGGTGCTGAGCGCGCCGTACGACCTGTTGATCCTGGACGTCATGATGCCGGGGCTCGACGGTTGGGAGGTGCTGCGCCGGGTGCGAGCGGCAGGCCATGAAGTGCCGGTGCTGTTTCTGACCGCGCGCGATCGCGTCGAAGACCGGGTCAAGGGGCTGGAGTTGGGCGCCGACGACTATCTGGTCAAGCCATTCGCGTTTTCCGAACTGCTGGCACGGGTGCGCACCTTGCTGCGGCGGGGCCATGCGGCGGCATTGCAGACGCAGTTGAAAGTCGCCGATCTTGAGGTCGACCTGCTCAAGCGACGCGCCGTGCGGGGCGGCCAGCGCATCGATCTGACTGCCAAGGAATTTGCGTTGCTGGAACTGCTGCTGCGACGGCGGGGTGAAGTGTTGCCAAAATCGCTGATCGCCTCGCAGGTCTGGGACATGAATTTCGACAGCGACACCAACGTCATCGAGGTGGCGATTCGCAGGCTCAGGGCGAAGATCGACGACGATTTCCAGCCCAAGCTGATCCACACTGCGCGCGGCATGGGTTACATGCTCGACGTGCCGGATGAGCCGTGAGGCGGTTGTCGCTCACCGCTCGGCTCAGCCTCATGTTCATGCTGGCAGTGACCGGCGTGCTCGGTGCGGCGGGCTTTTTCTTCAAGCAGCTGAGCCAGCATCACTTCGACCAGCTTGACCGCCATGCGCTGGAAGAGAAGTTGCAGGCCAGCCGCAGCCTGTTGGCTGGGCTCGACGATCTCTCCGGGTTCGATGCCTTGCGCCCGCAGCTGCAAGCGCTGCTGGGCGGCCACAGCGAGCTGACGGCGCAGATATTCGATGCCCAGGGACGCCTGTTGTTCGCCGATTCAGGGTCAGCGGCGCCGCCGGCAGGCGTTCATCCGCATGCCGCTGTGGACGGCGAACTGCAGCGCGAGGGCCGTGTCTGGCAGCGCCAAAGCGGTGAGGTAAGCGTTGCCGGGCAACCGCTGAAGGTCGTGCTCGCCCTTGACGTCACCGCGCACAAGCGTTTCTTCCACACCCTGACCGGCTGGCTCTGGCTGGCCCTGGTGATGTGCGCGCTGGTCAGCGCATTGCTCGGATGGCTGTTGGCACGCAGTGGTTTGCGCCCGCTGAGAGAGGTGACGCAGGTGGCCGCTTCGGTATCGGCAAGGTCACTGACCGAGCGCATTCCCAGCGAATCGACACCGGCCGAGTTGCAGCAACTGGTGTCGGCGTTCAATGCGATGCTCACCCGGCTGGAAGAGGCCTTCGTCAGGCTGTCGAACTTTTCCGCGGATATCGCTCACGAGTTGCGTACGCCACTCTCCAACCTGATGACCCACACCGAGGTGGTGCTGACGCGAGGCCGCAGTGCGGAAGACTATCAGGACAATCTGTACTCGAACCTGGAAGAGCTGCGCCGGATGGCGCGCATGATCGATGACATGCTGTTTCTGGCCAAGGCCGACAACGGCCTGATCGTTCCGGACGCGCAGTCCATTGAATTGAACGCGCTGTGCGCCCAACTGCTGGATTTCTACCAACTGACGGCTGATGAGCGCGGCATCCGCTTCGAGTTGTCCGGTGATGGCCGGATCAATGGCGATCCGCTGATGTTGCGGCGGGCGCTGTCGAACCTGCTGTCGAACGCCCTACGCTATACGCCTGACGGCGGCGTCATCCATCTGGGCATCGCGTCGGGGCAGAACGGGGTCGCGCTCAGTATCGGAAATCCCGGCGCGAGCATCGCCGAGGAGCATCTACCGCGGCTGTTCGACCGATTCTACCGGGTCGACCCGGCGCGCCGTGAAGGCAGCCCGAGCAATGCCGGGCTGGGGTTGGCGATCACCCGGTCGATCGTCGAGGCGCATCAGGGTGAGATCCGTTGCAGCAGCCGCGACGGCTGGACCGCGTTCGACATCCTGTTTCGCCATCGCGGCTGATCGTCCTCAGCGCATCGAATGGGCGAAGGTGGCCGACGTCCAGCACTGGTCAATCGCTACCCAGCGTGATTGCATCGGAGTGGCCGCCGCCTGTTCGACACTGTGCCTGGAATCATGCCGGGCGCCTCACCGCGGCGCAGGAGCCGTCATGAACATCGAACGATGCGAAGACCTTATCGACTGGACCAGCCAGGTGCACGCCCGGCTGGCCGACTGCATGGCCGAGGGGGCGCAGGCGCGCAGCGACTCGCTGGCCAGGATGCTGCTTGATTATCTGGTGCAGCACGAACGGGAGCTGTCCGCAACCGTTGCACGCCTCAAGCGACACGCCGAACCCCATGCGTTGCAGGTTCGACTACAGGATGCGGTGCGCCCGGACCTGCTGCAGCTTGAACTCGATAGCGAGGCCTACGCCCAGATGAGCGTCGAGGAAATCTCGAAGGACGTCTTCGACCTGCATAACCGGATCATCGATCTGTACCGTTCGCTGGAGCGTCGTCGCGAGTTCGAGCGTGCCCGCGCGTTGCTCGGTGAAATGCTGCGGATGCAGGAGCACGAAACCATGCGCCTGGCGCAACAGATCAATCGTATGCATGAGCTTTGAACCGCCGCGGCAGGCATCGAACGCCAGACGCGACCTCAGACCACGTAGCGCAGGATCGCCACGAAATGCAGCAGGCTGCCGACGATGACGAACAGGTGCCAGATGCCGTGCCAGTGGCGGAAGCGCTGATCGTACGCAAAGAAGATGATCCCTGCGGTGTACGACACACCGCCTGCGACCAGCCAGCTGAACCCGGCGGTGCCGAGTGCGGCGAGCAACGGCTTTACCGCGACCAGCACGATCCAGCCCATGACCGCATAGATGACGATGGACAGCACCCGCGCTTCCGAGCGCGGTTTGATTTCCTGCAACATGCCGATCAGGGCCAGCGACCAGACGATGCCGAATAACCACCAACCCCAGGCGCCTCGCAGGGTGACCAGGCAGAAGGGCGTGTAGCTGCCGGCGATCAGCAGGTAGATCGACAGGTGGTCGAGCTTCTGCATGATCGCTTTCGCGCGCCCCCGTACGCTGTGATACAGCGTCGATGTGCTGTACAGGAGCACCAGGGTGAAGCCGTAGATGGCCACGCTGACGATCTTCGCCAGGTCGCCATCCATGGCCGCCAGGACGAGCAGCCAGACCGTCCCGATCAGGGCCAGCACACCGCCGGCCAAGTGCGTCCAGGCGTTGAATTTTTCTCCGTGGTACATCGGTGTTCAGCCTCGAACCGCTTCGGGTATCAGTTACCCATCAGTACGCCGAATACCTTTTTCGCTACGCTGGTCGCCGCCTGCGCCGGGTTCTGGCGAATCCCGGCTTCCTGTTCGGCAATGATCGTGAAGAGCCCGTCGAGCGCCTGCTCGGTCACGTAGCCTTCGACCGTGCCGTATTTGGCGTCGACCGCACCGAGGCCCGATGCCTTTCCGGCCAGGGCGTTGTACTGCTGGGCGACGCCGACCTGATCGGTCGCCTGCTTGATGATGGGCAGGAATCTGGCGCGGATCTCCTCCCGGCTGGTCTTGTTCAGGTATTGCGTCGCCGAGTCGTTGCCGCCGGCAAGGATCGCCTTGGCATCGGCAACGGTCATCTTCTTGACCGCATCCAGCAGCAAGGCCTGTGCTTGCGGTACGGCTGCTTCGGCTGCCTTGTTCATGCTGGTTTCGAGTTCGTCGACCTGAGCACCCATGCCCATCATCTTCAGCATGCGCGAAGCCTTGCCGATATTGCCTGGCAGCTCGATGCGCACATCGGGGTCCTCGCTGAAACCGCCCGGACGGCCGAGCTGCTGTACCGCAACCTTGGCGCCTTGGCTGAGGGCGTCCTTGAGCCCAGCGCTGGCGTCTCCCTGGCTGAGGTCGTTGAGCGAGAGGGCATGGGCGCCGGCGCAAAGCAGCAGGCCGGCGATTAGGGAGGTAGTACGCAGCATTGGGATATCCTCTGAGTGATGCGGCGGGCAGGCGAAGAGCTTAAAGCGCCAGGCACTGCCTGCCAAACACTGGCAGCTTGTTGTGGCCGTTTCGTTGATGCAAGCCGGCATACCTGGTGCGCGCGATTCGGTTTCCGATGATGGCCCGCTCGGACGCCGATGCATCCGGGTCGCTCTGCCGATCATCCTCGGGCAGCCACGCCGTTCGCTGTCTGCATGGACGTTGCTGCCCGCGAGCGGGGAGGCGGATGCCCTGGTGCGGTGCTTGCAGCCTGCGCGCGTTCAGATGCAGTCGCCGGGTCAGGTCGCCTGTTGCTCCTCATCGTGCCGCTCCAGCGCCACCTGGCGGATCGACAGCCTGATCTCGGCGGGCAGCACGCGCTTGGCGACGCCCTCCGCCAACTCGCCCAGTTTGGGATGGTAGCCGAGCTTGCCGGTTTCATCCTGGCGCAGCACGTCCTGCGCCTGCAGGCTCTGGATGAAATGCCTGAATAGACTCTTGTCGAAGAATTCCGGCGCATTCAGGCCATGCAGGATGGACAAACGCTGGGCCATAACCGTGCACAGCGTTTCAAGCTCCTCGGCGTCCAGGGTGTTCTGGCCACTGTTGAGCAGCAGCGAAATGGCCATGTAGAACCGCTGCAGCGTCTGCACGATGACCCGCGCCAGCAGCGTCAGCAGCACGAACTGGCGCGAGCTAGGCACCGGCCGCACATAGGTGTCGCCATCGACCTTGAGCAGCCCCTGCTCGACGAAGGCCGCCAGCCACTGGTCGACCACCGCTGCCAGCGCCTCCGGCTCCCAGCGAATGAACAGTTCGGCACGCAGGTACGGATACAACGCTTCGGTGAAGCGCAGGATCTGCTCACGACTGATCCGCGAACTGCTCTGGAAGAAACTCGCCAGCAACGCGGGCAGCGCGAAAATGTGCATCACGTTATTGCGGTAGTAGGTCATCAGGACGGCGTTTTGCTCGTCCAGGTAGAGGATATTGCCCAGCGCATCCTTCTGTTCGGCAAGCAGGCCGAGGTCTTGCACATGGTTGATCAATGCCTCGCCGTCGCCGTCAGGCAGCGTGGTGTGAGGCGAGTAGGGCACTGTGCGCAGCAGGTTCTGGTAAAGGTCGAGGGTGCGCGCCAGCGACCGTCGGTCCAGCGCCTGACGGCTGGTGGACAGCATGGCCAGGGCCACCAGATTGACGGGGTTGACCGCCGCCGCTTCATTGAGTCGCTGTGCGATGCGTTCGGACAGGCGATTGGTGGTCTCGGTGAGCCAGGGCGGCCGGAAGTCCGGCGCCAGATTCTGTTGGCGCCAGCCAGGCTGCTGCTGTTCGAGGAACTCGTTGAGCTTGAGGGGCTCACCGAAATTCACCCAGACCTGGCCGAAGCGTTGCTTGAGGGCGCCGATGACCTTGAAGATGTCGAATATCGACTCCTTCTTCTTCGCCGCACCGCGCAGCTCACCGAGATACGTGCGGCCTTCGAGCACCCGCTCGTAGCCGATATAGACCGGCACGAAGAGGATCGGCAGGCGCGAGGAGCGCAGGTAGCTGCGCAGCGTGATGGCGAGCATGCCGGTCTTGGGTTGCAGCATGCGCCCGGTGCGCGAGCGACCGCCCTCGACGAAGTACTCCACCGGGAATCCACGGCTGAACAGGGTGTGCAGGTACTCGTTGAAAACCGAGGTATAGAGCGGGTTGCCCTTGAATGAACGGCGCATGAAAAAGGCGCCGCCGCGGCGCAGCAGGCTGCCGATCACCGGCATGTTGAGGTTGATCCCGGCGGCGATATGCGGCGGCGTCAGGCCGTTGCGGAACAACAGATAAGACAGCAGCAGGTAATCGATATGGCTGCGGTGGCAGGGCACGTAGATGACTTCGTGACCCTGCACGGCTTCCTGCAGCGGCTCCAGGTGATTGACCCGAATACCGTCGTAGATCTTCGTCCAGAACCAGGACAGCACCACCTCGATGAAACGCACCGCGGTATAGGCATAATCCGAGGCGATCTCGTTGCCGTAGCGCAGGGCGCGGGCTTCGGCCTTCTCCAGCGAGATGTTTTCGCGTTCGGCTTCGTCCTTGATCGCCTGGCGTACCTGCGGTGCGTGCACCAGCCCCTTGACCAGGTTGCGACGGTGCGACAGATCGGGGCCGATCACCGCCGTCTTCTGATTGCGGAAATGCACCCGCAACATGCGCTGCGCCATGCGCAGCGTGCGCTCGTGCCCCTTGTTCTGTGCCACCAGTTCGCTGAGCTGGATCGGAGCGGAGAACTGCACGCGGGTCTGGCGCCCGAGCATGACGATGCTGAGTAACCTGCGCAGCCGTCCGGTGACGGCCCAGCTGTCGGCGAACAGCAGCTTCCAGGCACTGGTCTCGCGATCTGGCGATCGTCCCCAGAATACGCTCACCGGGATGATCTGCGCGTTGTCCACGGCGTTCTGTTCCAGCGCGCCGACCAGGCGTACCAGCGGTTCAGGTGTGACGGCCCGCGTCCGACGGCCGAACCAGCTCGCGGCAGGGTTGAGGAAAATGAACGCCGACGGTTCGATGTGATCGCCAACCGCCACTTCGGCCACCGGACGCGGCAGTCCTGCTTTGCTGCACTCGTGATCGAGCACCGCCAGATCGCTCAGCGAGGCTCGTTGCAGCACGTAGAACACCGGCTTGCTGCGGTCCAGCTTGAGCGTGAAAGCGGACTGATTGATGGTCTCCGAACGCACCCATACATACAGCAGGCGGCGCACCACGGAGAAGATCAGACGGCGAAGGGGGGATCGGGTCATACGGTCGGTTCGACTACAAAAAGGGGGCAGCGCCCTCGAAGCCGGCAAGTGTGCCGCAAGCGAGGGTGGGGGGCAAAAATGTTCGTCAGAACGGCTTGAAGCCACTTACAAGCCGAACGCTTGCCCTGAACAATAAAACACCCAAGCGCAACGCCCGCCCCAGTTGCAAACCCGCCGCCGCTCTTTTTATAGTCCGGCCCGCACTGGAGCTGTCTCGTCGAGCGCCGACGCCGGTCCGTCAGGGGAACGAGTGATGATCGAATTGCATAATCTGACAAAAAGATTTGCCCAGCATACGGCCGTGGATGCGCTTTCATTCAGCGTCCAGCCGGGTGAAGTGCTCGGGTTTCTGGGCCCCAACGGGGCCGGCAAATCCACCACCATGAAGATGCTGACCGGCTTTCTCACGCCGAGCGCCGGTACGGCGCGAATTTTCGGCTGTGACATCCGGACCCGGACGCTGCAGGCCCAGCGACAGATCGGCTATCTGCCGGAGGGTGCCCCGTGCTACAGCGACATGACGGTACGCGGCTTTCTCGATTTCATTGCCGAGGTGCGGGGTTACAGAGGGGCGGACAAGCGGGTGCGAGTCGATACCGCAGCGGGTCAGGTCGAGCTTGACACGGTGCTTGGCCAGTCCATCGAGACCCTGTCCAAGGGCTTCAAGCGCCGCGTCGGCCTGGCCCAGGCGATCCTGCACGACCCGCGCGTGCTGATCCTCGACGAGCCTACCGATGGTCTGGACCCTAACCAGAAGCATCAAGTGCGCGAGCTGATCAAGGGCCTGGCCAAAGACAAGATCGTGATTATTTCCACCCATATTCTCGAAGAGGTGACTGCGGTGTGCAGCCGCGCGGTGGTGATCGCCAGGGGCCGTCTGGTCGCCGATGGCACGCCGTTCGAACTCGAAAGCCGATCCAGGTATCACCAGGCCGTCACGCTGGTCAGCGACGCCCCGCTGGATGAAATCGCCCTGGCGGCATTGCCAGGCGTCGCGGGTGTCGAGCGCAACGAACCGGACCACAGTGTGACGGTGCTGGCCAAGCCGGGCGAGGTCATCTTCGAGCGGATCAATGCATTGGTCGCCCAGCAGACCTGGCCGGTCAAAGCGTTGAGCGTGGAGCGCGGACGGTTGGACGAGGTGTTCCGGACATTGACCCGTGGGGAGGCCCTATGAGCCAGTTACCGGTCATCTTCAAACGCGAACTGGCCAGCTATTTCGCCACGCCGCTGGCCTACGTTTTCATTTTTATCTTTCTGGTGCTGTCCGGGGTATTCACCTTCTATCTGGGCGGGTTCTACGAGCGCGGCCAGGCGGACCTCATCCCGTTTTTCAGCTTTCACACGTGGCTTTACCTGTTCCTGATTCCGGCCATTGCCATGCGTTTGTGGGCCGAGGAGCGAAAATCCGGCTCGATCGAATTGCTGATGACATTGCCCATCACCCGTTTCGAGGCGGTCACCGGCAAGTTCCTCGCGGCCTGGGTGTTCGCCGGGATCGCCTTGCTGCTGACCTTTCCCATGGTCGTCACGGTGAATTATCTCGGCGAGCCGGACAATGGCGCGATTGCCGCCGGCTATTTCGGTAGCTGGTTGCTGGCCGGCGCCTTTCTGGCGATCGGCTCGTGCATGTCGGCGTTGGCCAAGAATCAGGTGATCGCCTTCATTCTCGCTGTAAGCGTGTGCTTCCTGTTCATCGTGAGCGGCCTGCCGATGGTGCTCGATGCCTTTGCCTGGGCGCCGCAGTGGCTGGTCGACGCGGTCGCCTCGCTGAGTTTCCTGATTCGCTTCGACGCCATCAGCAAAGGGGTGATCGATCTGCGCGACCTGTTGTATTTCGTCACCTTGATCATTGCCTGGCTGGCGGCCACCGCCGTGGTCGTCGATCTGAAGAAAGCGGCATAAGGACGTGCAGATGAAACGAGTCATGTATTCGGGCGCCGGGCTGTTGCTGATCGCGCTGGCCTTCCTGGCGTTCAACACGTTTTCCAGCCTGGTATTCACCGACGCGAGGCTGGACCTGACCGAGCAGAAGCTTTACACCATATCCGAGGGCACCGAGACCATCCTGGACGGGCTCGAACAACCCATCGAACTGCATTTCTTCTATTCAGACGCGGCCACCAAGGATCTGGTGGCGTTGCGCAACTACGCCCGGCGCGTCGAGGAAATGCTGCGGGCGTACGAGCGCGAGGCCGATGGCAAGCTCAAGTTGCATGTGATCGACCCGCAGCCGTTCTCCGAGCAGGAAGATCGCGCCGCCGAGTTCGGCCTGCAGGCGGTGCCGCTGAACCAGGGCGGCGACACGGTGTATTTCGGCCTCGCTGGCACCAACGCGCAGGGGCAGCGGCAGAGCATTCCGTTCTTTGCGCTGGATCAGGAAGAATTCCTCGAGTACGAAATAAGCCGCCTGGTACAGAGCCTGGCTTCGGCGCAGATGCCCGTTGTCGGTGTGCTTTCCGGATTGCCGATCAACGGCGGTTTCGATATGCGTACCCAACAGGCGACGCCCCCGTGGATGGTGCTGGAGGACATTCGCCAGCTGTTCCATATCGAAAGCCTGAAGCGCGATGTCGACATGATTCCCGCCAGCGTGTCGGTGCTGATGCTGGTGCATCCCAAGGATTTGCCGGAGCAGACGCTTTACGCCGTCGACCAGTTCGTCATGCGTGGCGGCAAATTGCTGGTGTTCGTCGATCCCTACAGCGAAGCCGATCCGGGCCAGGGCATCGGGCCGGGTGAGTTCGGTGAGGGCAGGGCATCGGATCTGGAACCGCTGTTCAGGGCCTGGGGCGTGCGCATGGCGCCCGGCCAGGTGGTGGCTGATGCCTCCTATGCGATGTCTGTCGGCGTGGGTGCCGAGCGCCGCCCGGTCCGGCATCCGGGCTGGCTCAATCTACCGCAGCGCACCATGGATAACGAGGACGTCACCACGGCCTCGTTGGAAAGCCTGACCATGGCCACCGCTGGTTTCCTCGAACCGCTGGAGGGCGCAACGACCCGGTTCACCCCGCTGATCCAGAGTTCCAGCTATGCCATGCCGGTGGAGGCGGAGCGTTTTGCAATGCTGGATAACCCGGCCGAACTGCTGCGCGAGCTGGAACCCACGGGCGAACGGTATACGCTCGCCGCACGTATCCAGGGGCCGGCGCGATCGGCTTATCCGGACGGCATCGAAGGGCGCGAGGATGGCCTGAAGGAAAGCACCAGCATCAATGTCATCGCCGTGGCGGATAGCGATCTGCTGGCTGATCGCATGTGGGTGCAGGTGCAAGACTTCTTCGGGCAGCGCATGCCGCAACCATGGGCGGACAACGGCACCTTCGTCGTCAATGCACTGGATAACCTGTCGGGTACCGACGCGCTGATCAGTGTTCGGTCGCGCGGTCGTTTCGCGCGGCCATTCGGGGTGGTCGAGGCGCTGCAACGGCAGGCCGAGAACCGCTTCCGCGAGAAGGAGGAAGTATTGCAGGAACGCCTGGCCGCTACCGAGGCGCAACTCGCCCAGTTGCAGGGGCCGAACGCCGAAGGCGCGATAGAGCTTACAGCCGAACAGCAGACCGCCCTGCAGGGCTACATGCAGGACAAGCTGCGGATTCGCAAGGAGCTGCGCGAGGTGCGTTATCAGCTCGACGCCGACATCGAAACGCTGGGACGAACCTTGAAGTTTTTCAACATTGCGCTGGTCCCGTTGGTACTGACCCTGGGGGTGCTACTGCGCGGGTTGTGGCGTCGGCGCAGGAGCGGATGATCGTCCGATGCTCTGCGAGCCGTACGTCGACGATTTTCGCCGGCTGGAGCCCGGCGATGCAGGGGTATTGCCGGCTATCGAGGCGATGAAAAACCCCAGGAGGCGTAATCGTCCTGTTCTATACTGGCCGGCGATCATTCTGAAATGCGCGTGTCACGCCTGCTCCGGTATATTGCCCTGGCAGGCGGGCTACAGTGGGTCAGCCTGATCGTCCCTCCCGAACGGGAATAATAAGAATCGAGTTGGAGAAGTAGGAATGGCTGAGCGCGAGACCGGAACCGTCAAGTGGTTCAACGATGCCAAGGGTTATGGATTCATCCAGCGTGGCAGCGGTGCGGATGTTTTTGTTCACTACCAGGCTATTCGTGGCGAAGGCCACCGTTCTCTGACCGAAGGTCAGCAAGTGGAATTTTCGGTGACTCAAGGCCAGAAGGGCCTGCAGGCCGAGGACGTGGCAGGGCTCTGAGAGCCGTCTACGCACAGCGCGGCCCGTCGATCGATGGGCTCTGCATCCAGACGAAAGCCCCGGTCCTTGGCCGGGGCTTTTTTCGTCTGAAGCGCTCTCGCTTGGGCCGGACGGCGATACGCGGCTCGTTGGACCGGTGCCCGGCGCCACAACGGCGTTCGCCGGGCCGGAACGCAAAACCCCGCCACAAGGCGGGGTTCGTCGTTGTACGCCAGGGCGTCGTTACATGTTGGGGTAGTTGGGGCCCCCGGTGCCTTCCGGTGCGACCCAGGTGATGTTCTGTGCCGGGTCCTTGATGTCGCAGGTCTTGCAATGCACGCAGTTCTGCGCATTGATCTGGAAGCGCTTGCTGCCATCGTCGTTGTCGACCACTTCGTACACGCCGGCCGGGCAGTAGCGCTGCGCGGGTTCGTCGTACAGGGGCAGATTCTTCTCGATCGGAATGCTCGGATCGGTCAGCTTGAGATGGACCGGCTGCTCCTCCTCATGGTTGGTATTGGACAAGAATACCGAGCTGAGCTTGTCGAAGCTGAGCTTGCCGTCGGGCTTGGGGTAATCGATCTTCTTCGATTCGGCGGCGGTCTTGAGGCAGGCATAGTCCGGCTTGCTATCGTGCAGCGTGAAGGGTATCTTGCCGCCGAAGATGTTCTGATCGATGAAGTTGAACGCGCCGCCCTTGACCGCGCCCCACTTGTGAATCGCGGCGCCGAAGTTACGGCTGGCATACAGCTCCTGGTAAAGCCAGCTGGCCTTGAAGCCCTCTTCATATCCGGTCAGTTCGTCACCGCCCTCGCGACCGGCGAACAAGGCATCGGCCACCGCCTCAGCCGCCAGCATGCCGGACTTCATCGCGGTATGGCTGCCTTTGATCTTGGCGAAATTCAGCGTGCCCGCATCGCAGCCGATCAGGGCGCCGCCGTTGAAGATCATCCGGGGCAGGGAATTGATACCGCCCTTGGCAATGGCGCGTGCGCCATAGGACACGCGCTTGCCGCCTTCGAGGTACTGCTTGATCACCGGGTGATGCTTGTAGCGCTGGAATTCGTCGAACGGCGAGAGGAACGGGTTGCTGTAGGACAGGTCGACGATCAGGCCGACCACCACCTGGTTGTTCTCGATGTGATAGAGGAACGAGCCGCCCGTGTTGTCGTCGTCCAGCGGCCAGCCGGCGGTATGAACGACCAGACCTGCTTCGTGCTTGGCCGGGTCGATGTCCCACAGTTCCTTGATGCCGATGCCGTAGTGCTGCGGGTCGACATTGGCGTTGAGCTGGAAGCGATTGATCAGTTGCTTGCCGATATGGCCACGGCAGCCCTCGGCGAACAGGGTGTACTTGGCGCGCAATTCCATGCCCGGGGTGTACATGCCTTCCTTCGGATTGCCTTCACGGTCGACACCGAGGTCGCCGGTGAGAATGCCGCGAACCACGCCTTGCTCATCGATGAGCGCTTCCTGTGCCGCGAAGCCGGGGTAGATCTCGACACCCAGGTTCTCGGCCTGCTGCGCCAGCCAGCGGCAAAGGTTGCCCAGCGAGATGATGTAGTTGCCTTCGTTATGCATGGTTTTCGGAACCAGTGCATTGGGCAGCTTGCGGGCGGCTTCGGCGCTCTTGAGCAGGTAGATGTCGTCGCGCTTGACGGGCGTGTTCAGCGGCGCTTCGAGCTCTTTCCAATTGGGGAAGAGCTCGTTCAGCGCGCGCGGCTCGAACACGGCGCCAGATAGAATGTGGGCGCCTACTTCGGAACCCTTCTCAACGACGCATACGCTGATTTCCTTTCCGGCATCGGCGGCTCGTTGCTTCAGTCGGCAGGCAGCGGACAGGCCCGCGGGGCCGGCGCCGACGATCACTACGTCGAATTCCATGTATTCGCGTTCCATTGGCTATCTCCTACTCAAGGCTTGATTGTTTTATAGATAGTGGAGGGCTGGATCGTTTCCCTGACCAGGCCGAGCTGCGGCATTATATATAGACGCCGGAAAGGGTCCAATACAAACGTTTGTTTGAATTTCTCGTCAGCCTGCTAGAATCCGGAAACTGTGGCTTATAGTGGGGTATTTGCGTTATTGACCCCGGCTATTGCCTGCAGTCAAGATACGGGCAGTTTTGCGCTCGCCGAACTGGTCCAGCCCCCGCTTTGACGGCCCGGACCTCGAGCATGGCTCTATTCGCCTCGGCGAACTTCTATTCACCGGAGAGTAACGAGGAATCCATGAAGATTCTTGTAGCTGTCAAACGAGTGGTCGATTACAACGTCAAGGTCCGCGTCAAGGCGGACAACTCCGGCGTCGACCTCGCCAACGTCAAGATGTCGATGAACCCCTTCTGCGAAATCGCCGTGGAAGAAGCCGTGCGCCTGAAAGAGAAGGGCGTTGCGAGCGAGATCGTCGTGGTTTCCATTGGCCCTACCGCTGCCCAGGAGCAACTGCGTACCGCGCTGGCGCTGGGTGCCGATCGCGCCGTGCTGGTCGAATCGACCGAAGAGCTCAATTCCCTGGCCGTTGCCAAGCTGCTCAAAGCCGTTGTCGACAAGGAGCAGCCGCAGCTGGTCATCCTCGGCAAACAGGCCATCGACAGCGACAACAACCAGACTGGCCAGATGCTCGGCGCGCTGACCGGCTTCGCCCAGGGCACCTTCGCCTCGAAGGTCGAAGTGGAAGGCGACAAGGTCAAGGTCGAGCGTGAAATCGACGGCGGCGCGCAAACCGTCGCACTGAACCTGCCGGCGATCGTGACCACCGACCTGCGCTTGAACGAACCTCGCTACGCGTCGCTGCCGAACATCATGAAGGCCAAGAAGAAGCCTCTGGAAGTCCTGACTCCAGATGCGCTTGGCGTGTCCACCACCTCCACCGTGAAGACCCTGAAAGTCGAAGCGCCGGCGGCTCGCAGCGCCGGTATCAAGGTCAAGTCCGTGGCTGAACTGGTCGAGAAACTGAAGAACGAGGCGAAGGTAATCTAAATGACTATCCTGGTTATCGCTGAACACAACAATGCCGTTCTGGCTGCTGCGACGCTCAACACCGTAGCCGCTGCCAAAGCCATCGGTGGTGACATTCATGTGCTGGTTGCCGGTAGCGGCTGCGGCGCCATCGGCGAAGCGGCAGCCAAGATCGAAGGCGTCGCCAAGGTGCTGGTCGCCGACGATGCGGCCTACGCTCATCAACTGCCGGAAAACGTCGCACCGCTGATCGCCGGCCTGGCCAAGGATTACAGCCATGTACTGGCTGCCGCGACCACCAATGGCAAGAATTTCCTGCCGCGTGTCGCCGCCCAGCTGGATGTCGATCAGATCTCCGAAATCATTGCCGTTGAAAGCGCCGATACCTTCAAGCGCCCGATCTATGCCGGTAACGCCATCGCGACCGTGCAGTCGAGCGCGCCGATCAAGGTCATCACCGTTCGTGCAACCGGCTTCGATCCGGTCAATGCCGAAGGCGGCTCGGCCAGCGTCGAGCAGGTATCAGGCACGGGCGAGGCGGGTGTATCTGCGTTCGTCGGCGAAGAACTGGCCAAGTCCGACCGTCCTGAGCTGACCGCTGCCAAGATCGTCATCTCCGGTGGCCGCGGCATGCAGAACGGCGACAACTTCAAGCATCTTTATTCGCTGGCCGACAAGCTCGGCGCCGCAGTCGGTGCCTCGCGCGCGGCGGTCGACGCCGGTTTCGTCCCGAACGACATGCAGGTCGGCCAGACCGGCAAGATCGTCGCGCCGCAGCTGTACATCGCGGTGGGCATCTCCGGTGCCATCCAGCATCTGGCCGGTATGAAGGATTCCAAGGTGATCGTCGCGATCAACAAGGATGAAGAAGCCCCGATCTTCCAGGTAGCCGATTATGGCCTGGTGGGCGATCTGTTCGAGATCGTGCCGGAGCTCGAGCGCCTCGTCTGACCGAGCCGATTCGAAAGAAACCCGCTCTTGCAGCGGGTTTTTTTATGGCAGCTCGGTTGCGTTGGCCGATGCTAATATCCCGCTTGGCCCGTCTGGTGCCTGTCCGACCCAAACCGATGAGGTTCTCCATGCATTGTGC
>Ga0114898_1000517_pt1 | contig 29219 bp, 35 predicted proteins | sample Malvired_Geostar_FD_83496 | JGI IMG/M metagenome (GOLD analysis project Ga0114898, IMG submission 83496) | Marine viral communities from the Global Malaspina Expedition - Malaspina viral metaG DeepMed_Geostar | ecosystem: Environmental > Aquatic > Marine > Oceanic | place: Mediterranean Sea...
CCCTGAACCTTCAGCGCGTCGAGAGCGGCTTTTGTTTTGAACTGGCCCGATGCTCCATAGGTTGCCAGCTTGGCATAGTCGGAATCGTATGCGGTAAGCATCGCATCCCATCCGGAAGTCTGGCCGTCAGGTGCATCAGCGATCAGACCCTTGATGTCGTAAATGTCTTGCGCAGCAAGGAATAGCGCGGCTGCACTTTCATCGTCGCGTTCGTTTGCCGGATCAATATCGGCAGTTACGACCATCTTGTACCGCGTGTCGGTAGGCGTGGGCGTTGGGCTTGGCGAAGGTGACGCGGAACTGAAGCCAAGACCAAAACCAAAACCGAACATCAGTTATTCTCCGTGAGGCTTCGCGCCCATTCCTGCGCGGCGGTCAGGCGGGTGTGCAGGGTCGTGCAGATCTTTACGTCCGTGGTGGGGACTGCAACCAGCTCGGCGTCGGAATAGGATCGGTTATCGCCTTGGGCACCGCCACTTCCGGAGCCGGTTCCGGTTCCGCCGGATGCACCACAAGCTGCTTGCCGCAGCCGGTTGCGGCGAATGAAATCATTAGCGCGAGACTGAGCCTCGCTTTCGGCTTCAGCCAATCGAACATCGGACTGCTCCTGTAGATCGCGGTAATGCTGTTCCTGTTTCATGCGGGCTTCTTGAGCCAGTCGCCCCGCTTCGGCCTGTGCCGCCTTGTATTCGGCTTGCTGCTGGAAATAGGCCTGCTGGATGTCCTCTGCCCGGTCGCGTGCATTGTCGCGGCTTATCAGGGCGAAGATGGCGACAAGCCCGAAACCGATAGCCAGCGCACCGCGAAAACCGATCAGAGCCCAAAGCCAGCGGGCAAACTCAGCCAACCCAAGCGGGGGGATCATTGACCGAACTCTGCGCGGTAAGCGTCGGACAAAGCGGGCGCACGGTTCAGGCTCAGCTTGCCAGCATAAGCACCATCATCGTTCCAATAGCTGTGATAGAGGAAGTCGTGCATCCTCATCCATTCGAAGATGATGCCGATCAGATCCGAGGCTTGGGGGTTCTTCACGCCCCATTCCGACAGCGCCATGGGCTTCCTGTGGGCCTCCGAGAAAGCCTTCAGGCGCTCAAAGCCCCATGGCCTCCACTTCATTTCGTTAAAGGCCTCGTCCGCGCCCTGCGGGTTCCATTCGAAGTGATAGATGTCGCTGCCGATCACATCCACAAACTCATCGCCGGGGTAGCATTTTGCTACCTGCTCGGTCGTCATGTCCCCTTGGCTGTCAGGGCACCATTCGAACACGAAACGGGACGACACGCTGCGATAGGTCTTCACGAACTGGCGGAAGGCTTCGGCGAAATCCGCTTCCTTGCCCTTCGCGTGCCACGGCTGCCAGTCGCCGTTGAACTCCCAGCCAGTGCGAATATAAATCGCATCGTCGCCAGCAGTATTGGCAAGCAGAGCCTTTGCCTGCGTCAGATAGTGCCCGTTATATCCGCCCTTCGCTGCTACTGACAGGACAGCCGAGAACGGAATCAGCGGGATCGTCCAGAACTTGCGGCGGGGAACGTCCTTCCACAGGCCCGACAGCCAGCCCGTGCCGCTATCGACATCGGACCAATCCGCCTTGCCGACATGAAGCTGGACGGCATCCGCCTTGCGGCCAAGCCATGCCTCGTATTGGTAGAGGTCTTCAGGTTTGTTGCCGATGTATACGGCATTGATCGGGCCGAGCGGCAAAGGTGCTGGCGTCGGTTCAGGAATCGGCGCAGGGGCTTCGACACCATAAAAAATATCAGCCAAGGCCGCGCCGACCTCCCTCGCCTGCCGAGGTGGCAATTCCAGCGACTTGCCGATGCGAGCGCAGCGGACGAGGAAGGCGGCGCGGTCGATCATGCGAGGTTCTCCGTCTTGATGAAGTCCCGCACCAGCGTGATCAGGGTAATCAGACCGCCCGACAGAGTTGCCCAAGCGCCCGCTTCCATCACACCGAAGGTCACCAGCATCGAGCCGATAACCATCAGGATCTGTTCCCAGACTGTATCGGTCGAAGGCGCTACCCCTGCGAAAGTCTGGACGCCCGCCAGTTTCTTCGTCGCGTAGTATTCCGCCCCCAGCAGGCCAGCCACCAGCAAGAAGCCCAGCACGGTCAGCCAGAGCGTGCCAGTCAGCAGGCCCATCACCATCAGCACACCGCAGATGATCAGAGCCAGTTTGCGCATTCCAGTTGCCGCGAGGGCAATCATCTTGAGATCCTTGAACATCATCTTTCTCCGTCTCGTGTAATTTCGTCGGCCTTTTGCTCAGCCGCATCGGCTACGGCATTCGCCGCTTCGTCCCGTCCGATGTTGAGTGAACCGCCATCCTTGGATGCGTTGGCGGAAAAACGCCCGTTAGCGAGGACGATTACGACCAGCACCAGCAGGCAGAGCGCCTGTGTGCCGGATGAAATGAGTAGAGCCTTGGCGAGTGCATCGACCTGTTTGTTCATCAGGCCAAAGCAGGCCGAGACAGCGTATTCGGGACGCCCGGTGGCGTACTTGGCCGCGCCAAGAGCCTGCCCGCACCAGTCCCGGCCGGAGAGCAGATTGATCAGCCAAATGGATATGCCGATAGTGAAAGCGCTGCTGGCACCGGTTGCGAAAAGCGCCCACCGCTGCACGCCGGAGCGGCGCTCGATCACAGCAACCATCCCTTGATCTTGATCAGATGGCGCTTCCGGTCAGCAAGGCCATTCAGACCACCATTTATGCGCCGCGTGATGCCTTCGAGATCGTCACGATCAGCAAGCGCGTTCAGTCCTACGACATCCCAATATTCAAGCGCTGTATGCAGGCCGATGGAGGGGATGGCGGCGATCTCGGGGTGGCGTTCTAGGTCGATGCCGATGCGCCGGCCAAAGGTGCGATAGTTAGCGCGGCCTGTGAGTTGAATAGGCCCCCGGCCCTTGAACCGGACACCATCCCCCTTGGCCGTGTTGCCGAGATCCTTGCGCCCTTCGTATGCGGCGCCCGAAGCGATCTCTTCCATGTAGCGGAACGAGCCGCTTTCGTGTGCGAGTTGCGCCATGAAGTGCGCGAGCCGCAGCCCGCTTTCCATGATGCCATAGGCGGGGAAATGGACATTGGCCGCCAGAGCCAGTTCCTCTGCGCGCTCGATCGAAGCGCCCAACTTCACGAACAGCGCGGTATAGGTTACCCTGCCCGGAATGCCATCTGAGTTCACCCCAAGGGCGCGCTGCAAAGCCTTGATGTCAATCGTCATCGTTCACCCTCCTGATGGCACTGGCCATTGCGCCCTTCTCGACGGCGATGTTCTGAGCCTGCGCAGCGCGATACGCCTTCACCCGCTCGATGATGTCGGTCAGTTCGCCTTCGTGGTCACCCGCCCGCTTCAGGTAGGATTCGACCAGCATGATCAGCATGTCCGTGCTTTGATTTGCGTTGTTGAGTTGATGTCTGGTGACTTGCAGTTCAGCCTCCGCCTTCCCCAGGCGGCGCTCCAAATCTTCGACCCGTGCCATCATGCGTGCGGCGAAAGCCGCGTCCCCCTCTCTCTTGATCCGCGCCATTTCCGGTCGGCCTCGGATGTATGCGACAAGGATTGCTCCGATCAGGGCAATCGGGGTCGCGGTCGCCAGTGTTTTGAAAAAGGTCAGAGCTGTTTCGGAGAACCCTTCTTCTAGCGCCATAGCTTGACCGCGCGTGCTGAGATGATGGTGAGGGTGGCCACAACGCAATGCAGGCACGCGCCGATCAGCATGAAGAACGACGTATCGAAAAGGCGATAAACGGTCAGATTGTAGGCGATGTCGAGGCAGGCGAAGAACATAGGAACCTGCATCGCTTCCAACGGGGAAAGATCGCGCTTAAATGCGGACTTGGCCGCACCGCGCAGCTTGAACGCCGCAATCAGAAAGAGAGTAACAGCCAGCCCATGCGCGACCATGATGGCGTGCGTCATCGCCCCGCCCTTGCAGGTTGTTTCATCGTCATGCCTTTCGGATGCGCAGCCATGGCGGCAATTTTAAGGATTGCGCCTTTGCCGCTGTAGGTTCGCGGATTTTACTTGATGTTCAGCGGAGGGAGACGCGAATTTACGCCAGGAAAAGGATAAAGCCTCTTTTGGCAGTCCCTTGAACTGCCGAATAATCCAGCGTCATTCCGTCGCTGTCGAAGCTAGCGAGGGTTGCGGAAATCGCGCTTGTGCTGGTGTTCGACGGCCCCAAGATTGCCACGTTTTTTACGTTCGATGCCGTTGATGTCGGGTCCGCGCCGTTCTGAATGCGATAGGACTTTGACCATTGATCCTCTGTCCCGATCATCCCGATACCAAGCCCTGCCATCAGGTTGCTGGCAGATATGGGGAAGGTTGGGTCGGTCGATTCCAGGTTTGTAAGAAAGGCCAGTGCATAGGTCGGAGCAAACCCCGCGCCCGCAATTATCTGTGTGCCGGTGCTGGTGGGGGTTGTGAATGGAATGATTTTTGCCGAGTGCCCCTTTACCGCCAAATAGAATATGTCATCGCTGGTGGTCGATGCCGAAGGCGTGACGGTGAAGCCGGACGCGGAGAAGCCGCCGACCGTCAGGTCGTAAGCCTTTGCGCCATCCGTAAGATTGATTTGCCCTCCGGCACGATTGGAAAGTATGGCCTGCTGTGGTGCATTGCCCGCCGCTCGCGCATTAACCTCTCCCGCCAGAACGCAGTGTTGGTCGCCATTCTTCGTGGCAACGCCGACTGAATAGGTGAAAAACCCGCCGCCACCGCCGTCCTGTCCGCAAGTCCCGTAAAGAATAACGAAATCAGGCTCAAAGCCGCAGTTTACGGAGATGGCGCTAGTGCCGGTGCCTAGCCCGATTTTTCCGTTGGCAGCTTGCGAACCGATTTTGCCGAAGTCGGAATGCATCACACGGCGCGCTACGCTGCTTGTGTTATAATTGGTAGTGATACCACCGGCAATTAAACTTTGAGAACTGGAGGCGGGATTGGTCACGCCACCCCCGTCATTCTGAAACCGGACTGCCGCGCTAGATAGCGCGTTCCTATATACCTCGGTGGCAGCCTGACCGGTTTCACTTTGAGTCCATGCGACATAACTGCTATTCGCAATCGAAGAGAACATGATTTGCGCGTGAGGGGTGGAGCCGGGATCATTCGCGGCCAAGTGATGCGACCCGACCATGAATGTCGCAACGGGAGTAGTGCCCACAAGGGTAGTCGTGGTCGAATTGACAGTCGCAGGCGTTATCGTCGGGGTGTCAAAAACCGTAACACCGATTGCACTAGCGGCAGCAGCGACTGCCGGATATGGCATCCCGGCGACAAGCATTAGACGCGCCTCAGATGCGTTGCGCAGAAACCGGTAACGCCGCTGGCCGTCACCCGAAGCCACGCGCCCGCCTCAAGCGTCACCGGCAAAGTCGCCGTCGTGAATGTCGCTGGAGCAGCAGCGGTTGATTTGGCGAAAGCAAGCGTCCCTGTGCCTATCTTGGCAACACCTTGTTCAATCGTCATTGCGACATCGGCGGGCAGATACCAGCTCGCATCACCAGTCCAGTTTGGTGCCCATTCCTGAACGCCGGTCGTGCTACTGCCACTTCCGCTGCCGGGGTCGCCGCCAGCAAGTCCGCCTTCGCCAATCCGCACCTTGAACTGCGCGTTAGGATTGCTCCGGTCCCACGCATAAATATCAAGGTTCGCAAGCTCGGCTTCGGTCGGATAGTTGAGCGTTACGACATTGGTGCCTTCAGGCATTGCGATAATCCCTCATCTAAACCCCCTCGGCAGACAGTTTGCAGACGATGGCGTTGTCGCGGGCGCTGAATACATAAGCCCCCGCAAGCCGGTCAGCTGCCGTGCCCTGCCCCTGAATGACCTCTGGATTGTTATCTTGCGCGTTGGTGTCGACCTCGCCTCCCGAGATCGAAACCTCGGCTGCAAATTGCGAGAACGTATGTCCGAACGGGATGTAGGTAGTGGCGTTCGGCGGTATGGAGACTTGCTTCCAGACCTTTGTCCAACCGTCTTCGAAGACCTTCTTCCCGGCGGTTTCGTTGCCTTCCCACGCTTGGGCATATTGCTTGGTGAAGGCGATCGGGAATGGCCCCAACTCGACCGAACCGACGGAGACAGTCAGATCAATCTTGCCTGCCGTGGCGTCGGTTACCGAGATTTGCCCCTTGGCTGGCAGGCTGGCGGTAATTCCGGGGGTGGTAGTGATTGTATACGACACATCATCACTGGTCGTAATATCGACATCAGCCTGTTTGACCTTGATCGTCAGCGTGCGGGGCAATTCGCCTGACACTGGATCGCCTGCAAAATCCGTCCTCACTACCTGCGCTTCAGGCGGTATTACCGTGATGCTTGCGATTGCCGCCATATCGGCTTGCGCTTTGAAGATCGCCGCTTCGTAAATATCCAGCACCAGATCCCAGCCCGTATTGCTGAAGTCGCTGGGCTGCGTGGTGTCATTCCAAGCCGGAACGATGCTATTGCGGATCGTGATGTAATCCAGGCGAGCGCTAATCACTGCGCTTGCGTCATACCCTAGCGCATTAGCCTGCTGAATCACGCCGTTGTAAATGTTCTCCAACTGCCGGTCGCGCTCGATGGCGATCTTCTTCTCGATGACCGTTAGTTTGCCGTCATCGTCCAGAGCCTGCAGATCGTCCACGATCTCTGTCAGGCCCTTGTCGCGAACGCTTACCCAACCGGAGCCGTAGAGCGGTGTCGAACCGTTCAGAAGCTGGCTTTCGCCATTGAAGATATACCGCCCCTCAAAGCGATAGGGCTTCAGGTTGCCGTCGAAGTAGATGCTGCCGATCTTGGGATCGGTCGGCGCTTCTGTCGGATAGCGATCTGTCTGAATGCCCTTGAAGACATCATCAAAGGTCGGAAGGTCGGCGGCCTGACTCAGCCCCTCGATGGAAAGCGAAAGGCGGCTGACAGTCTCGCCGCGCTCTATCGAGAACTCCTTGAAGAACCCCTCGACTTGTAGACTGTCGTATTCGCTATCTGCCGTCCAGATCACCGGCCTTGCCCGAACCGCTGCAATCCGGTTTGCCACCGCGTCGATCATGTCCGTGCGGATTAGCGCATTGACGCTCATCCGCTTGGCCCAAGCGCGCGGCACGATCACCGGAGCGCCGAACTCGTCCACTTCCTTCCGGCTGTAGTCTATGATCCCGACGTTAGCGTTTGCTTCGGTGATGCCGAGCAATGCAATATCGCCATCGTCATTGATCGAAAGCGTCGATACCTTGCCTGCAGGAGCCGGATCGCCGCCCGGATCTGCGCCAACCTCCGTCTCCGCCAGCCCTTCGACCGTCAGCGTGCAATAGCTGATTTCATCGGTCGCCAGATCAATGTCGAAGTCTTTGAAATAGCCCTCGGTCTGGAGCCATTCGCTATCTTCGTCTGCGACCCAAAGCGCCTGCGTAGCGCGAAGCGATGCCATCAACGTCTGCAGCGCGTCCACATCAGCAGACGGCACCAGCAACTTAACCGACATGCGTCGAGAGAAGCCGCGTTCGACAACCGTGGTCACCCCGAACTCATCGGTTTCCCTACGGCTGTAATCGAGAATGCTGATCGTCGGTGTGGCTTCAGTTACGCCCAGATCGGAAGTGACGCCGCCAACGATTACCTTCATGCCGCACCGTAAACCGTGGTGATGGCATCACCCCCGCTTGCCGCTGTCACATCTTCCAGAATGCGGCGCGTCTTGCCTGCGTGATTAACAAGCGTGGTCACGCCATTCACCAGATCAGCCCGCATTGCAGCCAGTTCGGACTTCATTTCCTCATAGGACAAACGCAGGACTTCATTGTCGTTAGCGTTCGCGCTGTTGGCCTGCTGCGTGTTGTTCGCCGCATCCAATATCTGCGCATCCGTCTGCTGACCGTTGGCATATGCCTGGATGGCCTTGTTCGTCTCTTCAAGGCTGGCAGCGGTATCGGTCTGCACCCGATCCAGTTCCTGCCGCGAACGGGCCATCAAAGCCGCTGCCGCAAGCATAGCCTGCGATAGGCTGGGCAGATCCTTCGCCGCGTCCATATCGCCAGCCCGCGCCGCTTCGGTTGCCGCGTTGAACTGGCCCATCAGCGTGGCGAAGTTCGCGCCGGTCTGCTGACCGCTCAGGCCCCTGATCCGCGCGACCTCGTCCATGATGCTGTCGCCAACCGTGGACCATGCATCCCGCAGTTCCTGAGCCGCCTTGGCCGCCTCCTGCGCGTCCTGAATGGCCCAGACTTGCTGCTGCAGTGCCTTGTTGCTTTCGTCTATCTTCGCCAGATCCAGCGCGCGGATAGCTTCGATATTCCCGACGAGCTGGTAAATCTGGCGCTGCAGGTTTTCGCGCTCGGCTGCGATGTCGGCGGCACTTTTGGCCCCGCTCATCGCCTTCTCCAGATCCGCAAACGCCGGAGCCATCTGAAGCAGCATGGCGTAGGCTTTCCGCCCCGCCTCGGTGGTCAGATCCTGCGCTTCGACCAGCGAACGGAAACCGGCCAGAGAATCCGGCATGATCAGGCCCATGCTGTTCAGGGCCTTGGTCATCTGCGCGGTCTTGGCAGCAACCTGCTCTTCCTCGCTGTAGAACGCCTCAAAATAGGCCCCCACGGCGCTCGTCAGTTCGGATACGTTATCGAACTGATCCGCCAGCCCCATCGCCTGATCAAGGCTTAGAACACTGCTGCCCAGCATGTTCATCGACATGGTGACCGCTTCGACCGTGGACGCTACACGGACGAGCGTTTCAAACATGCCCTCGCCAACCTGCTGGAACCGCAGAACACCGGGGAATGCCGCCGCCGCCATGCTATCAGCAGCCGCGCCGAATACGGCCTGAAGCTTCTCTTCTATCTCTTCGCCGGTCAGATCCTTCAGGTCGATCTTGCCGATGTCGAGAACGAAGTTTTGCAGGCGCTGGGCAATCTCCGAAGTGTTCGCGCCCAGCGGTCCTGCTGCCGCCAGGATGGCGTCATTGAAGGACTGCAAAAGCATCGTGAACTGCTGCTCAAGCGCCGGATCAACCTCGCCATACTGGGTCTTGTATTTGGTCGAAGTCGTGACACCGAAGAACTTCTTCTTCTTCTTGATGTCGGTGTAGGTCTGCGCGTCGAACCCGCCCGAAAGAATCTCGGCAAGCGACTGCGGGCCGCCATAGAGGCCGCCGCCAAGGATCGTCGTCTTGCTCCCGAACAATCCACCCAGCAGATTGCCGACCAACGGTATCTTGCTCAGCATGTCGCCGATGAAGTTCTTGTTGAACCCTTCGGTGATGCCTGCCGATGCGTCGATGTTGCCCGACCGCACAAGCACGCTCGCAAGCCCGCCGATCTGATTGTTGATCGACCGAAGGGAAGCCGCCATCTCGCGCGCATAGATCGAGGTTGTGGTGTTTACGTCCTGCAGCGCATTGATAGCGTTCTTGATGCTTTCCGACTGGGCGGCAGGGTCGCCCAGCACCGTTCCAGTGCCGGTGTTTGTCTGCGGCGTCTTGCTGCCACCGCCGCCACCCGAACCCAACAGCGTGACGCCTGCCGCCACAAGCGCCGCAGCGGTTGCAGCCATTGCCGCGATGTTGAACGGGAAAGGAAGCTTCGACTGTTCGGCAACGCCCTCAGTGCCTGCAGCGGTGGCGCGTGCCGCGCTGTTAGCGACAGAGGTGGTCGTCTCAAGCGCGTCCTGCACCATGGAGCGAATGGACATGGCAAGTTCAAACGTGCGGAATACCTTCTCCGCCGCCATCATGGCCTTGTAGCCCTTCGACTTCTCTTTGAAGAAGCCCTGCGCCGCTGATGCCAAATCGCCGTACATGCCGACCTGAGCGTTCGAGATTGCGAGTTGATTCCGCGCCAGTTCCCGCTGCCGCTGCGCGTCGGTAATGTCGGCCCTCATGATAGCTTCGCGCGCAGCCTTTGCGGCCTCTTGGTTCGCGCGATAATTGGCGTAGATCGAAGCAAGACCACCAAGGGCACGGCCCGCTTCGCCAAAAGCCTGCGCCATGCCGGTGCCTGCCTCTTGAACGTTGCGTGCAATCAGGCTCCAAGTGTCGGCCATGTAGTTCAACTGATCATTCTGATCTTGGTATATGGCATTAAGCGCCTGCGCGGCGTCATATGCCTCCATCTGCTGAGCGACATATCTAGCGATCTGGCCTGCGTCCCAGCCCTGTGCTTGCGCTTGCTGCTGAGCCTCGAGCAGCGCCAATTCGCGACCACGAGCAGTCTCGGTCGCATTGACCAGTTCAAGTTCTCTGCGGAGCATGGCGAGCCGGTCATCGCCCTTCGCCGTCGCTTGATTGAACCGATCTGTTGCAGCAGCCCGCTTCAACTCTTCCCGCGCAGCCTTTTGATCCAGCAGCGCCTGCGTTGCCCTATCGGCTTCATTTGCCAACCCGCGCTGCTGTGCGGCCTCAATTGCAGCCAGCAAGGGAAGGTCAGCAATGCGGTCCTGCACAAACTCAGCGGCTTTCTCAGCCGGGATAAGCCCCGCCGCAACCGCATCGTTCGCCGCAAGCTGAGCCGTGATTTGGTCGCGTGTAGCGGCATTGGCTTTTGCCGCATCAGCAACGCGTTGCGCGATGTTCTCCTGAACCTCGCGGCTCACGAATGCCTCAATATCGCCGCGTTTCTTGATTGCCTCGCTTTCAGCCTTCACGCGTGCTTCAGCCACCAGAGCCGCCGCGCCGGAAACGCCGTATGCGTCCGCCAGATCGTAGAGGTTCCGAACTTGCGCCCCGATAGCGTCGGACTCCCGCGCCAGCCTTTCGGCACGGCGTTCGGATGAACGATCACTGCGACCAGAGCGGGTCTTTTCGGTTTTGTTGGCGGCTTCTAGTGCCGCTTTCTCTTCTGCGTTCAGGCGGGTGTATGCGTCCGTCAGGGCGTCAACATCGCCCGCATATCGCTTAGCTGCGTCTGCACGCTTAGCGAGGTATTCCTGCTCGATACGGAATGACGGATCTGTCGCGATTTTGGCTTGGATGCCAGCGACCTCATTGACCGCATTAACGGCTGTCGTTTTCAGCGAGCGCAAAGCGGCTTCATTGGCTGCTATCTCTTCACGCACGCCTGCCGTTCGGATGCCCGCTACCGCACCGACGAGACCCGGAACCGAACCTTGCCCGGTGTTTGCGCGTTCGGTTTCCAGAGATGCGCTAAGGCTTGCCGCCAGCTTCTGCCGGATCGACATAGCCTCCTGCAGATTGGCTTTAGCAGCTTCAACCGAAGCCTTCGCCGCAGCAAGGGTCGTTACGCGCGCCTTCTCCTGTTCGCGGTTGTATTCGCGGGAAGCGGCAATGACCTCTTCGAAACTGTGGCGCGCCAGATCCAACTTTTCAGCCAGTGTCTCGTTCGCGTCTGCGCTGGCATCTGCGGCCTTTTCGGTTTCGAATAGCTTGCCTGCGAACGCAGCAGCCACGGTCGCCGCCGTCACCAGCGCCATGCCCCACGGGCCGGTCAGGAACGTGGCGAGCCGCCCGGTGCCGCCGATCATCATCTGAATAGCGCCGATGGCCTGCGGCATCTGTTGGGAGAAGGCTCGGATTGCAGAGGTGCCACCAGCGGTCTGGACGGCGAAGTCCTGCACTTGATAGCCAAGGTTCTGCATGGCAAAGCCGGTCCGGTTGGACGCCTTACCCATACCATTCGCGCCATCTTCCAGGCGGTTCAATTCGGCACTAGCCGCGCGCAACCGTTCAGCTACATCGGTCAGGCCCAAAGACTCGGCGGCCAGCGCTCGCTGCTCCACCCGCATGTTTCGTATCTCTTGACTGTTTTTGCCAATAGTCATGGCTTGCCAATCAAGCTTTTTGATCATGCCTTCTGCAGCGCTCTCCGCAAAACGCGTGGAACGCGCGAGCCTTTCGACCTCACGTGTGTAGGCGTTGCCGAAAGCCTTAACTTCAGCGGTTGCGCCGCCAAGCTTCACCATGCCGGAAGTGGATCTCTCGATCTTCGCTGCATCGGCCATAACCTTGGCCTCAGTCGAATTCATGGCGTTCTGAAGCTGCTGCAAAGCCTCAAAAGACGCGCCAGTCCCGATTTCGAAACCAACTTCCAGCGTAGGCGACCCGTCCACCATGCGTTCGCCCCCTTACATTCGCGGTGCCCACGGCGGCGGGCAATTCTCGCTGTCGGATTTGTTCTTCTGCGCAACGTAGGCGACAGAGAGTTCGCGAATGAGCTTCGCTTCAAAGGCTGACAGCTGCACGCCTGTGTTCTGCTGCCAGTAGTGTATTTCGCGCCAGCTGATCGGGCTTTCGCCCATGCCGTTGCATTCCGTCAGGCCGATCTCGACCAGCCATTGCAAGATATGAGGCGCAGGGTTGGGCGGCATCTGCACTTGGATCTTGTCCCGCTGATAACGGTCGATCCGGCTTAGATTGTCACCGCCCTGCTTGGCCCGTTTGCTGCCTTCGCGCGGCTTAGGGACAGCGTGCAACCAGCCTAGATGGCGGGCGTAGAGTGTTGCTCCGTCCCGGAGTTTGCGATGAAGTTTCCCGTCTCGCCTAGCGCCTTCTTGACCTGCGTCTTGAAGTGGACGGTCTTCTCATTGAGATAGAAGGACTGGAACTTGTCAAAATCGGAGGTGCCTTCGGGCACCGGCCAATCGAAGTTCTCGAAACGCGAGGTGATGGATGCAAGGTCTTCGGCCTGCTCTTTTGCGGTCTGCTCAGGCGAGCCGACAGCCATCTCACCATCGTTTTGCTTCATGCGCTTCAGCGTGCGCGTAGTCTGGCGGCTTTCCATGGCAGCGAACTGCTTGGTGCCGGGACCATAAACGACGATCTGAACTGGCTTGCCATCGTCATTGTAGAGATAATCGCCGCGAAGCCCCTTAAGGTGGATAGAGGCGGTGTCTGCGGGAAACTCCTTGGTAATATCGAACATGTTTTAGCCTTTCGCGGTAAGGATAGGGTGCGCCGTCTCATTCCGGCCAACCGCGATGGACGCGGACGAGACGGCGCATAATGTCCGGTGTCGCGGTCACCGGTAGAGAGTGTTAGGGAGCGGCAACCCGAATGACCGGGGTGTTCGCTTCGATGGTCGGCGCTGCGGTGACGATGTCATCCGCCGTGCCGATGCTTTCCGGCATCCCGAAAACAGGCCCTTGGAAGTAACGGATTGCACCACCCGGCAGGGTGATCTTCACCGAAACATAGGTGTTCTCGGAGTCGTCCGATGCGGTCTGAAGGATCGCCTGACCAGCATCGCCATCGTCCAGTGCGATGGTCGGGTTGATCATGCCTTCGTCGCGCGAACCCTTCAGCTTCAGCTTGGGGCCGTTCAGCGGCTGAAATTCAACCTTGTTGAACGAAGCACCGATGTCGCCAAGATTGCTGACGTTCGACACTTCGGTGTAGGTCAGCGCGGCATAGCCGGATGCGTCTTCGGTGGCCGGAGCCGATGCGGAAACAGCGAGGACCGTGCCCGCCGCAGTATTTACGCCCATTGTATTCTCCTATGGTGGCGAGCCGGATGATCCGGCGAAAATACCCGCGCGGTCGGGTAACTGGTTCAGGCCGATTTCTCGGCCTCGGAAGGCTTGATCAGCCCTGCGTAGAGATAGTTGGAATGCTCACCCTCGGTGAACTCAGCCGTCTTGCTCTTGGTGAAGTTCTTCTTGGTGCCCGAGTCCCTGAAATCCTTGACCGGAACCGCCTTGATCATCTTGGCCATTCTCATTCTCCTTTTGCTCAGACCGGCTCGTTAAAGCTGGTCATGAAGTCTTGTGTCTGTTCAAAGGTGTTTCCCGGCCCGATCACATCAGGCCCCGTTCCGGCGTTAATCACCGAAGCATTCTCAAAACCGGCGATGGTGCCGAACTCCCCGGCGCAGGCATCGCGTGCCAGCTTCAAAAGACTGCGCTGTTCCCGATAGCTTGCCGCCCGAACGGTGACCGAAACCCGCTCCTTCACGCGCACGTAATTGCCGCGCGTCAGCGTGACCCGCTCAACCATGCTGACCGACCGGACCAGCAACGCAGGAAGCGCAACCCCATCTGGAAGCTGCCCGGCCTTGATCGTGGCTGTGATGCTTGGGTCGGCACCCAAAAGCGCGCCGATGATGGAGACTCCGCTCATTCGTCGTCACCTCATCATATCTATTGACATTAGGCCAATAATGCTCTTTCTTTGACCCTAGAAATTAAGGCTAGAAAGGATGGCAATGTACTTTAAGGAAGTGGCAAATAGGCTTGTCAAACACTACGGCATCCCGCCTGAGCAGCATTCGGCCTTTCTGGGGCGCATAAAGCACCTTCAGAGGATCGGCTGGCCTGTTGGGTCCAATACGGGGCGAGGCAAACAGGCAACATACGATGAGCGCATGTACCGTGAAATCCTATTCACCATGGAACTCTGCGCTATTGGGATCACACCAGAGCGCTCAATTGAGATTGCTAAAGCCAACCTTCCGCTCTTGCACTCAACTGCTAAAGCTGGCGGGGAATGCACTCTGCACTGCCCTTCGAGTTTTGGCGGCGACACACCCAACACCACTATCCGCGTCAGTCTAACCACAATGCAGCGACGCGAAGCGGCTTAATTTTCGTCGCCCTCCGGCACCTCGGCCCCGCCAATGCCCTCGCGCGCCAATCGGGTGTTGATGTAGGCTTGAGCCTCGGCAATCGCTTCACCGGCCTTCAGATCCAGCGCAGGACGCAAAAACGGATGCGGACGAGCGCCGGGGTGCAGCACGGTCTTGCCGACCGGCTCGCCGTTGATGACCAGCACGCCCTCTTTCGCCTTGCGGTTGATCCGGCCCACGCTCATGCCTTTACGCTGGCTGTCATCGACTGAGATGTAATGCGGCGCGGTGCCGTATTCTTCCCAAGGTGCGAGATAAGCCCCCGGACCTTGCGTCTTAACCTTGGACACGACCCTGCCCTGCTCGGCGGGTCTGGTCTCGATCTTGATCGAATCCCTGACTTCGCTTGATTGAGTGCGCAGCTTGGCCTCGTCCGCAATGACCTTTGCCGCCCGCCTCGCTGCGCCGCGCAAAATCTTCTCTTCAAGGGCTGGCGGGATAGCGGCAAAATATGCCTTTACGTCCGTTTTGCCCTTTACCGTTGGCATCAGGCGTTGCCTGCGGTGCTGTAGTCTTCCACCATGAACTCAATCATGCGGCGGCGGCCCTCGCCGGTCACTTCCGCAGGCGGGGTCACAATATGCGCCGTTCGTTCAGTTACCCATTCACCGCCAATCGTTCCGCCAACGAGCACCCGCATCGCTGCGGTAATATCCGTGCGGTAGTAGATCCGAACACGCGAAGGCCGGGTTGCGATGTTCAGCCCGTCAGCCAGTCGCTCGCCACGGCTCGGCAGTTTGTCTTGGATGTCGGCCCAAACCTCAGCGACCTGTTCCCATTCTTCAGAACCGGCACCATCGAACGAATTGTCGGCTACCTTCCGCTCAATACGGACTAGCCTGTCAAATTCCCCCGCATTCATACGCCCATCGCCATATATGGCCGACACAAGTCCCTGACCGCCAAGGGCAGTTCACTTGGATTGGTGTTAGATACGCTGATGGCATCACGGTTTTTCTCGTAGTGTGCGGTCAGCATCAAAGCTGCCATACCCAAATCGTCGGGCACCATTTCGAAGCCTGCGGTGTAGGTCAGGGTAATGGGGGTATTCGTCGCAATCAGCGGCCAAGTTGATGCGGGATAGATCCGATCCCGAACAATCATGGCATCGGCAATGGTCTGCGGCGCGTTGTCTATGTCAGTATAGTCAATCGAAAGGCTTGCGGGTTTGGGTCCGTAGAAGAGCGGCATGTGTGCACTGAAGCAGCTTGCCTCCTGCTCAACCTCGCGCCTTGTCAGAAGCTTTCCGGTGTGGTTCTCAATCCATCTAATTGCCGCGTTTAGACAGACCTGTATTTCCAGATCTTCGTCGTCATAAGGCTTGCGCAAATACCGCTTTGCAAGCGCCAGATCGAGCGTCGGCGTGACAGGCGCTTCGCCCTCGCCCAGCAATCCCAAGGCGGCGTAGATTGCGAGCATCAGGCCAGATCCTTAATCGTAAAGACCGATAACCGTGCCGGTGCTGACAGCGGTGATTTTGGTCGGCCTGCCAGGAAGCGGGCCAGCGCTCGTCATCGTGAACGTGGCAGCAATGCTGTCCGAACCTTCCATCGTGACCGTGCAGGCCTGATTGACCCAGACAGCCTTCGGAACAGGCGAAAGGGTGGACGCCCCCGGCGAAATTGCCGCCCAGCGCCCTGCAGGCGTCGTGCGCGCCGAAGTCGTCTCGGTCGCTGCGCCCGTGGGCAATGGCAGCGATGCCGCGCTGATCGGCTGCGTGGCCGGATAGAAAGTCCCGGTCACTGCAACGGGATTGGCAATGGAAACGGGCTGTGTGGCCTGCCAAAAGGTGCCGGTGACTGCGACAGAACCGGTCACACCGACATTGCCCGATACCGGCTGCGTAGCAGGGTAAAACTCGCCAGTGACCTCTACAGGATCTGCCAGCGAGACAGGCTGCGTTGCCTGCCAGAAGGTGCCGCTGACCGGCAGCGGGTTGGATGTCGAAACATCAGATGCCGCACCGTCTGCGCCAATGCTGATCTTGGTGCGCGGATAGTGAACGCCGCTAATGTCATCGGTCGCAAGAACCGATCCTGCAGCTGGTGCGGTGATGTTGTCGGCCATCAGTCTTGCGCCTCATTAAAAATGGGGAGCGTGGTCGAAATCTCTTCGCCGTTGCTCAGTGTCGTGACGAGTGAATTGCCCTTCGTATACTGAGCGACAATGGATGCGCCGTCCTTGCCAGCCTCACCCTTCTCGCCTCGTTCGCCGCGCTTTCCCTTGGTGGCCGAAAGCATCCAGCCGGGGCCGGGGAGTTCGCCTGGATTGTCGTACTTCGCCCGCCATTCCGAACCGTTGAAGCTGACAACATCCATTGCCCGATATTCGGCTTTCGGATCATGCAGGCCCTTGGCCTCGCCGGGGTAAGCGTCTTTCCCGTCCGCACCCTTTGGCCCTTCTGGACCCTGCGGCCCTTCCGGCATTTCTACTTCAAAAATGGTATGGATCTCGCCCAGCTTGAAAGTGAACTCGACCGTCTTGCCGTCCTGATTGACAAGGATTTCGTCAACGTCCCTGCCATCGCGGCCACGTTCACCGGCAGGACCCTGCTTGCCTATCTCGCCAGTATCACCCTTTTCGCCGACCGGACCTTGTGGTCCAGCCTCACCCTGCGGGCCGATGTCTCCCTGAGGACCCTGCGGTCCAATAGGGCCTGTATCACCCTTTTCGCCGACCGGACCTTGGGGACCCGGCGCGCCATCCTTGCCATTCAGCCCGTCGATCCCGTCGCGGCCATCGCGAACACTGGCGATTTTCTCTTCAGCATCCCGCTTCAACTGCGAAAGCGTCTCGCGCTGTTCGGCCATGAACGCACGGTGTTCGGCATTGCGCACTGAAAGTTCATTCTCAAGTTCAGCGATGCGGGCCTGCAGTTCGCCTGTCTTGCGATCCACATAATCCCGCACAATGCCGGTCATTTGACGCCCGAAGGCTTCACCGTCGAACATCTAGGCAAGCCCCTTCTCAAGAGTCATCAAAGCCTTGTCGGCCTGCTCGTTTTCATTGGCAGGGACTGGTGCAGGCGGATTGTCGAAATTCTCACCAGCCACGGACAAGGGAATATCCTGCTGCTGAACCCAAGGCTCGCTGCCATACTTGACCGGTGCCTGTTCGAAATCGTGCCGCGCTTCGTTACGGGCAAAGATACCGCCCTTGACGCCAGTTGCCCAAGCTTCGACACGCTCTTTGAACTCGGAACGCAGCAGAGCGCTGGTATCGAACTCAAGATATTCGTCCGGCTGTCCGCCAAGCTTGAACAGGTTGCCGATGGCCTCTTCGATATGGTTCAATGCAAAACCCAGGCCACCAGCGCGCCATGAGTTCATGAGTGCTTCGGTCGAAGCGTAAGGCGTCTTTTCCGAACTGCCGAGGATCTGCATGGGGACACGGAAGACATGCGCCACGGCCTCGTCAGACATCTTCAAAATGTCAGCCAGTTCTGAGTCTTTCGCATTTGAAGCGATTGGCTGGGCCTTCAGACCGGCTGTCATGATAGGGGTCCCGCCTTTGTTCATTCCCTTCGCCTGCTCGTTCCAGCTTTGGCGGAGTTCCAGAACCTGTTCCTTTTTCAGCACCTGATCGGTCGTCAGAATAAAGGACGGGCGAGATTGATTGAGAAAGAACCTAACCTGCTGATTCAATGCTGCATTGCCTGCAGACAACTGCAATGCGGCAGCAGCAATCGGAGACTCGCCCACCAGCGGATGGCGGGGCGTGTGAAGGCGAATGTGCAGGACATCGCGAGCAGGAACGATGAGCCGCTCGCCGTAAATCTTATCAACTATCGGGTTGCCGCCAAGGTGATAGAATATCTCACCAGTCACCGAAAGTTGCGCAGCGCACTGGCGCGAATCCATCAGATGAAGCGCTGCAGGTTCAAAACGGTCGTTCCGAATGACCAGAGCGTAAGCGTTACCTTCAAGATAAAGCTGGCGCACAGCATTCATCAGGAAATCGGAAATCGACAGGTAGCTATTGGGCCTTTTCAGGATGCGTACCAGCGCGGAATTGGTTACCCGCTTGCGCCCTTCGTCTTCAGTCCAGCGCCAATGATTGCCGGGGCACATCGCAACAGTCTGTGCATACGCCGAAACGCACGCCTCAACCATTGAGGAACAGCCGCCAGACTGCGGCTCATATCCCATCTGCCACCAGTTTGAGTACTGACCAGCCTCGTCGGAAAGCCAGCCTCCCGTAATTGGAAGCGAATAGGGGCCTTCCCGATATTCACCCTCGCTCTTGAGGCCAAGAACGGTTAGCGTCTTGTCGAGAAGGCCCATATCCGTCAGTCGCTCTTCGAAGCGCGGGTCTTGTAGGAGCCGGACGAACCTTCGGCAGTATCAGCCTTGGTCGTCTTTTTCTCGGCCACCTTGCCAAGCTTCATATTGTCGGCCTCTTCCTGCGTCGGCGTCGGCTGAATCTTGTCAGCCTCTTCCTGTGCAGCAACGGCCTCAGCCTGAAGCTTGCGCCCCTCTTCGACGGGGTCTGTTTTCTTGTCTGCCATGGTCAAATCCTTCCTTGTTTCCCGTCCAATCCGCCCCCGCCGAAGCGAGGGCGGAAGTTACGATCACCAGGTAACGGACTGAGTCCATGCGAGGACGCCCGAACGGCGGAGCGTCCAGTTCATCGGCAGGATCATGCGCAGGCCGATGCTGTCCGTCTGCCAGAGCGAACGAACAGGGGCGGCAACCACATTAGGGGTACCAGCGGTGCCGAGAGCGGCAGGCGTGGTGTCTTCCATGTGGAGGGTGGCCTGATCCGACACATCGAACATCGGCTCATCACCAGTGACGCTGACGAAGTCGGCAGCATCGACAAGGATCAGCATTCCTGCGGTCACGGTCGGCGACTGGATCACCGGGTAGCCCAGGAAGTTGCCCGAGTTCATTGCATCCGCGAACACGAAGTCACCGCCTGCATTTGCAGTCAGCGAAATCGCCAGAGCCTGAGCCGGGTTCATGATCCAGACGGGCGAACGGATATTGCCATTCGTCGCCGAAATCAGGGCACCGATCAGGTTCTTTGCGTCACCGGTCAGGGCTTCGATGCCGCCACCGCTGGTTGCGGTCGTGACCGTCACGCCGTTGCGCAGACCAGCCGGACGGGTCGAAGAAGCCGCCGTCGCGTCGAGCAGGATCGTGTCCAGCGCAACGGAGGTATCTTCGCGGATGGCATCACGGATCAGGCCTTCGATGGCCGGAACCGAATGCTGGGCGATTTCGCGGGTGAACGTCGAAATCACGGCCATTTTCTTCGGGGTAAGGGTTTGCGAGGTGAACGCGCCCTGACGAACGGGGATCGGAGCGCCTTCAGCGACGAACGAACCGGCGATCGTCGGGGTTGCCGAGCGGGACGGGATCGAGATGATGCCGTTCCGACCGAAATTCAGACGGAGGCCGCGGCTCGAAATGCCGGGGTAAACCGACGCGGGCAGAAGGCTGTCCATGAAGTCGGCATTGACCGTTTGGACCAGCTGCGAAGCCCAGCCCGAAGTCGTGGTCGTTGCGGGAGCCGAAGCAGCCTTGGTCACATGTTCGAACACGACCTTGGTGGCCTCGTCGTCGCCATAGGTCTTGTGCAGGATCTGCATGGGGTCCTGCTTGTGAACGTGCGAGAGAACCTGCACGACTGCCGAACGCAGCATGTAATCGCCGGGGGCGACTTTCTGCGCGGGCACCGCTGCCGGACGGCGCAGTTCGACCGCCTTGGTGGTGACGGGTTCGGCCTGCTTGGCAGCAAGGGCACCTTCGGCGCGCTTGAATGCAGCCAGTTCAGCTTCCTTGGCTTCGATGCGGCCCGAGAGTTCTTCGGTCACAATCGAATCCACATCGTCCTGATTGACGTGGTCGGTCAGCTGATCCTTCAGGTTGACCAGTTCTTCCTGCGCAGTTTCAATGCGCTCAGCAAGAGTTGCCATTTTCTTGGCTCCAGATTTGGGCGGGCGGGCCGTCACGGGCACGCTTTTGCCGATTGTTTTCGGGGTGGTGACGGCGGACTCGCCGGAGCGACGAAGGGCAGCGATCTCATCGGCGGTCTTGCCAAAGATCACTTGCTGTGCATCGTCAGAGAGGTTCAGACTTTTCGCCATCTGAAGGGCGTTCGGATTGGCCGGGACGCTCACAAGCGAGCATTCGACCAATTCGGATTTCTTGAAGCGAACGCCGCCCTTTTCCAGCGGCTCTGCGTCGATAGCGTGGAAGCCGACAGAGACAGCGCGAAGAACTCCGGCTTCAACTGCCGCGCGGATCTCATCGAGGCGTTCAGATACGCCAGCCGGAAGAAGATTCAGGCGTCCAACAAGCTTCCCGCCTGCGATCTTCACATCAGTCCAGTGGCCGACCACGAAGTCGGACTTGTGCCCGAACAGGGCAATCGGGTTCCTACGGAAGTTTTCGAGGTTCCAGCCCTTGGCCTCGATAACGTCACCCATGCGGTCAACGGTTTCGTCGCTCATGACATAGACGAGCGGGTCCGTTCCCGCCGGAGAGGCGAGTGCCTTTTTTACTACTTCTGTCATGCTATTTCCTCAGGCTATCATAGCCGAAACGTCGAAGGGGACTTCCCCATCCAAAGGCGCAACACCGAACGCCATCGTAAGACTGACCATCCCGTCAATCCGTCCTGCCGCCTTCGCCTTGTTCAATTTCCGGCCACCGGCAGGGTCCATCGTCACAACAGCATTTGCCGCGCACATGGTAAGGACAGGGTGATTGGCATGCCGGACCTTGTTCGACAGCAGCGCCGCCTCCAGATCCCTCAGAGCCGGTGACATCGACTGAAAACCCTGACCGAAATCTTCGAAAGTCTCTTCGATGTCCTGCTCGGTAAAGCCTGCCTTTATGAGCCACGGTTTGAGATGCTTCATTCCCCATCGGTCAAAGGCGATCTTCTGCACATTATGCTCGCTCACGAACTCCCGCAGCCAGATCGCCACATACTCGTATTCAATCGCCCGTCCCGGCGTCGTCTCCAGAAAACGGTCCTTGTGCCAGACATCGTAAGGCACGCGGTCATTGCGCGATTTCTCAACCAGTCCGTCACCAGGAAGCCAGAAGGTCGGTTTGACCTCCCAAGCGTCATCCATCCACGCAATCGGGACAAAAGCGGTCAAATCCGATGTTGCGGACAGGTCTAGCCCCGCATAAACCGGAGCGTTCCCCCAATCCGAAACCGCCCCACCATTAGCCTGCCAGACCGACCGGCTGACAAAGGGGTTATTCCGGTCTACCCTCTGGTTGAGAATTAGATTCCTGTATTCGCTTTCGCGGCTCGGCATGCGGCGGGCGTCTTCCGCCATCGCCATGACCTCGTCGGCGCTCTGAAAATCACCGTATGCAGGATTGGCCTGCTTGATCGTCTCTTCCGAAAACGGATCGGCTTCAGTGTCCGACGTATAAAGCGAGAGGATGACCCTCGGATCCGCTTCGGTCTTGGCATCGTCAATCAGCACCGACAGCAAGTCGCCATCGGTGGGTGCCTGCGTCGAAATGACAATCGACAGCGGGCTTTCCTGAGCCGCGCAAGCCGTCTCCAGCGCTTCATACAGTTCGGAGCGTGGCCCTTTCACCTGCCCCAGTTCGTCATGCACGATAAAGACCGGACTTAAGCCGTATGCGGTCGATGCTTCAGCCGACAGCGCCCGGTAGAGCGTGCCCAGTTCCTGACAGGCCAGTTGCTTGGCGGTATCCCGGATAATCACGACGCCGTTAAGGTCCGGCGACATCCGCACTACCTTGGCCGCCAGCGAAAACAGAATCGCGGCCTGATCCCGCGACTGGGCCGCCGAATACAGCTGCGAGTTGGCCCTTGCCTCGGGTCCGCACAGATGAAGCAGCAGGAGAAACGCCGACAGAGCGGTCTTCCCGTTCTTGCGTCCGAAGCTGATAATAGCGCGCCGCGTGCCCTTGGGGTTGTCGTATATCCGGCAGATCTCTTTGCGCTGCCACTTGCGAAGCTTCACGGGCTGGCCGACAAGCCGCCCTTCCGGAACCCTGCAAAACTCTTCTATCCAGTCGCAGTTGCGCTCGCCCCGCGTCAGCCTGCGGCCTGCCACGGCTTCCTTTCAGAACTCTTCTTGGCTGCTGTAGCCGCCGCCTGAGGAGTGTAACGGGCCTGATTGGTCAGGCGCAACTTCGTCGCCTTGTCGGCAATTGCCTTCGTTTCCCGGTCGCGCATCTTCAGCAGCTTGTCGTAATCCACCAAGTCTTCCGGGGTCAGTTGCTTTTGCGCTTCCACAGTCTCAATCAGTCCGGCCAGCTTCTTGGCCGATGAAACGTGGCGGCAGTATTCTTTCAAAAGCTGTTGCAGAGCCGCAGTCTTGAAAACATCGGCGGCTTCGTTCGCAACCGTCCTGAGCCAGATTTCCTTTTGCTCCGCGCTCAAATCCTCGGGCGGATTTGGCCGACCGTCAATCTGGCCACTGATGACAGAAAGCGATGCAGCGGAACGCCTGCCGCGCTCTGCCATGTTAATCTCCGATACTGTGGATGTTACGGTTTATGTTCTGTGTGGGCGGGGGTCGGTGTAGCGTTCGACCGGCCTGGATCCGACGACCCCGCCCCCCCTGCCTACGCTATCAACCGCAGTTGCCCCTGAGCCTGCGCGCCCTTCTCAATGTTGCACTTGCGGCAAGAACAGGCGGTGTTCCGCCTGCTGTGTTCGCCGCCCAATGCAAGCGGGATAATGTGGTCCAACTCAGGTGCGCAGTCTTCGTAAGTGCCACGCAACCGCTTCGGGGTCTTCACACCGCACAGGTGGCAGCGCCAACCGTCCCTTGCGAAGACCTCAAACGGATCGAAAGTCTCTACCCGGGCCACACTAAGCCTCGAACGCCTAAGTGCCTTTGCCCTAGCCTTTGAGGCTCTGGCACTTGGTCTCTTGCGAGATGCAATTCTATTGGCCTGCAATCTTACCTGCCTACAGGTATCACACCTCTGCGCCCGCTTGGGTGCCACGGCACCGCAGTCATTGCATGTGTTGGTAGCTTTGCCCGCCAGCCTACGCTTTGCTGCCCAAGCCCATTGCTTATAGACCCAGCGTTCGCGCTTGATAATTTCCTCTACGCGCTTCCGCTCATTCCTCTCGGCGTGCCTAGCCCTTTGGGCACACAGGACGCTGCAATGCGTCTGCGGCCCCTTGGAATGCGTATCGTGGCGGGTCTTCTTAAATTCGTTTCCACATGCCGGGCATGTGCGGTGTGATAGAGCGCGCATCTCTGCGTCATGCTCAGCCCTTGGCTTCTTGCCCTTGCGCCTGCTCATCGCAGTCTGCGTGCAATGAAGGCAGCAATACTTCTTCTTTCGTTCAGTCTCAAACTGCACGCCACATTGTGCGCATGTGCATGTCTTGGTATCGGCCATGTCAGCCCAACCTCCAGCATAGGTTGCGGTCAGGGCTGGGTAGGTGTTGGTAGCACCTGCTCAGCCCGTTCAAACTATGGCAGATTCAGGCTTTGTTCTCAATAGGCCAGCCATCAACACCAATCTGCTGGCGCTTGCGAAGTCCGAACTGGTCGGCGGTTACGTCCGTGTGATGATCGTGGCAGAGATTGCGGGTGTTATCGTCCGTATCAGGTCCGCCCTTAACGAGCGGGATAATGTGATCTACAACGTCCGCCTGGCGAACAATACCTTCGGCCATGCAGTGTTCGCATAGCCAGTGGGTACGGGCCATCCGACGCTTGCGTTGCTTCACGCCTGCAGGGCCGCGCAACCTTGGCGTTGGCTTGGCCATCAGATCCTGCCGCCTATGCGTCCCAGCATCTTCTCTGTGACATACTCGGCATAAGTGCGGTGGCTGTAGTGGCTGCAGCGCTTCTCTTCAGGCTGGCACCAGCATTCAGGTGACTTGATATGGTCTTTGGGTTCGTGGTCAGGAATGTCATGGATAGCGTGAGGGGCGCTCACAGTCAGATCTTTGACTTGCCTTCAAGGAAGGCAGTTCCGCTATCGCCAGTCATTCCACGATGGCCCGCATAGCATTGCGTGCAATCCATTTGGCTGCATCATCAGGCGAGATCACACCAAGATGCACGAGGCAACCTGCCGCCGTGAAAGCCAGTGAGTACCACCAGCGACGTTCAAGACCGATGGTAACCGTGATGCTATTGTCAGCCACTATAGCCTCCGCTTCTGCTCGCTTGTGTGCAGGCAGGCGATCATACCAACCCTGCCGCAGCAACCTCGCCTCATAAGCCGCACGGCTCTCAGCCCACATCTCAGGAGGTTTCGCCATGCCATGCTCCCGATATATCCCGCCACTCGCCACGGATGCGCCTGGAGAGGGGATGCGCTTGCGATTGCTATGGGGTGGCGGGTCCGGCGTGGGGGCCGGAAACAGGTGGACCAGTCAGCCGCTATTAGGTCGGACAACCGGTCCGCAAATACAAAAGGCCCAGCGGTTAAGCCGGGCCTTCGGGGTAAACTGTGTGGTGTCCTTGCGCGCGGTGGTCTTTGATCACCTCCCTTCGGCAAGGGGCGCAATGCGACATCTTCGGCGTTAGCCTTACTTAGGTTGCGCCCATATGTCAAGATGTTGCACCTACACGGTGAGCCGATAGCGTGTTCGCTTTATGCCAAGCGCGGGGTTTCCGCGCCAATGCGCCGATACTCGCTCTAATCTTCCGTTTCGAACGCGCAGATGAGAGCGACAGAAATGAAGACATTTCTCCCCTGTGTAATGGGCTTCGTGGGAGGTTCCGTCAGACTTCTTGCCTATATCAGCTACCGACAATTTTAACTCAGTCCACGCATGCAGTGGGAATTTGCCAACTAAGTGCTTTGCATTCAATAGCCTTCTTTCCAATCCACGGTGTGGGGAATGTTGCTTTCTGCCTATCATTCGGGGGCTATTGATGATGGCGAGGGCTGCATAGAGCATGCCAGATATATCGACTTCTTTTCGGAGACGCGCCTCCTCCCAATCGATTGGGGATGCAAGCCACCGTTCATCGCCTAGCGGGATCACCTCATAATTCTCCGACGAGCCAAACGAAGATCCTGTATCAAACGCAGCGAAGGCTCTTGCCGTGTCACCGTTCCCAATTAGCAAGGTTCCGATCCTGCCGTTTGGTGCCATCCATTCAATCCATGTTTTTGGCGCTGGTAGGAAGGCAAGCGTCTCTGAGAAATCTATTCCGTCATTAGCGAATTGGCTGATAAGCGGCCAAACCTCGGAGAGATCGAAGCAATGAATATCGTCCATCTTTGATTGCAATCCGCAGTGGTCTGTGAACTTTCGTCGGTCCAGCGGAAGCGTCAGTTCTTTAGTGATGCGGTGAGCAAGCGGGGTCATCACAGTCGCTCCCTGTCAAAAATCATATCGGCCAGCATGCAGACTATCTGGTGTGCCCTCGTCTCTGCAGACCGGCTGCCATATCCCAGCGCCTGCCCTGCATTGCCTGCCGCATGGCCAAACCGGCACACGTTCTCGAACACGTTGAAATAGGCGTCGGGGTATTCGCCTCGTATGCGGTGCAGATCCTGCCGCGCCTCTATCTCGCTAAGGCACACGCGCTCGCTGCTCCCCATACCGCCTATCCGCTCGCCATAGTTGGCCGTCACGCGCTGCTCTAGCCCTGCCAAACGCCAGATGCGCTGCATATGGGCTATGGCCACCATCTGATTGTCTGACAGCCTCCCAGCGGCTTCCCAGCGGCTTATCGGGTCGCCACCGCGATTGACCATCGTATCGGCCTTGGTGTTCGTCTCCACGTTGGTGACGAAGCGCCGCTCATAGCTGCCGTGCTGCATTGCCTCTGGTGGGACTATCGGCTGCGCCTTGTCGCGTTCTTCCTGCCGCTGGCGGGCAAGGCGCGATTGATGCTGCCAGTATGTCTCGCCGGGTTGGCGCGCGTTCGGATCTTTGCGCTGTCCTGCCTTTGCCATGCTCAATACCCCCTAAAGACCGGAATTGTTTGGCAAATCGGCATTGCCGACCGCGCTTTCGTCCTGCGGACCAAGCCGTTCCGTCTTGGCCGTTCCGGCTTCAATCGCTTTTGCTGGCTCAAACTGCATTTTGCCGCTCGGCCAAATAATCATGACCTGTTTGCCAAGCTTGCGGGCGTACCTAATCGTGGACCAAGTGCCGCTGCGCTGCTGCTCAAACTCTTCCTGAGGAAGCCCGACAAGCACATCGCACTCGTCTACAATGTCTTTATTCCGGTCCAAATATGGCTTGGCTGTTCGGATTATTTCAGCCTTCAGGAAGGCGCGCTTGCTTCTGTTAGTTGGCGGGTGAAGCTGAATTTTCCCTCCGATTGCCTTCCAGATCTTACCGGCGTGATCGTCCGCACCAACACAATCGCCATTCAATTGCCATTCCACACCGCCTTCGCGAAAACCGATTAGAGCGCCACCAAGAACTTTGGCTTGTGCGTCCTGAAGCTTCCAACGGGTTCCTGTGATGCCAATTTTCGCAATAGGGATGGAAGCCGCTTGCGGCGAAGACCCGTCAGGGGCTTCGTTCACGACAGCCCGGCCATTGCCCAAATCCTTTTCCATCACTTCCCTCCCAACTGAAAATCCCGATACGCCTCTATCAATTCAGATGTTGTCCCGTAGTGCTTGGCGACGATCTGCGGATCCATGTCCTTCACCCTTTGCTTTTCGCCTCGTTCGATCATGCGGATGACCTCGCCAATGAACCCGCCAAGGCCACCGTTTGCAGGTTTCACGGTCCACGCCCTCGTTTCGCCAGAATGCTAGCGACCATGCCGCTGCCGTGGTCGTTCGCAGCCGTCGCCGGTTTCAGTTCCAGCGCCTTCGCCACGTTCTCATCGGATTTGATGAGCCAGCCGATGTTTGCGGCCCACTCCCGGTCATTCTTGCCGCAGTGGAACGGGCTACGGGCCAGGTTCCGGGCGGCCTCCAGCAATTCGGCCTCGGTGTAGCAACGCTTCCGGGCTTTCAGCTTGGTCAAGCGCTGTCCGGTCAGCTTCCGGGCTTCCTGCAAGCCAGCCTTGGCACCCTCGTTCCAGACCGAAACGAACCGATCTGCAAAATCGTGGGGGGCTTCACCGTCAGGTGAAGGGGAAACAGGGGGGTTAGATATATATTCATTGGGGGGCGTAACGTCGCGTAACGCGTTACTATCGTTACGCTGATTATTGCCCTTTGTTTTCCGTCCCTTACGCTGGTCCCTAAAACGCTGCTGGCGTTCGGCGTTTCCTGCCCTCTGAGCTGCCTTCCGGGCCTCTTCACGCTCCTGATCGACGCGCACCGCAGCCTTGACCGCAGTGACGATCTGTTCGGCTGTGCAGCCCGCCTCCAGCATGGCGTCAAGAACCTCAGGCGCTATCATTAACGCACCGCCTGATATGCGCCGTGGAATTGACCGAAGGCATTGCCGGTCACACCGTCGCGGCGCTTGGCCGTGATAAACTCGATCTGGCCCCTCACCGTCTCCATGGCGGTTTCCCAGCCAATACGCTCGGCGGTTCCGGGTTCGGGTTCTTCCTGCCTCAGATAGTATTCCTGGCGCAGCAGGAAGATCACGCTGTCGGCGTCCTGTTCGATCTGTCCGCTGTCCCTCAGGTCCGAAAGCTGCGGACGCTTGTCGTCCCTCTTTTCGACCGACCGGGAAAGCTGAGCCAGCGCGAGGATGGCAACGTCATTATCCTTGGCGATGGCCTTCAGTTCGCGGGACACCTCAGATACCGCCTCATAGGCGCTGCGGCCCTTCGTGTTGGGCGAAAGCAATTGGAGGTAGTCCACCACCACCAGTTCAAGCGGGAAGCCTTGAGCTTCCATCCTGCGGGCATGGCGGCGCACAAGCATGTTGAGACGGCCAACGCTCAGATGGCCCGCGTCGATCACGTTCAGCGGAAGCTTCGCCATGTAGGTGCCAGCCTCCACCACCTTGCGGCGCTGGTAGTCATTGGGCTTGCCATCGCGGATAGCGGCGTAAGGAACGCCATCGGTTCCGGTGAAGCACATATCGGCAGCCATGCGGGCAGCCAGTTCGCGGCTCGACATTTCCAGCGAGACGAACAGGACACCATGCCCACCCTCTGCCGCTCCGATGGCGTAGGAAAGCGCCACAGCGGTTTTGCCCATGCCGGGGCGTCCTGCCATGATGATAAGCTGTTTCGGCTTCATGGGGCCGTGCAGTTCGTCCAGAGCTGGTATCTGCTGGCAGATGACGCCAAGCTGCGCCTCGTCGAAGCTGTGCACCAGTTCTTCGAAGCATTCGGCCCCGGTGGGCTGGTGGATGCTGTCGGCGGTCTTGGTGCTGATCGCGTTATCAGCCTGCCCGACGATCTCCGATATGGGGACCGCCACATCGGCGCAGGCATCAGAGGCCGCGCGCAGATCGTCGCGCATATGGCGGCGGCGGGCTACGTCTGCCAGGTGCTTTGCAGCGTCATAGGCGGACATCAGCGAGACATTGCCGGTCATCTGCCCGAGGTATTGAATACCTCCGAGGCTCTGGAAGTCGGTGTCGCCTTCAAGATAGCCCCGTAGGGTGACGGGGTTTGCCGCCTTCCCCTGCATGACCTCTGCCACGATATAACCGAAGATGCGGCCAAGCAGCGGTTCGCTGAAGTCGTCCGGCGCGATCATGTCCGCAATCGCCTCGACCAGTTCGTTCTGCCGCATCAGGATGCCCAGCAGATCGTATTCGGTTTCGATGGTGTTCAGCGGGTCTGCGCTGAGA
>Ga0114898_1000521_pt1 | contig 29095 bp, 25 predicted proteins | sample Malvired_Geostar_FD_83496 | JGI IMG/M metagenome (GOLD analysis project Ga0114898, IMG submission 83496) | Marine viral communities from the Global Malaspina Expedition - Malaspina viral metaG DeepMed_Geostar | ecosystem: Environmental > Aquatic > Marine > Oceanic | place: Mediterranean Sea...
GTTCAGGTGTTCCAGAACCATGCGCACAGCACGCTCACGGACTTCAGGGGAGTAGGTAGTAGTCTTTCTCATGGCCTCATCTTCTCAAGAGCTGAGGCCTCCACGAAACCCGGGGTGATTCAGTACCGCCTGAGCTTCGGGACTTAATGCTGTGCGTTTTGCCAAGGAATCAAGCCATTTAGTTTCAAAAATTTGCCGCGCTGAATGTGGCTTATTAAACTTACTCTTAAGCGCCGCACAGGCCTCATCATAAGAGAGCGGATCATCTTGGCCTTTGAGAGGCACACCCTCATGCGGCGGAAATTCGTCGGGGTGATCTTCGAGCCATGCTGCATACGTGCGGGCCTCATCAGTGATCGGTGTCAGAAGCTTAATGGCACGCTCCACTGAAGACTCCATACCTGCAATAACGGGCTTAGTCGTTGCTCCAAAACCCTTCTCAGCGTACCAGCGCAGGAACATGCGATGACCGCCATCAGCATCGTTTTTGAATAACACGCAATCGCGCTCAACATCGGCTAATTCACCGATGCGACTAGGTTGGCTGAGCAAAAGGGCACATGCTGAGACGGTTATAATGTCTAGCGGACTGGTCAAATCGTTATTAAAAAGCTCACCCAGGGCTTGAATTGACTCGCGGCTCGGTAGTTTTTTCTCACGACTTCTCTGCTGCTCCTTAAGCGTGCCTGAGCTCTTATATTGCAGCGGCGAAGTCCATCGAAAGGGATGCGCGAGTAATCCTTTATCTCTCATCAGCACGATTATTTTTTCGAGATGCTTGCTCCTAATGTATGCACTATTTCCATCAGGAAATTCAGCTTTGAGTTTTTCACAAGCTCTGTTGCAGATAGCGGCCGATACCCTCGTAATGTCGCTTGAACCAGTCACTTCGACCAACGCAACCTCAAGAATTCTTGCGCCGGAGAGCATGTCCTTAGCCGATTTCTTTCCTCGAAATACCCTGTAATATACAACTAGCGCTTTGGCGAAATCCATGAACGCCGGCTGCATATATTTTTTGTCTTTTGGATTCGAATTTCTCGGTGATCCATGTGCGGTGAAGGCGCAAGATTTAATTCCCGAATTATGCCATGAGTCCATATCCCAACGAATTCCCGGATGAACTCGTTGGTTAAGAGTTCCCTTGGGCAAAGTGGCTTTTGCCCAAGCGAGAAAGGCATCCAACTGCGCGGCGGCTTTAAGGTGGCTAAGGGGTTTAAAATCGATGATATTGCTCATACGTCTACTACACTTGCCTTGCCTGATTCGCGTAGCGCGTTACAATCAAGAATTACCTTGCGACATGCCAGAATGGCGCGGTCCCATAGAACTCCCGTAGTTTTATCGTTGGTGATGGTTTGTGCGCGTCGGCGCTCCAGTCGCGCAAGTGCGGCGCTGTGATCTGCGTCAAAGAGTGGCTGAAATTTAATGCATCCGTAACATGTAAATGGGGCATCCAGGTGGCAGGCTTTATCGGCACCGCAGACGGCAAGGTCTTCAATCATTCGGTCTTCACGATCCCCATTTTTTGCAGCAGCACGATCCGTCACGATGGTGCCCGTAAAAGCTCCAACGACCATCGCGAGATGATCACTCATCTTCTCGTCAATCAGCTTCATTAACTCAGCAGATACTGCTCGGTATTTACGTACGGTGCGTGTACCGGAGTGCATCAGTGCGCTGGCGATTGACCACTCATCCAGTCCCGCGTTCGAGAGATCGGTACCGAGCGTATGTCTGAATCGATGGCCTTTAGAAATTTTGAGAGGCTGATGTGTCCGCGGAGAGATGGGAAATCCAGGCATGCTCTCCAATTGCAATAACCAAGCTCTTATAACTCCGCCGGAAATATGAAACTGAGTCTGGGGGGCATGCTCCAAAGATTTTTGATCAGGGAGGTCAATTATTACGGGAACTGTTTTGTTATCCCTTAATTTATGATCTAGCTTACGGCGAAAGAGTGGTACATGCTTGATCGCTTTATTCCAATCGGCTCGGCCAGGATATTCCTGCTCAAGTTGAGCTTGAACAATCGCCTTGTAGGCCTGTACCGTGTCGTAAAGATCTTCATCTAAGTTGAAGGTCTCGGACGCTGTTCGCCATCCCGCATCATTGTCTTTCTGCTTCGCCCAAAATATTCGTATAAGGTAGCCCCGCTCGGTTTTGATAAAATCATCAAAAACCATCATGCGTAGTTGTGAGCCACGCTGCCCATAGATCATCGCTAGACGTAAATAGAGGTAGCGCTCAGGGTCTAAATTGCCGTGACAGAACTGTTCATGCGCCCACTGATGCAGGGCGTCTTGCTCAGTCTGAATGAAAGGCCCCTGCTCAGGATCCAAGCGCAAGATGACATCATTTTGGGATCGCTTCTTCTTGGGTAGTGCGTTGTAAGCTTCAATCAGGGCTTGCGAAGGTCGCTGTTCGAGCGATTCGCATGTTTGCCAAAATCCCATGAAGCCGATCAGTGCGGAAAGCTCCCCCATATTAAAACGCTTGCGCAAATCAATCAGGTGATCCTCATTGAGGGGATTTAGTCCCACCTGCGCAGCACGCGAAAGAATTGAAGCAACTAGCCCATTAGTTCCCTGTGAAACCTCTGCCATGCGATAAGCCAAGGCGGCGTGTAGCCAGCGTTGCCAATCGAATGAAACGCAGGCGATTGCGGCTTGCCAGTTGATCGAGCTACGGGATGACCTATCAGGCCACCACATCGGTTCAGAGGGAGTGAAGTACGCGCCACATTTGGCAAGGCGAGGTGTATTCAGCCACGCATCAAGAGAGTCCTGTGAGGGGGCCTTAAGTGCTGAAACTTCGAGACTCATTCTGCGTGTCTCTTGCCAGACTTGGTCTCGACACTTTCTCTGATAGCTTTGAATTTATCAGAGCGCTTTTTCATCGCATTATTTGCTTCTTCTTTCCAGAATTTCGCCCCATAGAGGCTTGGCATATTAGATTCAGAACTCCATCCAAAAGCATAGGTAAGAACTTTTTGAACCTTTGTCGTGCGATCCTCTGGGGTAAGTGTTTCCAACTCCTCTCGCATGCTTTCAAGTAATGTGTGGACTGCATCATGACGCAATATATGGGGGTGAATATGTATCAGTTCAGGTACTACTTTACCAACCCGAGGCAGGATGCCATCAAGGGCTTTGATACTCAGTGGCCTACCTTCATTGCGTCGATGAGATACCAGTAGAAAGGGGTGTTTTTTTGCCGCAGATGGCCCCCTTTTAGAGATGCGGTAGGTGTCCACATATTTCTTCAGTGCGAAGATAAGATCGTCACCCATTTCCAGTATGCGCTCGTGGGTTTTGAATTGCGGAGCCAAAGTGCGCGGGTCGACTTCCTCGCTCTCAAGATTGACAACTGAGAGCTGTCTGCTGTGCCACCGAATATCTCCGAGCTTAATCAAAAGCATTTCGGAACGGCGTAGCCCCATATCCAGCCCCAAGAGCAAAATAATATAATTGCGCAGCTTCAACGCTTCATTTGCAAAGGGGTTCTTAGTGCTCTCAGGATGCATGATCTCTAACAAGAGATCTCGCTCCTGATTGGTCAGCCCCTTCATGTCACTGTTTCTGACCTTTTTCCAGGCAGGCTTGGCTGCCTTTATCTTGCGATTGAAACGCCGCTCGACGTCATCGGCGGCGGCATCTCGCGTCGTCTCGTCACCCAGCTTTTCGTACAGAAATTTGAGATAGTCGCGTACGGCTTCAAGACGCTGCTGCGCATGGACTCTACCCACTGTTTTGTAGGCCGTTGGAGTCAGATGTACACCTCTGTATTTTTTGTCCAGGGTTGATTTGTGTAATGCCGCGTCAGCGACAAAGCGTGAAATCTCACTATCAGTTAAGTAGCGAGATTTCGGCCGCTCCTCCAGGCGAGCGATCAGGTCAATTGACTCATACTCCAGAAAGTCCTCGACCACCCCGATGTGCTCTAAATACTTGTGCTGTGTGTTCAATGCCCGACCTGACTGCTCCAAGGTCATATAAAGGTTCGGGTAGTAAACAGGCATGTGCTCTTGCACCAACACCTTTCCTCTAGCACCATCAACCCTTATCTCTACGATTTGATGACCCACGGCTTGCCTCCAAAACGTAACGTTTTCAAGTATAGTAACGAATCAAAGCAGCCTCAATCATAAGCGTGACTTTTTTGATTTTTTGCAACGCATGCTAAAAATACTCGAAAGCCGCGCAGTATCTGACTCATAGGTGTTTTTAAAGATGGCAAAAGGCGACAAACACGGACAAACAGGTTCTTACGTCTACACCATGCACCGGCTGAGCAAGGTCGTTCCGCCGAAGCGTGAGATCCTCAAGAACATTTCCCTGTCGTTCTTCCCCGGCGCCAAGATCGGCGTGCTCGGCCTGAACGGCGCCGGTAAGTCCACCCTGCTGCGCATCATGGCCGGCGTCGACACCGAGTTCGACGGCGAAGCCCGCGCCATGCCGGGCATCAATGTCGGCTACCTGCCGCAGGAGCCGCAGCTCGATCCCGAGAAGACCGTGCGCGAGATCGTCGAGGAAGCGGTCAGCGTGATCAAGGACGCCCAGACCCGTCTGGATGCCGTCTATGCCGCCTATGCCGAGCCAGACGCCGACTTCGACGCGCTGGCCGCCGAGCAGGCCAAGCTCGAGGCGATCCTGCAGGCCTCCGATGGCCACAACCTGGAGCGCCAGCTGGAAGTAGCCGCCGACGCACTGCGCCTGCCGCCGTGGGACGCCAAGGTCGGCCACCTGTCCGGTGGCGAGAAGCGCCGCGTCGCGCTGTGCCGCCTGCTGCTGTCGGCCCCCGACATGCTGTTGCTGGACGAACCGACCAACCACCTGGACGCCGACTCGGTGGCCTGGCTGGAGCATTTCCTCCACGACTTCCCCGGCACCGTGGTGGCGATCACCCACGACCGCTACTTCCTCGACAACGTCGCCGGCTGGATTCTCGAACTCGACCGCGGCCAGGGCATACCCTTCGAGGGCAACTACTCGCAGTGGCTGGAAGCCAAGGCCGCGCGCCTGGAGCAGGAAGCCAAGCAGGAGTCGGCACACAAGAAGGCCATGAAGGCGGAACTGGAGTGGGTACGCCAGGGCGCCAAGGCCCGCCAGTCGAAGTCCAAGGCCCGCCTGCAGCGCTTCGAGGAGATGCAGTCGCAGGAATTCCAGAAGCGCAGCGAGACCAACGAGATCTACATCCCGGCCGGCCAGCGCCTGGGCGACAAGGTCATCGAGCTGAAGAACGTGCGCAAGGGCTACGGCGATCGCGTACTGATCGACGACCTGTCCTTCAGCGTACCTAAGGGCGCCATCGTCGGCGTGATCGGCGGCAACGGCGCGGGCAAGTCCACGCTGTTCCGCATGCTGATGGGCAAGGAAACCCCGGATTCGGGCAGCATCGAGATCGGCGAAACCGTGCAGCTGGCCTGCGTTGACCAGAGCCGTGACGACCTGGACGGCGGCAAGACGGTCTGGGAAGCGGTTTCCGACGGCCTCGACCAGATCCGCATCGGCAACTACGAGGTACCGTCGCGCAGCTACGTCGGCCGCTTCAACTTCAAGGGCGCCGACCAGCAGAAGTTCGTCAAGGACCTCTCCGGCGGGGAGCGCGGTCGCCTGCACCTGGCGCTGACCCTCAAGCAGGGCGCCAATGTGCTGCTGCTCGACGAACCGTCCAACGACCTCGACGTCGAGACCCTGCGCTCGCTGGAAGAGGCGCTGCTGGACTTCCCCGGTTCGGCCATCGTGATCTCCCACGACCGCTGGTTCCTTGACCGGGTCGCCACCCACATCCTGTCCTACGAGGACGATGGCAGTGTGGTGTTCTTCGAAGGCAACTACACCGAGTACGAAGCCGATCGCAAGAAACGCCTCGGTGACGCCGCCTCCCAGCCGCACCGCGTCAAGTACAAGAAACTGGCGCAATAAGTCGACATGCACACAGGAACGGAGCCAATCGGCTCCGTTCCTGTGTCAGAAACACGACAATCGACTAGTAGCAAAATGCCTTATGTCGGATAATTGCCGCCCTCTCTGACCCCGGCCGGCAATCATCTACCGCGCCACGACTTCGCGACAGGAAAGGAACTCGCATGGCAGCCTTGGGACTGCGCGGCAAATCACTGCTGGCCTTGTTGCTCAGCTGCCTGCTGGCCTTCGTGTTTGCCGGCTTCATCGGCCGCGAAGCGCTGCTCGGTGTGCAGCATCGCTTTGGCGAAGCCTATGCACGCAATGTCGTGCAACTCAACCGCGAGCGCCTGTTCGCGCCGGTCTCCCGTGAGCTGGCCCTGGCTCAACGGCTGGCGGCCTCGCAGCTGACCCTCGCCTGGCTGAGCGATGAGCGCGATCCAGGCAAGCGTGAGATCTTTTTCAAGGAAGCCGCCGGCTACCAGCAGGCACTCGGCGATCACGCCTACTTCGCCGCGTCGGCGCATAGCAACAGCTACTACTCCAACGGGCCCGATCAGCCGCGCAGCGATGCGCCGCGCTATCAGATGAGTCCGGACAACCCGCGCGACGAGTGGTTCTACCTGACCCTGCAAAGCGATGCCCCTTACGCCATCAACGTCGATCGTTCGGTCGTGACCGGCGAGCTGAAGGTATGGTTCAACGTGCAGGTACGCGATGGCGAGCGCCGCCTGGGCCTGGTCGGCTCGGGTATCAGCCTGAAGGCCTTTCTCGATGACTTCATCGCCTCTGGCAAGGTCGGTGTCGAGTCGATGGTGCTCGACGCCTTCGGCTCCATCCTGGTCCACCCCAACCAGAACCTCGTCACCCTGAATGCCGAGACGGCACGGGGGCGCTCGCTGTCCACCAACATCCTCGGCCTGCTCGACGACCTCAGCGCTGCGTCGGCGGTACGCCAGGCCATGGCCGAAAGCCGCGACAGTCCGGGCAGCGTGGCGACCGTTCGGGTCACGCTGGATGGCGCCCCGCGGTTGCTGGCGCTGAGCTGGATTCCGGAACTGCAGTGGTTCGTCGCCAGCGCCGTCGACCTGAGCACCGCGCAGGTGGTCGAGGTGCGTCCGCTGCTGCCGGCCATCGGACTGTTCCTCGTGCTGTTCCTGCTGCTGATCGGCGGTGGCGCCTGGCTGGTGGAGAAGCGCGTGCTCAAGCCGCTGCGCCAGCTACGCCGCAGCGCCCAGGCGCTGGCGGCCGGGCAGTACGACGCGCCGCTGCCGCTGCATCGCCAGGATGAGATCGGCGAGCTCAGTGCAGCCTTCGGCGCCATGGCACAGAAGGTGCGCAGCCACACCAGCGAGCTGGAGAACCGCGTACGCGAGCGCACCCGCGACCTGGAACAGGCCAACCGGGACATGGCCGCGGCACACAAGAAGATCGACGACTCCATCGATTACGCCAGCCTCATCCAGCGCTCGATCCTGCCGAACCGGCAGCTGGTCAGCGCCATGGGCGATCGCCATGCGGTGCTGTGGCGGCCGCGTGATGTTGTCGGCGGCGATTTCTACGTGTACCGCGCCGACGAGCAAGGCTGCTTGTTTGGCGTGGTCGACTGCGCTGGCCATGGCGTACCCGGCGCCCTGATGACCATGCTGGCCCATGCCGCGATCGATCAGGCACTCGGCAGCACCGGCCTGGCCGATCCGGCCGCGGCGCTGGCGCGTACCGACGCCATCGTGCGCAGCATGCTCAAGGAAGAGGATGATGCCCACGCGCTGGCCACCAACATGGACATCGGCCTGGCCTATGTCGATCTCAAGCGGCGCAAGGTGCATTATTCCGGCGCGAAGATCGCTCTGTACTACTGTGACGGCGAGGACGTTCACGAGGTCAAGGCGGCACGCCGGGCGATCGGCGACAAGCGCGTCGGCGAGTACCACAACACCAGTATCGACCTGCGGTCAGGCCGGACCTTCTACATGACCACCGACGGATTCCTCGACCAGGCCGGCGGCGACCAGGGCTACGGCTTCGGCAATAGCCGCTTCGCCAGCATGATCCGTGAGCATGCAAGGCGTCCGCTGGCTGAACAGGGCGAAGCCTTCAGCCTCGCACTGGCGCGCTACCAGGGAGAATTTCCGCAGCGCGACGACATCACGATGTTATGTTTCCGTTTCGATTGAGACAGGGAGTTGGCCATGGCCCCCATTGACATGTTCGCGATGCGCGAATGCTACAACCAGCAACAGATCATGCTGTGCTTCAACGGCCCCATCTCACGCAGCCTGATCGAAGAAATCGGCAACGCGCTGCGCAACTACATGGCCGAAGAGCAGGCACATCCATCTTCGGCGATGGACGTGTTCGCCGTGTACATCGAAATGACGCAGAACATCCGCCACTACACCCGCGAGAAGAACTGGTCCGATCAGCAGGCCGGCGCCACCGTGGTGGTTTCCCGTGATGACCAGGGCCGCTATGTCGTCTCGGCAGGCAATCTCATCGAAACCGCCGACGGTCAGGTATTGCTCAACGCTGTCGCGGAACTGGCGAAGAAAGACAAAACCGAACTGAAGGCTCTGTACAAGGAGCAACTGCGCAAGCCACGCGACGAACACGTGGCCACCGGCGCAGGGCTGGGCCTGATCGATATCGCCCGCAAGTCCAGCGAACCGCTCAAGGCTTCGCTGCAGCCGGTCTCCGGCGAACTTTCCTTCATCAGCCTGAGCGCCGTCATCTGAATCCCAAGAGCATCCCCATGAACGACTTTTCCATCCCCGGCAGCCAGTCCACTCCCGCTATCCAGTCCGACTGGGAAAAAGGCATCGTCTCGATGCGGGGCGATTCCTACCCTGAGAATTCCTACGAGCTGTTCCATCAGGTCTACGAGTGGATCGAACGCTTTCTCGCCCAGGCCAGCCACCCACTCAGCCTCGAGCTGCGCCTGCTGTACCTCAACACCAGCAGCATCAAGGCGATGATGGACATCTTCGACCTGCTCGAAGCGGCCTTCCAGGACGGTCGCCAGGTGGCGGTCAACTGGTACTACGACATCCGCAACGAGCGTGTGGTCGAGCTGGCCGAAGAGTTCAAGGAAGACTGCACCTTCCCCTTTGCCATCCAGAGCCACGACTGACGGAAGGTCGATATGCGCGGGCCATCACCGCTAGAACAGGAGATCGCCGGTCTCCTCGCCAATCCAGAGTTCGAAGGCCACCCACTGAAGGAGGCCCTCAGCCAGCTGTGGAGCGCCCATCACGATCTGCTCGGGCGCATCGAGCGCATCGCTCGCGTGTCGGATGGCTACCAGAGCATCGCCCGCGAGCGCGAGCTGAGCCTGGCGGCGCGTTTCGACAAGCAGCTGCGCCAGCTGGAAAAGGTCGCGCGCATCTCGGACCGCTACCAAATGATGATGCAGGACCTCAACGCCTCGCTGCGTGAGGCCTCGACCCTGGACTCCCTCACCGGGATCGCCAACCGCCGGCTGCTCACCGAACGCTTGCGCGAGGAAAGCGAGCGCGCCAAGCGCTATGCGCGACCGCTGGCCGTGGTGATGCTGGATATCGATCGTTTCAAGGTGATCAACGACGAGTACGGCCATGAAGTCGGTGACCGGGTGCTGATCGAGGTGGTGCGGGTCATGGAGTCGGAAATACGCGAACATGATCTGTGCGGGCGCTGGGGCGGCGAAGAATTCCTCATCCTGATGCCCGAGTGCACTGCCGCGACCGCCCAACCGGTCATGCGCCGCCTGGGCGACAGCATCGCGTCTCTGGGCGTGCGGGTAAACGACGACCTGCTCGGCGTCACCGCCAGCATGGGCATCGCCGAACTGCATGCCGACGAAACCTACTCCAATACCATCAACCGCGCCGACCTGGCCCTGCTGCGCGCCAAGCGCAGTGGTCGCAACCGCTGCGAACTGGCGGACTAACTCCTCCAGCGCACAATAATGACGCGCTCAATGCGCCATTTTGGCGCTAATTGATCCGGCTTCAGTTTCAGCTCTCCTGAAGCACCTTGAAACAACCGCCCCAGAGGCGCTCCTCGCGGCACCCTACGCCAGCTGGCCTACCTATCGACGCACCACTGAAAGGCACAGCCGAACCACAACGCACTTCCGCGGTGCAAATCAGGTTTGTTACAGTCGCCCGCCAAAATTATCAATGACTGCCAACAAGCGGTCGCCGAGGGCCTACTGATGATCGAAACCGTTGATGCCTTTCTCGCCCGACTGAAGCAACGCGACCCCCACCAACCCGAGTTCCACCAGGCGGTCGAAGAGGTGGTTCGCAGCCTCTGGCCGTTCCTCGAAGCCCACCCGCACTACATGCAGGCCGGCATCATCGAGCGCATGGTAGAACCGGAGCGCGCCATCATCTTCCGCGTGCCGTGGGTCGACGATCAGGGCCGCGTCCAGGTCAACCGCGGTTTTCGCATCCAGATGAACAGCGCCATCGGCCCGTACAAAGGTGGTCTGCGCTTTCATCCCTCGGTCAATCTCGGCGTCCTCAAGTTCTTGGCCTTCGAACAGGTCTTCAAGAACTCCCTGACGTCGCTGCCCATGGGCGGCGGCAAGGGCGGCTCGGACTTCAACCCCAAGGGCAAGAGCGACAATGAGGTCATGCGCTTCTGCCAGTCGTTCATGACCGAGCTGTACCGCCACATCGGCGCCGACCTCGACGTGCCGGCCGGTGACATCGGCGTCGGCGGTCGCGAGATCGGTTTCCTGTTCGGCCAGTACAAGCGCCTGTCCAACCAGTTCACCTCGGTCCTGACCGGCAAGGGCCTGGCCTATGGCGGCAGCCTGATCCGCCCGGAAGCCACCGGCTACGGCTGCGTGTACTTCGCCGAGGAAATGCTCAAGAGCAGCCACAGCAGCTTCGACGGCAGGCGCGTGGCGATCTCCGGTTCCGGCAACGTCGCGCAGTACGCGGCGCAGAAGGTCATGGAACTGGGTGGCCGGGTCGTCTCGCTGTCCGACTCGGGCGGCACCCTGCACTTCCCGGCCGGCATGACCGCCGAGCAGTGGGCCTACCTGATGGACCTGAAGAACGTCCGTCGCGGTCGCCTGGAAGAGATGGGCACGCAGTTCGGCGTGACCTACCTGGCCGATCAGCGTCCGTGGAACCTGCCGTGCGATATCGCCCTGCCCTGCGCCACGCAGAACGAACTGGATGGCGAAGACGCCCGCGCATTGCTGAAGAACGGCTGCATCTGCGTGGCCGAAGGCGCGAACATGCCGTCGACCCTGGAGGCCGTCGACCTGTTCCTCGAGGCCGGCATCCTCTACGCACCGGGCAAGGCATCCAACGCCGGTGGTGTGGCCTGTAGCGGTCTGGAGATGAGCCAGAACGCCATGCGCCTGCACTGGACCGCCGGCGAGGTGGACACCAAGCTGCACGGCATCATGCAGTCGATCCACCACGCCTGCGTCGCCCACGGCGAGGAAAACGGCCGGATCAACTACGTCAAGGGCGCCAACATCGCCGGCTTCGTCAAGGTCGCCGATGCCATGCTGGCCCAGGGCGTCGTGTAACGGCTGCACCCGCCGCCAAGCCTCGGCCAGAAAGACAAAGCCCCCGTCGGATCGTCCGGCGGGGGCTTTTGCTTTGCGGGGCTTCCCGCGGCAATCGACTACCAGTAGTTCTCCACTGCCACCTGCCCCGGCCGGCGGGTCATCGCCAGGTTCAGATCACGGGCTTTCAGTACCGCACGGGTGTCCTCGATCATCTGCGGGTTGCCGCAGAGCATGATCCGCGAATGCTCCGGCGTCAGTTGCAGATCGGCGGCGCGCTCCAGCTCGCCGTTCTCGATCAGCGTGGTGATGCGCCCATGCAGCGCGCCGGGCACCCGTTCGCGCGTAACCACCGGCAGGTACAGCAGCTTCGTGCCCAGCCCTTCCAGGTAGTCGCGCTGCGGCAGTTCGGCGATCAGCTGCTGGTAGGCCAGTTCACGGGCCTCGCGCACGCTGTAGACAAGAATGATGCGCTCGAAGCGCTGCCAGGCCTCGAAGTCCTGCAGGATCGACAGAAACGGCGCGATACCGGTGCCGGTGGCCAGCAGCCAGAGGTCACGGCCATCGGGAAAGCGATCCAGCGTCAGGAAGCCGAAGGCTTGCTTGTCCACCAGCAACTCGTCGCCGACCTTGAGCCGGCTCAGCTCGCTGGTGAATTCGCCGTCCGGCACGACGATGGAGAAGAAATCGAGAAACTCGTCGTGCGGCGCCGAGACCATCGAATAGGCGCGCCAGACGATGCAGCCGCTGGGCTTGCGCACGCCGAGGCGAGCGAACTGCCCGGCGGTGAAGCGAAAGCCGGGATCACGGCTGGTACGCAGGGTGAACAGGTTGGGCGTCAGCGTCTGCACCTCGAGCAGGCGCTGGCGGGTGAACTTCTCTTCGCTGGCGGTCATACTTCGCTCCCTCCGAGCATCTGCCGGACCTGCAGCTCGCAGCGCCCGTGAATTGTTGATACTCCTTTCCGACGCAGATAAACACCGCCAGTTCTCATGCCTATTCTCGACACTCCGTACGCCAGCCTCGACCTGATCCGTCAACCGGAGCAGCCCAACGAGCCGTTGCAGGCCTTCGACGCCGCCGACGAATACCTGCTCGCCACGCTGCATGAACAGGGTTTGCCGACGGCCGCGCGGGTGCTGATTCTCAACGACAGCTTCGGTGCGCTGGCCTGCTCGCTGGCCGCGCATGTCGAGGTGACCAGCAGCGGCGACTCGCATCTGGCCCATCTGGCCCTGCAGAAGAATCTGGCACGCAACGACCTGCCGGCCGAACGCGTGCGCTTCGTGCCGGCCAGCGAGGCCGCCCAAGGCCCGTTCGACCGGGTGCTGATTCGCGTACCGAAGACCCTCGCCCTGCTGGAAGAACAGCTGATCCGTCTGCACGGCCAGCTGGCGCCCGGCGCGCAGGTGATCGCGGCGGCGATGATCAAGCACCTGCCGCGTGCCGCCGGCGATCTGCTGGAGCAGTACATCGGCCCGGTGCAGGCTTCGCTGGCGGTAAAGAAGTCCCGCCTGCTCAGCGCCACGCCGGTGGACAAGCCGGCGCCACAGTCGCCCTACCCGACCTGCTATCAGCTCGACCAGCCAAAACTGGAACTGCTCAACCACGCCAACCTGTTCTGTCGCGAAGGGCTCGACATCGGCACGCGCGCCTTTCTGCCGCATCTGCCCAAGGCGCTCGGCGCGCTGCGTGTCGCCGACCTCGGCTGCGGCAACGGCGTGCTCGGCATCGTCTATGCGCTGGGTAACCCGCAGGCGGAGCTGACCCTGGTGGACGAGAGCTACATGGCGGTGCAGTCGGCGCGCGAGAACTGGCAGGCGATCCTCGGCGAGCGCCCGGCCGATATCCGCGCCGGCGACGGCCTGGCCGAGCAGCCGCCGGCCTCGCTGGATCTGGTGCTGTGCAATCCGCCGTTCCACCAGCAGCAGGTGGTCGGCGATTTCCTCGCCTGGCGCATGTTCACCCAGGCCAAGGCGGCACTGACCAAGGGCGGCGAGCTGTGGATCGTCGGCAATCGCCACCTCGGCTATCACCTCAAGCTCAAGCGTCTGTTCGGCAATGCCGAGCAGGTTGCCGCCACGCCGAAATTCGTCGTTCTGCGGTCGATCAAGGCATGAACGAGGTGCCGGTCCGCCTGAGCATCCGGCAATTCGCCGCACGTACCGGGCTGTCCGCCGACACGCTGCGCTATTACGAAAAGATCGGCGTGCTACGGCAGGTCGCTCGGGACGCCAGCGGCTTTCGCGTCTATGGCCCACGCGACCTGGAGTGGATCGGCTTCATCCTGCGCCTGAAAGACACCGGCATGGCGCTGGACGACATCATCCGCTATGCCGAACTGCGCGAATGCGGCGATACCACGCTGGCGGCGCGCCAGGCGCTGCTCGAAGAACATGCGGCGCGGCTGCAGGAACGCATCCAGCGCGACCATGATCATCTCGACGCGTTGCGCGCGAAGATCGCCCTGTATCGGCAGCAAACTTCCGCTTGACTTGGAGCTGACTCCAACCCGCAGGCTTTCCTCTGATCTATTGAGAGGAACGCTCCATGTCTGCATCGACCCGCTACACAGGCGGCCTGGCCAAGCTCGAAGAAATTGACGGCGAAGCCGGGCGCAAGGTCATCGACAGCCTGCAAGCCATCGCACCGGACCTGGCCCGCTACGTGATCGAATTTCCCTTCGGCGACATCTATCAGCGCCCCGGCCTGGACCTCCCCCAGCGCGAGCTGGCGACCGTGGCGGCGCTCACCGCGCTCGGCCACTGCCAACCGCAGCTGGCGGTGCACGTTCACGGCGCGCTGAATGTCGGCTGCACGCCGGAGCAGATCGTCGAAGTGGTCATCCAGATGGCGGTTTATGCGGGCTTCCCGGCGGCGCTCAATGGCATGCACACCGTCAAGGCGGTATTCGCCGAACGAGGTTTGCTGCCGACCGGCAACGCCAACAAATGACCAATTGCCGGGCTTGCTCTTGCTGCAGGGCGGCTCAGTTCGGCCGCGCCTTGCTCAGCAGTGCCTTGCTGATCGCCTGGCCGACCTGTTCGAACAGGCTGCCGGCTTCCTTGCCTTCGTCCAGGGCTTCGGCGCAGGCCACCACGACGATCGCACGGCGCTCGTCCTCTGGCTCGATCACGCCCACATGGCAGGCGCGTTCCAGCTGCGTGCCGGTCTTCTGGATGAAGGGCACGTCCTCCGGCAGCCCGGCCTCGAGCCGGTAGTTGTCGTAGGAATCGAGCTTCATGAAGCCGTACAGCAGATCGCGGCTCTCGGTCGACAGCAGTTCCCCACGCACCAGCTTTTCCAGCATCGTGCCGTAGGCCACCAGGCTGCTGGAGTTGAGCTTGCGGGCGTAGTAGCGCTTGTAGGCCTGCTCCATGCTCGCCGCCTTCAGCGCGTCCTGCTGCAGATTGAGCACCCGCGCCAGCGCCTCGTAACGCGGCTTGCTGAACGGCGCTGAGGCCAGCTCTACCAGCTGCATGTTGTCCAGCCGGGCGGCATCGGGATGTACCTCGCCGTATACGTCGCGCCGCACCTGGGTAAAGCTGGTGATGGCCTCGAAGTCGCCGCCCATGCTCTTGCGGGTGCGCTGATTGAGCGCATCCTCGCCGACCAGGCGGATCAGCATGTTGGCGGCCGTGTTGTCGCTTTCGATGAGCATTTCCTTGAGCAGATCGCGCAGCGAGTAATCGACGCCGTTATCCTGCCAGACCAGATCGCCGGAGCCGTCCACCTTATCCTCCGCCTCCAGCGTCAGCCGCTGATCGAGGCGAAACTCGCCATCATCGACGCCCTGCAGCACCGCCAGAGCGATCGGCACCTTCACCGCCGAGCCCAGGTACCAGAAGCGCTCGGCGTCGTAGCGCAGCTCAGCGTCCTCGCCCAGATGCTTGATGTACACGCCGAGCTTGCCCGGCGACGCCTCGTCGACCCGACGCAGCTCCTGCTCCAGCCCATCCTTCCAGGTCGCCTCGGCCTGTTCGGTGCAGGCCGTCAGGCCGGCCAGTGGCACCAGCAGTGCGCCCAACGCGATCAATCTGCTCATCTTCGAATCAACCCCGCTGCGGCGACGGCCTCGCCGGTGCCACGCAATGCCCGCTCGGCCTGGGTGGTGGAGGCCACCCCGCGCACGCAGGCGACAATGATCAGGCGCTGGGACGTCGAGTCCGCCGCGCCGGGCTGGTCCACCAGCCCGGCATCGCAGATGCGCGCGCGCTGGGTGCCGGTCTTGTGCGCGAAGCCGGTGCCGGATGGCAAGCCAGCCTTGATTCGCCGCGCGCCGGTCTCGACCCGGCGCATCACGCTCAGCAGGTACTCGGTGCTCGCCGGCCCCAGCGCGGTGCCGGCATCGAGTGCCGAGAGCAGATCGCCATAGGCCTTCAGCGTGCCGGAATTGAACGGCGTGGCGTAGTAACGCTCGTAAGCCTCGCCGAGGCTGATGGGCACCAGCGCGCTGCGCTCCACGCCGATCAGTCGCGGCAGCAAGGCCAGGCGGCCGGCGTCGTTCAGCTGCCGCTTGAGGGCGAGAAAATCCTTACCGGACAGGGTGCGCGCCGCCGGATGCAATTCGCCGTAGATCAGCCGTCGCACATCGGCCAGGGTGGTGATCGGCCCGAAGCCCTCGGGCACCAGCTCGCGGGTGACCGCATTGACCCGCTCGATGCCGACGAGGCGGATCAGCATGTCGCTGGCGGTGTTGTCGCTGTGGATCAGCATCTGGTCCAGCAGATAGCGCACGCTCAGCGCCTTGCCCGGCGCATGGCGGTTGGTCGGGCCGGCACCGTCGACGTAGTCGCTGGCAAGCAGGGTCACCGGGCTGTCCAGCGTCAAATCGCCCTGCTCGATACGGCGCAGCACGGCGATGGCGATCGGCACCTTGACCGTCGAGGCCAGGTACCAGGCGTCCTCGCCGTGGTAGGAGACCGAGATGCCGGTCTGCATGTCCTTGACGTAGACGCCCAGTTGCCCCGGTGTCTGCCTGTCCACCTGGGCCAGACGCGCCAGTAACGGGCCGCTCCATTCGATGCTGTCCTGCGCCACGGCGCGCTGGGCAAGCGGCAGCGTGATCAGCAGCAGACATAGAACGGCGATCGGTGAACGTAGCGGGGCGGGCAACAACATGGGCCTCCGGATCGATGGTGCATTTCCCACCTATCCGACCACCGGCGCCGGCTGCCGTGCACCGCGTCCCGATTACCAGTGCGGCGCAACCGCTGGCGTCGATGCGAGTCCGATGACTATCAACCGACGCAGGAGCGGGCTGTGGCGCGCACCGAACATTTCATCGGGCTGGAGTGGCTGCGCTTTCTGCTGGCCATCTACGTCGTGCTGTTCCACACCGTGCACGCCTACGTCGAAGACGAGCCGACCTGGCTCTCGGAGCTGGCCGGCGTGGGCTTCTTCGCCACCAGCAGCTTCTTCGTCCTCTCCGGCTTTCTGCTGGCGCACGTCTATTGTCGGCAGGGCGAACTGCGCGAGCCGGCGCGGCATTTCCTCGGCAAACGCCTGGCCAACCTCTACCCGCTGCACCTGTTCTCGCTGCTGCTGACGGCCATCGTGCTGACCGTCATCGCCAAGCTAGGCATTCCGCCGGACGACGCCAAGGCGAGCCTGCGCTATGTGGTCTACGACACCAACGAGGAGCTCAGCGGCGAGGCCCGCGACGCCCTCGAGTACTTCATGAACAACCGCGAGCTGGCGTTCAACTTCATTCTGCAGCTGCTGATGCTGCATGCCTGGAACCCGCTGTACCTGACGTTCAACCCGCCGCTGTGGTCGATCTCCACGCTGTTCTTCTTCTACCTGTGCTTCCCGCTGCTGGCACCGCGCCTGATGCGCCTGCGCCACAAGGGCTGGTGGCTGCTGGCAATCGCCGCGCTCTACCTGCTGCCGCCGCTGTGGGCGATCCAGCAGGATGCCTACGGCATTCCCGTCACCGGCATGCTGCACCGCATGCCGCTGCTGCGGCTGCCTGAATTTCTCGCCGGCATTCTGCTCTGCGCGCTGTTCCGCGAATGGCGAGCGGCCGGCGGGCAACTCGGCATCGCAGCACGGCTGGCACTAGGGGCCTTCGTGCTGGCGAGCTTTCTGGCCACGGTGTGGCTGCTCAAGGGCGAACGCTACTGGTATTTCCTGTTGCACAACGGCCTGCTGCTGCCGGCGCAACTGGCGCTGGTCTGGCTCTGCGCGCTGATCGCCACGCCACGCAGTGCCGCAGTGGTCGGCTGGTCACAGCGCCTGGGCGCGGCCTCGTTGCCGCTGTTCGTGCTGCATGTGCCGGTGTTCATCCTCTTCTCGCGCTCGGAGAAGCTGCTCGGGGCGGTGTCGGCCGAATGCCTCGAGGACTGGGCCGATTGCGTGGCTCAGGCGGGGGAACTGGCGCTGACGCCGGCCTTCTATCCGCTGTATCTGGGATTGTGCATCGTGGTGTGCGTGCTGGCGCAGGAGCGAGCGGTGGTGCCGGTGAGGCAGTTCCTGCTCAGGCGGGTATTGAAGGTTTGATGCCGGGGCGCGTGAAGTCGCATGGCCATGCGCGCCAGAAAAAGCGAAGAAAGATCGCGACCGAAAACCTACAGGCAAAACGGACTCAAACCCCTCCGACCGCGTAGCGTCAAAACGGCGCGGTCCACCACGCCGCAGCGCGGGGACCATCAGCGGCTCCATCTTCCTCAGCCGCAACGGCGGGCCGAAGCCCACCCAGCGCGCCGGCGACTACAGCAGTTTATCCAGGGTAATCGGCAGGTCCCTTACCCGCCTGCCGGTCGCGTTGTAGACCGCATTGGCCACCGCCGCCGCCACGCCGACGATACCGATCTCCCCTACTCCCTTCGACCCGAGCTCGTTGACCACCTCGTCGTGTTCCTCGACGAAGATCACCTCGACCTCTGGAATGTCCGCGTTCACCGGGATGTGGTACTCGGCGAGGTTGTGGTTCATGTAGCGGCCGAGCTGGTGGTCGATCAGCGTCTCCTCGTGCAGCGCCTGGCCGATGCCCCATACCACGCCGCCGACGATCTGGTTGCCGGCCGTCTTCGGGTTGACGATCCGTCCGGCGGCGATCGCGCTGACCACGCGACTGACCTTGATGGTGCCAAGGTCCTCGTCGACGCGCACTTCGACGAACACCGCCGAATGGGTCGCGGTCGCCCAGGCGTCGCGCTTCTCGTCAGGCTTGACGCTGGCTTCGGCGTCCAGCGCCCCGCTGACCTGGACGATGTCGCGCAGCGCCACGGCATGTTCGCCGGTTTTCAGCCGCAGCTGCCCATCGACGAACTCCACCGCGTCCAGACTCGCCCCGGTAAACGGCGAGGCCGGCGACTGCTGCACGGCGTCCAGCAGCTTCTGCCGCAGGCCGGCGCAGGCCCGCTGCACGGCGCTGCCCACCGATGACACGGTGGCCGAACCGCCTTCCAGCGGCGCCTGCGGCAGGCTGGAGTCGCCGAGACGGAATTCCACCTCGCTCATCGGCAGGCCCATCGCGTCGGCGGCGATCTGGGTCATCGCGGTGTAGGTGCCGGTGCCGATGTCGGCGGTGGCGCTGGTTACCAGCAGCCTTCCGTCCGCGTCGAGACAGGCGCGAGCGGAGGCCGGCATCTGCATCGCCTCCCAGACACCGGTGGCCATGCCCATGCCGACCAGTTGATGGCCGTCGCGCAGACTGCGTGGCTGCGTCGGGCGCCGCGACCAGCCGAAACGCTCGGCACCCTGCTGGTAGCAGGCACGCAGCTCCTTGCTGGAATAGCGCTTGCCCTCGTTGCCGTTGGTCTCGGTGTAGTTGCGCAAGCGCAGCTCCAGCGGATCGATACCGACTTCATAAGCCAGCTCGTCCATCGCGCACTCCAGCGCATAGACGCCAATGGTCGCCCCCGGGGCGCGCATGTCCAGCGGGGTATAGACGTCCAGCGGCGCGAGACGGTAGCCGAGGCGCACGTTGTCGCAGGCGTAGAGCATGCCGGACCACTCCACCTCGTGCTCGGTGAAGTCCTCGAAGCGCGAGGTCTGGCCGATGGCCCTGTGCTCGATGGCCTGCAACCGCCCTTCGCCATCGGCGGCGAGCTTGAGCTGCTGGACGGTGCGTGGGCGATAGCCGAAGGTGAACATCTGCTGGCGAGTCAGCTCGACGCGCACCGAAGCCTTGAGCTTGAGCGCGGCCATCACCGCCAGCGGCAGCTGGTACTGCGGGCGCAGGCCGGAGCCGAAGGCACCGCCGACGAAGGGCGACAGCACGCGAATCTTGCCCTCCATGTCGAACACCTGCTCCAGGTAGCGTTGGCAGTTCTGTACGCCCTGGGTCTTGTCGTGGATCAGCAGCTCCCCGCCCGGCTGATACTGGACGATGGAAGCATGCGGCTCCATGGGGTTGTGGTGTTCCACCGGGGTCTCGTACTCACGGTCGATGCGATTTGCCGCCGCCGCGAACGCCGAGTCGAAATCACCACGCGGCTCGGGGAGCTCGGAAGGCGCATCGTGGGCCTGATCGCGCACGGCCTGCAGATCGGTCTGGTGTGCCTCGACTTCGTATTCGACTCGCACCAGGCTCGCCGCATGGCGCGCCAGCGCCTGGGTCTCGGCCACCACCAGCGCCAGAGGCTGGCCGCTGTAGAGCACACGGTCGTTGTACAGCGGGCGGAACGGCGAGCCTTCGGCGGCATCGTCATCCTCGTAGGGCTCGTCGTAGCTGGCCACCGGCGGTCGGTTCTGATGGGTCAGCACCAGGCGCACGCCGGGCAGTGCCTCGGCCGCGGCGGCGTCGATGCGCGTGACTCGGCCACGGGCGATGCGGCTCGAGACCACCGCGCCGTAGAGCAGCCCCGGCACCTCGGCTTCGGCGGCATAGCAGGCCTTGCCGGTGACCTTGAGCGGGCCGTCGACGCGATCCAGCGGCTTGCCGAGTGGAGAGTTGGCACTGTTCATCGGACGGTTCCTCCGGCGGCTTCGGTGAGCGCGCGCACGATGGCGCGATGGGCCAGGTCGATCTTGAAGGCATTGTCGGCAAGCGGTTGCGCACCTTGCAGCAGGCGATCGGCCGCCGCGGCGAACCTCGCCGGCTCGGCGCGCTGACCACTGAGCAGGTCTTCGGCTTCCTCCAGGCGCCAGGGCTTGTGGGCCACGCCGCCCAGGGCGATGCGTGCGCGACGGATGATGTCGCCATCGACCTCCAGCGCGGCGGCAACGGAGACCAGCGCGAAAGCGTAGGACGCGCGGTCACGCACCTTGAGGTAGGCGCAGTGGCTGGCGAAGCCCTCCACCGGCAGTTCGACGGCGGTGATCAGCTCGCCCTCGGTGAGCACGTTGTCCAGCTGCGGCTGGTCGCCGGGCAGGCGGTGAAAGTCCACCAGGTCGACGCGCCGCTGGCCATGCGGCCCTTCGATGTGCACCCGCGCGTCGAGCGCCGCCAGCGCGACGCACATGTCCGAGGGATGCACGGCGACGCACGCCTCGCTGGCACCGAGGATGGCGTGGATGCGGTTGCGCCCGTCGTGTGCGCCGCAGCCGGACCCTGGATCGCGCTTGTTGCACGGGGTGGCGGTGTCATAGAAGTAGTAGCAGCGGGTGCGCTGCAGCAGATTACCGCCGGTGCTGGCCATGTTGCGCAGCTGGGGCGATGCCCCGGCAAGAATGGCCTTGCTCAGCAGCGGGTAGCGCTGCTCGATCTGCGGGTGCCAGGCCAGGTCGGCGTTGCTCACCAGAGCACCGATGCGCAGGCCACCCTCGGCTGTCTGTTCGATCTCACGCAGCGGCAGGCCGTTGATGTCGATCAGCTGGCCCGGATGCAGCACGTTTTCCTTCATCAGGTCGAGCAGGTTGGTGCCACCGGCGATATAGCGGCTGTCCGGCCCGTGCAGGGCGATGGCCTGGTCGATACGTTCGGGGCGCTGGTAGCTGAACGGCGTCATTGCGCACCCTCCTGGCCACGTAGCACCGGCAGTGCCTCCTCGATGGCGGCGAGGATGTTCGGATAGGCGCCGCAGCGGCAGAGGTTGCCGCTCATGTGTTCGCGGATCTCGTCGCGGCTGCTGGCGCGGTGCTCGGCCGCGAGCCCGGCCGCCGAGCAGATCTGCCCCGGCGTGCAATAACCACACTGGAAGGCATCGTGCTTGACGAAGGCGGCCTGCAGCGGGTGCAGCGCCTCGGTGCTGGCCAGGCCCTCGATGGTGGTCAGACGCGCGCCGTCGTGCATCACCGCCAGGGTCAGGCAACTGTTGATGCGCCGCCCGTCGAGCAGCACCGTGCAGGCGCCGCACTGGCCGTGATCGCAGCCTTTCTTGGTGCCGGTCAGGCCGAGCTGGTCGCGCAGCAGGTCGAGCAAGGTGGTCCAGGGTTGCACCTGGAGCTCACGGCGTTCGCCGTTCAGCTCCAGGCTGATGGTGCAGGTCTGGCCTGCAGCTGAAGAATGTTCGCTCATGGCAGCCTCACGGTTTGGGCATTGGTGTGCGCTGTCCGTGCGTCTTGGGGTACGACTGGCGTGGCGCCGAAATCGTTCAGCTCCCTGAGCGGGGGCCGGAGCATCGCCGTGCAGGCTTATCGGATCAGCACCGCCGGCGATCGTCCGGGTGGTCGATGTCCTGCAACACGCCGGGGTCGTCCACCTCCAGCTGCTGCACGGCATGCCGGGCGAACAGCGCCTGGGCACCGCGATCGCCATCGAGCTGCAGCAACCGTTCGCGATGAGCGCCACCAATCCCGCGCGGATGGCCGGGCCGCCCCTGATGGACAGGCACCACCAGATTGTCGTGGTCGATCGCCGCGACGATGGCCCGCAGGGTCGCTGGCTGGACATAGGGCATGTCGCCCAGCGCCACCAGCCAGCCGCGGGCCGCCGGTGCATGGGCGACCGCCTGGGCCAGGCTATGACCGAGGCCACGGGTCTCCACCAGCAGCCGCTCGCAGTCCTCGGCATGGGCGCGAAGCCAGTCGTGCAGCGGACCATTGTCGGCGCGGGTCACCACCAGCAGCCGCTCGGCGACGCCGCGCAGGTTCGCCAGCGTGGCGGCGAGCACCGGCGGCGCCGGCGCATCGCTGAGGCTCGGCGCCAGCAGCTTGTCTGCCCCGCCTATGGCGCGGTAGCGGCTGCCCTGCCCGGCGGCGAGCACGATGGCGCAGACACCGGCACCAGGCACCCTGCGCTCAGGCACAGCGCTGCTGCGCCGACAGGCTCGGGGCCAGGGCGCCATTCTTCAGCGCCACCACCTCGGCCATCAGCGACAGGGCGATTTCCGCCGGCGTGCGGCTGCCGATGGGCAGCCCGATGGGGCCGTGCAGGCGCTGCACCTGGCGCTCGCCAAGGCCCAGCGAGAGCAGACGCGCCTTGCGCTTCTCGCTATTGACCCGCGAGCCCAGGGCGCCGACGTAGAAGGCTTCGGACTGCAGCGCGGTGAGCAGCGCCATGTCGTCCAGCCGCGGGTCGTGGGTCAGCGCGACGATGGCGGTGTGCGCATCCGGCTCGATGGCCAGCACGGCGTCGTCCGGCATGCCGGGCACGAAGCGCACGGCGGCCGGATTCCAGTCGTGGGCATAGCCTTCGCGTGGGTCACAGATCAGCACCTCGAAGCCGAGGCCGTGAGCCAGGTCGGCGACATAGCGCGACAGCTGCCCCGCGCCGATCATCAGCAGGCGCCAGGCCGGACCGAATGGCGCGCGCAGGGTATGCCCGTCGAACTGCAGCACAGCCTCACGCCCGACGGGCTGCAGGACGACCGCGCCGCTGGCCATGTCCAGCCGGCGCAGCAGCCGCTCGTGTGCGGCACAGCGCGACAGCAGCTCGTCGATCCAGCCGGCATCGCGCAATGGCTCCTGCAGCAGGCGCAGGGTGCCACCGCAGGGCAGGCCGAAACGCGCGGATTCCTCCTTGCTCACGCCATAGGTGATCAGCTGGCAGGTCGACGGTGGCTCATCGGCCATGACCCGGGCGAGCAGGTCGTCCTCGACGCAGCCACCGGACACCGAGCCCTCGACACGGCCGTCACCGCGCAGCGCCAGCAGCGAGCCCACCGGGCGCGGCGCGCTGCCCCAGGTTTCGATCACCGTGTAGAGCACCACCGCGTGACCGTCACGCAACCAGTCGCAGGCACGCCGCAGCACTGCCAGATCGACACTGTCCATCGTTCTCCTCGAATTCACTGTTTGCACCGGCTGGCCGGCATGCAAGCAGTGACCGATGGGCTGCGTGGTTAGTTCGTCGCCGGCACCAGCATGGCGTCGGCCACCTCGCGCCGCTTGCCCCGTCCGGCCAGGCGCTCCACCAGGGTCAGGGCGAATTCCAGGGCGGTCGCTGGGCCCTGGCTGGTGATGCAGTTGCCGTCCACCACCACCGGCTGGTCGAGGAAATGCGTGCCGGTGAGGTTGTCGCTCATGCCTGGGTAGCAGGTCACCTGGCGGCCCTTGAGCACGCCGTAGGGGTGCAGCGCCACCGCCGGCGCGGCGCAGATCGCCGCGTAGTCCAGTCCGGCGCGGGCCTGCTGGCGTACGCGCTCGGCCAGTGGCTCCAGCTCGCCGAGGGTCTTCGCGCCGGGCATGCCGCCGGGCAGCACGATGAGGTCGAAATCCTGCGCCAGCACGTCGAGCAGCATGGTGTCGGCAGTGATCCGGGTGCCGCGCGCACAGGTCAGCATGCGACGTTCCTCGGCGCTGGCCACCACCACGTCGAACTCGGCACGGCGCAGCACGTCGATCAGGGTGACGGCCTCCAGGTCTTCGGAACCGTCGGCGATCGGAATCAGGACACGTTTGCTCATGGCGTTCACCTGCTCAATGGAAATTCAACCGCGCTGCCGGCCGGTGTAAGATGCCCGGCTTTTGCGACGACAGGCCAGCCGCCCGCCAGAGGCGACGGCCCCACACTTAACCGGCACAAGAGGATCGACCATGCTGGAAAAGCTGTTTCAACTCAAGGCGCACAACACCACGCTGCGCACCGAGATCCTGGCCGGCATCACCACCTTCCTGACGATGGCCTACATCCTCTTCGTCAACCCGAGCATCCTCGCCGAGACCGGCATGGACCACGGCGCGGTGTTCGTCGCCACCTGCCTGGCAGCAGCCATCGGCTCGGCGATCATGGGTCTGGTCGCCAACTACCCGATCGCGCTGGCACCGGGCATGGGCCTGAACGCCTTCTTCACCTACACCGTGGTGCTGACCATGGGTTACACCTGGCAGACCGCGCTGGGTGCGGTGTTCCTTTCCGGCCTGATCTTCTTCGGGCTGTCGATCTTCAAGATCCGTGAATGGATCATCCACAGCATTCCGCTGGCCCTGCGCGCCGGCATTGCCGCCGGTATCGGCCTGTTCCTGGCGATCATCGCCCTGAAGAACGCCGGCATCGTGGTGGACAACCCGGCCACCCTGGTCGGCCTCGGCGACCTCAGCGCCGGCGGCCCGCTGCTGGCGTGCCTGGGCTTCTTTCTGATCGCCGCGCTGGCCTACCGCAAGGTCACCGGGGCGGTGATGATCGGCATCCTGGTGGTCACCGGCCTGTCGATCCTGTTCGGCCTGTCGCAGCTCAACGGCGTGGTGTCGATGCCGCCGTCGCTGGCGCCGACCTTCCTGCAGCTGGACATCATGGGCGCGCTGGATATCGGCCTGATCAGCGTGATCTTCGCCTTCCTCTTCGTCGACCTGTTCGACACTTCCGGCACCCTGATCGGCGTGGCGCAGAAAGCCGAGCTGCTGGATAAGGACGGCAAGATGCCGCGCCTGGGCCGCGCCCTGCTCGCCGACAGCACCGCCACCATGGCCGGCGCGGCGCTGGGTACCTCGACCACCACCAGCTACATCGAATCCGCCGCCGGTACCGCTGCCGGTGGCCGCACCGGCCTGACCGCCTGCGTGGTCGCCCTGCTGTTCCTGCTCAGCCTGTTCTTCGCCCCGCTGGCCGGCGCCGTGCCGGCCTATGCCACCGCCCCGGCGCTGCTGTTCGTCGCCGTGCTGATGATGAGCAGCCTGGCTGGCATCGACTGGGACGACCTCACCGTCGCCGCGCCGGTGGCCATCGCCGCGCTGGCCATGCCGCTGACCTTCTCCATCGCCAACGGCATCGCCTTTGGCTTCATCGCCTGGACCGCCATCAAGCTGCTGGCCGGCCGCTGGCGCGAGCTGAGCCCGGCGATGTGGATTCTGTCGGCGTTGTTCGTGGTCAAGCTGGGCTGGTTCGCTGGCTGACGCTCCGTAAGGGTGGATGGCGCTTTTTCATCCACCTTTCACCCGGCGACGGTGGATGGATGAGGCGTCAACTGCGCGCCCCGATCCACCCTACGATTTACCTTCCTATCCAAGAGTCTTCATGAGCGCTCCGCAATTCGATCCCGCCACTTATGCCGCCCAACTCGCCGAGAAAGCCGCCCGGCTGGAGGAGCTGCTGGCACCGTTCGATGCACCGGCAGCGGAGGTCTTCGACTCGCCGCGCGAGCATTACCGCCTGCGTGCCGAGTTCCGCCTGTGGCGCGAAGACGGCCAGCGCCATTACGCAATGTTCGAGCAGGGCGACAAGCACAAGGCGATCCTGATCGACGACTTCCCCATCGCCAGCCGCCGCATCAACGAGCTGATGCCACGACTCAAGGCCGCCTGGCAGGCCTCGGAAGTGCTCAGCTTCAAGCTGTTCCAGGTCGAATTTCTCACCACCCTGAGCGGCGATGCGCTGATCACCCTCGCCTACCATCGCCCATTGGACGAAGCCTGGCAGGCCGAAGCCGAGCAGCTCGCCGCCGACCTCGGCGTCAGCCTGGTCGGCCGTTCCAAGGGCAAGCGCATCGTCATCGGCCGCGATTACGTGGAAGAAGAACTGGTGGTCGCCGGACGCCGCTTCCGCTATCGCCAGCCGGAAGGCGCCTTCACCCAGCCCAACGGCGAGGTCTGCCAAAAGATGCTGAACTGGGCCTTCGAAGCGCTCGGCGAGCGCGACGACGACCTGCTGGAGCTGTACTGCGGCAACGGCAACTTCACCCTGCCGCTGGCCACCCGCGTGCGCCGCGTGCTGGCCACCGAGATCAGCAAGACCTCGGTCAACGCCGCGCTGGCCAACATCGAAGACAACGGCATCGACAACATCGAGCTGGTGCGCCTCTCCGCCGAAGAACTGACCCAGGCCCTCAACGAGGTGCGCCCGTTCCGCCGCTTGGCCCATATCGACCTGAAGAGCTACGAGTTCAGCAGCATCTTCGTCGACCCGCCGCGCGCCGGCATGGACCCGGACACCTGCGAGCTGGCCCGCCGTTTCGAGCGCATCCTCTACATCTCCTGCAACCCGGAAACCCTGGCGCAGAACATCGCCCAGCTGGCCGACACCCACCGCATCGAACGCTGCGCGCTGTTCGACCAGTTCCCCTACACCCACCACATGGAATCCGGGGTGCTGCTGGTCCGCAAGTGACCCGCTGCGATTGAACGCCGGCGGCCAACCGGCGCTCACATCCGTAACCCTCACGGATTACGGAGGCACACGCATGCTGGTATTCGAGTCGATCTACACCGAAGGTCTGGCGCAGATTTCCTATCTGGTGGGCGACAGCAAGGCCGCCGTCGCCGCGGTGATCGATCCGCGGCGCGACGTCGAGGTCTACCTCGACCTGGCGCGCGACAAGGGCCTGCGCATCGCCTATGCCATCGAGACGCACATCCACGCCGACTTCGTTTCCGGCGCCCAGGCGCTGGCCGAACGCTGCGGCGCCGAGATCATCGGCGGACTACGCCTTCGGGCTGCGTCAGGTGGACGACGGCGAGGTGCTGGAACTGGGTCAGGTCAGCCTGGAAGTGCTGCACTCGCCAGGCCACACCCCCGAGCACATCTCGCTGCTGCTACGTGACAGCCAGCAGGGCGAAGCGCCCTTCGCGCTGTTCACCGGCGATACGCTGTTCAACCTCGACGTCGGCCGCCCCGACCTGCTCGGCGAGGACAGCACCAAGCAGCTGGCAGCGCAGCTCTACGCCACGCTGTTCACCCGCTACCTGCCGCTCGGCGAACGCATCGAGATCTACCCCTGCCACGGCGCCGGCTCGGCCTGCGGCAAATCCATCGGTGACCGTCGCCACTCCACCCTCGGCAACGAATTGCTGTTCAACCCGGCGCTGAACCAGCGCCGCACCGAGCAGGAGTTTGTCGACTGGCTGCTCGACGGCATGCCCGAGCCGCCGCGCCACTATGCGCGGCTCAAGCAGCTCAACGCGCGCCCGCTCGAACGCCTGCATGGCCCGGCGCTGCCACCGCCGTTGGCGCCGGAGGAGTTCCGCCAGCGCACCGCCGATCACGATGCCGTGCAGCTGGTGGATGTGCGCTCGATCCTCGCCTTCGGCGGCGGCCATGTGCCGGGTGCGCTGAACATCGCGCTGCGCGACGAGTTCGCCAGCTGGGCCGGCTGGATGCTCGACGACCAGCGACCGATCTACCTGATCGGCGAGGACAGTGTGGAGGTCCACCAGGCGACGCTGCAGCTCTATCGCATCGGCCTCGACCAGGTCGCCGGCTACCTGCGCAACGGCATGACCGACTGGCAGAACGCCGGCCTGCCGCTGGCGTGCGTCATGCAGTGGACGGTGCACGAACTCGACCGCCGGCGCGGCGACCCCGAGGTCCAGGTACTCGACGTGCGCTCCCCCGAGGAGGTTGCGCAGGGCCGCGTGCCCGGCGCGCGGCATGCCTTCGTCGCGCACCTGCCGCAGCATCTCGAGCAGCTGGACCGGGACGGCATCGTCGCGGTCTATTGCGGCAGCGGCTATCGCGCCTCGATTGCCGCGAGCCTGCTCAAGCGCCACGGCTTCAACCGGGTCGCCAACGTGCCCGGTTCCTGGGCCGCCTGGCGCAAGCATGACCTGCCGGTGGCGCAGCGCTGAATTCGCCGCGGCACGATCCGCATCAGCTGAAGAATGGCCAATCGCTTTTTCCACCGGCCAGAGGCACAGGTACTGCCGGATAAGGCTGCGCCGTTATCCACCCTACGCCCCGTCGATCACCCGATGCGCAGGGTGGATAACGGCCAGCGGCCTTTCCCACACGTCAGTATTCGACTTGCAGTTCGGCGCTGCGCGGTTCGGCTTGGCAGGCCAGCGCCCAGCCCTGACGCACCTCGCTTTCGCTCAGCACCTGGTTGCTGCGCATGCTCACGCTGCCCTCCACCACGCGGCACTTGCAGGCGGCGCAGACACCCGAGCGGCACGCGCTCGGCGGTTGCAGGCCAGCCTGTTCCATGGCCTCCAGCAGCACCTCGCCGCGCGGCACGTCCAGCTCGTGACGGCGACCGTCGAGCGCGACCCGCAGGCGGCTGCGGCGCCCGCCCGGTGCGGCCGTCGGCGCTGCGGCGGCAAAGCGTTCCAGATGGATACGCGCCGCATCCACACCCCGCTCGCCCAGCGCGGCACCCGCGGCATCCATGAACGGTTGCGGCCCGCAGATGAAGGCGTCGGCGGCTGACCAGTCAGCGATCTTCGTGGCAATCGCCGGGCCGCTCGGCACACCCTGCTCGGCATCGAGCCAGATGCGCAGCTGCAGGCGATCGGGGTAACGCGCAGACCACTCGGCCAGCTCCTCGGCAAAGATCAGCGAGGCGGCATCGCGGCTGGCATAGAACAGCCGTACCTGCCCGCTGCCCTCGACCAGCGCCGCCTGCAGGATCGCCATCAGCGGCGTGATACCGCTGCCGGCGCCGAGCAGCAGCAGATCGTCATCCAGGTTGCGCGGCACGAA
>Ga0114898_1000524_pt1 | contig 29026 bp, 30 predicted proteins | sample Malvired_Geostar_FD_83496 | JGI IMG/M metagenome (GOLD analysis project Ga0114898, IMG submission 83496) | Marine viral communities from the Global Malaspina Expedition - Malaspina viral metaG DeepMed_Geostar | ecosystem: Environmental > Aquatic > Marine > Oceanic | place: Mediterranean Sea...
CTGCTGGTCTATCTGACGATGCGCCGGCTGTTCGGCCGGGAATCGCTCAGGGTGAACAGCTGGAAGGCGCAGCTTGCCCGCGGCTTCCTGTTCTGGCTGGCCGCCTTCATCTACAACCACGCCCTGCATCACCTGCCGCTGGCGACCGCCATCAGCCTGTCCTTCGTCGCCCCGTTGTTCGTCACCGCGCTGGCGGTGCCGCTGCTGGGCGAGCGGGTCGGCTGGCGGCGCTGGACGGCGGTGCTGGTCGGCTTCGCCGGCATGCTGATCATGATGCGGCCGGGCGGCGACATCGTGCTGGCCTTCGCCATGCTGCCGATCATCGCCGCCTTCGTCGGCGCGGTGCGCGACATCCTGACCCGCAAGATGAGCGCCACCGAGACCTCCGCCTCGATCCTGATGGTCACCACGATCATGGTCACGCTGACCAGCGTGCCGACCGCCTTCGCCGGTGACTGGATCGTGCCGCGCGCCGATCATCTGGCGATCATGGTCGCCGCCGCCTGCTGCATGGTGCTGGCGCATTATCTGGTGATCGAGAGCCTGCGCCTCGCCGAGGCTGGCCTCGTGGTGCCGTTCAAATACACCCAGCTGATCTGGGGTGCGGTGATCGGCTTCGTGATCTGGGGCTATGTGCCGGATATCTGGCAATGGATCGGTGCCGCCGTGGTGGTCGGCAGCGGGCTGTTCATCTTCCGGCGGGAGGCGACGCTTGCCCGACAGAGACGATAGGCCGGCAGCGATCCCGCTGCCCAGCTCGCCGACCGCGCAGTCGGCGGCACCGGTGCGGCCGGTCTCGGTCTCGACCGCGCCGGGCAAGGGCATTGGCCTGACCGTCGGCGGCACGGCGATCATCACCTTCAACGACGCCATCATGAAGTGGCTGTCGGCCTTCCTGCCAGTCGGCGAGGCGCTGTTCATGCGCGGCGGCTTCGCCATCCCCTTCATCTGCCTGCTGGCGGTGCTGACCGGCGGCTGGCGTACCCTGCGCGTCGGCCGCTGGAAGGCGCAGCTGCTGCGCGGCGCGCTGGTCGTCGCCGGCTCCTATTTCTTCTTCTATTCGGTGAAGTATCTGCCGCTGGCCGATGTCGTCGCCATCGGCTTCGCCGGGCCGCTCTTTACCACCGCGCTGGCGCCGTTCTTCCTGGGCGAGCGCGTCGGCTGGCGGCGCTGGGCCGCCGTGCTGATCGGCTTCGCCGGGGTGCTGCTGATGGTCCGCCCGCAGGCAGCGATGACGGGCGAACTCAGCTGGATCGTGCTGTTGCCGCTGTGCGGCGCCTGCACCGGCGCTGTCCGCGATATCGTCACCCGCAAGCTGATGGCGACCGAGACCACCTCCGGCACGCTGCTGGTGACCACCTTCTGCGTGACGCTGTCCGGCCTCCTCACCTGGCCGCTGGGCTGGGTGCCGCTGGACACAAAGCTGGTGCTGCTGCTGGCCGCCACCAGCGTGCTGCTGGCCTCGGCGCATTTCCTGCTGATCACCGCCTACCGCTTCGCCGAGGCGGCGCTGATCGCGCCCTTTCGCTTCATCAATCTGCTCTGGGCAACGATCTTCGGTTATCTGTTCTGGGGGGACGTGCCGGGCGGGACGATGCTGGCCGGCGCGGTTGTGGTTATCGGCTCCAACCTGTTCATCTGGCACCGCGAGACGCGGCTGGCGAAGCGCAACTAGATCGCGGCGTCCAGGAACATCATGGTGACGAACCCGGCCATCAGCGAGAAGGTGGCCGGCGTCTCGTAGCCGTTGCGGTGGGTCTCGGGGATGACCTCGTGGCTGATGACGAAGATCATGGCGCCCGCCGCCGCCGCCAGCGCCCAGGGCAGGGCCGGCTCCACGACGCTGACCAGCGCCGCGCCGATGAAGCCGCCGAACACCTCGACCACGCCGGTCAGCAGCGCGATGCCGATGGCCACCGCGCGGCTGTAGCCCAGCCCGAGCATGACCAGCGCCACGATAAAGCCTTCCGGCAGGTTCTGAATGAAAATGCCGCTGGTCAGCGACAGACCGTTCGAGATATCGCCGCCGCCAAAACCGACGCCGACCGCCAGCCCTTCCGGGAAATTATGGAAGGTGATGGCCAGCACGAACAGCCAGACCCGCCGGATTTCAACGGCATCGGCATTCTCCGGCCCCTTGATGAGATGCTCATGCGGCAGATAGCGGTGCACGATATAGAGGGAATAGGCGCCGATCATCATGCCAACGATGACGACGACGACACCGCTCATCGCGCTGCCATATTGTGCCGCGCCGATATCGATGCCCTGCACGATCAGCGAGAAGCAGGCGGCCGCCAGCATGACGCCGGCAGCGTAGCCCAGCATCATGTCCTGGGTGCGCTGAGAGATCGTGGTTACCGCGAAAACAGGCAGCGCGCCGACGCCGGTCGCCGCACCGGCGGCCAGGCTGGCGATCACGCCAATCCAGATCATCGGCAGGCCGGCAAAGAACAGTTCGACGCTTGCCATCAAGGGTTCTCTCGTTATGCACACGCAAAAAGGCGCCGGACTTTTTAAGCTGGCCCGGCGCCCGATGCGAGACTATTCGGCAATGCCTATTGCAGCATGCTGCGCAGCATCCAGGCAGTCTTCTCGTGAATCTGCATGCGCTGGGTCAGCAGATCGGCGGTCGGCTCGTCGCTCGCCTTCTCGGCCAGCGGGAACACCTCCCGCGCCGTGCGGGTGACCGCTTCCTGATCCTTGACCAGCTGGGCGATCATCTCCTCGGCCGACGGCACCTCGGTTGCTTCCTTCACCGTGGACAGCTTGGCGAACTGCGAATAGCTGCCCGGTGCCGGAAAACCCAGAGCCCGGATACGCTCAGCAATCTCGTCCACCGCCAGCGCCAACGCGGTGTACTGCGTCTCGAACATCAGATGCAGCGTGTTGAACATCGGACCCGTCACGTTCCAGTGGAAATAATGGGTCTTCAGATACAGCGTGTAGGTATCGGCCAGCAGCCGGGACAGCCCGTCCGCGATCGCCTTGCGGTCCTTCTTGCCGATGCCGATATCGATTTCCGTGCTCGTGCCCATCCGACTCTCCTTCCGGTTGCCGAGGATGACCCTGGGGGATGGCCGATAGTAACCTGGGTTACGCGGCCTCCTGCGCCTTGTTAACCTGCGCGCTCACAGCCTCCGCTTCAAGGGTGACGGCGACCGCATGCACGACAGAGGCGATGCGGATCGCGGCCTGGATGGCCTCGCTCTTCAGCCCGCCCTTGCGCAGTTCATGTTCGTGCGAATCGATGCACATGCCGCAGCCATTAACGGCGGAGACGGCAAGGCTCCACAGCTCGAAATCAACCTTCTCCACACCCGGCTTGCCGATGACGTTCATCCGCAGCCGCGCCGGCATGGTGCTGTATTCCTCGTTCGAGGACAGGTGCACGAAGCGGTAATAGATGTTGTTCATGCCCATGATCGCGGCGGCAGCGCGCGCGGCGGTCAACGCCTCGGGCGACAGCTTCTCGGCTGCCTGCGCCTCGATCGCGGCAATCACACCCGCATTGCGCGAGGCGATGGCAGAAGCGAGGAAAGTGCCCCACAGCTGCTGCTGGGTCAGGGTCTCCTCGTCGGCAAGGCTGGACAGGTTCAGCTTCAGGTCACGCGCGTAATCGGGCAGCGCGCTCTTCAATGTGTCGATGCTCATGGCAGGCTCCTTCGAGAGGGATTGCAAAAAGGGCAGGTCGGCGGACAGGTCACCCGCGGGGGATGCCCATGGGGGATGAGAGGGATGAGATGACGGGCGTCCCATCCGCCGTTCCTCAGTCGCTGGTTAGGCGGCCTTGAGGGTCTCTTCGCCCTTCTGCCAGTTGCACGGGCACAGCTCGTCGGTCTGCAGCGCGTCGAGCACCCGGATGACTTCCTTCGGGTTGCGGCCGACCGACAGGTCGTTCACCGACACGAAGCGGATGATGCCGTCCGGATCGACGATGAAGGTGGCGCGGTTGGCAACGCCCTCTTCCTTGTCGAGAATGCCGAGGGCTGCGCTCAGCTCCTTCTTGATGTCCGCCAGCCACGGATAGGCGACCGCCTTCAGGTCATCGCGGCTCTGGCGCCAGGCGACGTGCACAAACTCGGAGTCGGTGGAGGCGCCAAGCAGCACGGCGTCGCGATCCGCGAAATCCTCGTTCAGCTCGCCGAACGCCACGATCTCGGTCGGACACACGAAGGTGAAGTCCTTCGGCCAGAAGACATAGACCTTCCACTTGCCCTCGAAGCTGTCCTGGTTCAGAACCGGGAAATCCTTCGGCAGGTCGGCCGACTCGACGGCCTTCAGGGAAAATGCGGGGAACTTGTCGCCAATGGTAAGCATAATGCGGTATCTCCATAAATTGGGTTCGGTTAAGCCGACACATGAAATATGCTGCACCGCACTCATTCTTTCCAATGAGTTAATTCGATAATTACAATCGATAAAACCAATGACCCAACTTCCTACCCTGAAGCAGCTCCGCTATCTCGTGGCTCTCGCCGAACACCATCATTTCGGCCGGGCCGCCGAGGCCTGTTTCGTCACCCAATCCACGCTGAGCGCCGGTTTGCAGGAGCTGGAAACGCTGCTCGGCACGGCATTGGTGGACCGCGGCAAGCGCACGATCATCTTCACACCCGTGGGCGAGGCCGTGCTGCACCGCGCCAGGAAGCTCCTCAGCGACGCGGAAGAACTGGTGGAGGAAGCCGCCGCCGGCCGTCAGCCCATGAGCGGCAGATTGCGCATGGGCGTCATCCCGACGGTGGGGCCGTTCCTGCTGCCGCGCATCCTGCCCGCCCTGCGTGAGACCTACCCCTCCTTGAAACTGTACCTGACGGAGGACCGCACCGAACGGCTGGTCGAACAGTTGAAGGATGGCACGCTGGATATTCTGCTGCTGGCCCTGCCCTATGATGCCGGCGACGTGGAAAGTGCCGTGCTGGGGGAGGACCGCTTCTACTTCGCCTGCCCGGCCAATCATCCGCTGGCCCAGCAGAACCTGATCCCGGCGGAGGCACTGAAGGACGAAAGCCTGCTGCTGCTGGAAGAAGGCCATTGCCTCCGCGACCATGCGCTGGCCGCCTGCCAGCTGGAAAGCGCCCGTAACGCGCAGGGCTTCCGGGCCACCAGCCTGCACACGCTGGTGCAGATGGTCGATAACGGGCTGGGCGTCACGCTGCTGCCGAAGCTGGCGCTCGACGGCAAGCTGCTGGATGGTACAAGGCTGGTCGCGCGGCCGATGGACGATGCCGAGGCGAAGCGCGAGATTGGGCTGATCTGGCGGCGCGGCACAGCCCGGCGCGCGGAATTCCAGCTTCTCGCCGATTTCTTGAAAGCGCAGATGGTCGCGCTATCTACCTGACGTCAAAGCATTTCCGGCAGGATTATCGAATGACAGCCAACACAGCCCGCGCCTTCTGGATCGACCGCCCCGGCAAGGGTGTGATCCGCGAGGAGAGCCTGCCGGATCTGGCCGAGGGGGAGGTTCGTGTGCGCACCCTCTACACCGCTGTCAGCCGGGGTACGGAGAGCCTGGTGTTCCAGGGCAAGGTGCCGCAGAGCCAGTGGCAGGCGATGCGCGCGCCCTTCCAGGGTGGGTTCTTCCCGGCGCCGCTGAAATATGGCTACATCAATGTCGGTGTGGTCGAGGCTGGCGCCCTGCCCGCCGGCACGCCGGTCTTCTGCCTGTATCCGCACCAGGACCGCTATGTCGTGCCGGCCGAGGCCGTTACCACCCTGCCCGCCAGCCTGCCGCCGCAGCGCGCCGTGCTGGCCGCCAATATGGAAACTGCGATCAATGGTTTGTGGGATGCCGCGCCGCTGGTCGGCGACCGCATCGCGGTGATCGGCGCCGGCGTGGTCGGCTGCCTCGCCGCTTTTCTGGCCAGCCGCATACCTGGCATACAGGTCGAGCTGATCGATATCGACCCGGCCAAGGCCGCCATCGCCGAGGCGCTGGGTCTGCCCTTCGCACTGACCCGCGACGCCAGCCGCGATGCCGATATCGTCATCCATGCCAGCGGCAACCCGATGGGGCTGCAAAGCGCTCTTACCCTCGCCGCCTATGAGGGCACGATCCTGGAAATGAGCTGGTATGGCAGCACACTGGTTCCTCTACCATTAGGCGAAGAGTTTCACTCCAAGAGATTGATCCTGAAGTCATCCCAGGTTGGCGGCGTATCCCCCGCCCGGCGCGCCCGGCGTTCCTATGCCGACCGTATGGCGCTGGCCCTGTCACTGCTCGCCGATGACCGGCTGGACGCGCTGATTACCGGCGAAAGCCCGTTCGAGGAACTGCCGGAGCTGATGGTGACACTCTCCACCACCCCTTCCGGTACTCCCATTGGCACTCTGTGCCACCGCATCCGTTACTGAGGAAATCCCGATGTTCAGCGTCACCGTCCGCGACCATTTCATGATCGCCCACAGCTTCGTCGGCGAAGTCTTCGGCCCCGCCCAGGCGCTGCACGGTGCTACCTATGTGGTGGATGTCGAATTCCGCCGCGCGAAGCTGGACAGCGACAGCATCGTCGTCGATATCGGCCGCGCGACCGAGGCGCTGAAAGCCGTGCTGGCCGAATTCAACTTCAAGAATCTGGACGACGAGGCACAGTTTCGCGGCCAGAACACCACCACCGAGTTCATGGCCAAGGTGGTGTTCGACCGCATGGCGGCACGCATTGCTTCCGGCGATCTCGGCGCGCAGGCCGGCGGCCTCGCTGGCATGAAGGTGGTCCTGCACGAAAGCCACGCCGCCTGGGCCGCCTATGAGGGCAGTCTTCCGGCGTGAACATTCTGCATTTCCTGCTGCCGGGCGATCCGGACAGCCGTACCGGCGGCTATCTCTACGATGCCCGCATCACCGCCGGGCTGGAGGCGCTTGGCTGGACAATCCATCACCACCGGCTGGCCGACAATTTCCCCTTCCCCGGTGCGGCCGAGCTGGCACATACGGCGGAAATTCTGGCTGGTATTCCCGATGACGCTCGGGTGCTGATCGACGGGCTGGCGCTTGGCTTGCTGCCCACCGTGATCGCGCCGCATGCCGCGCGGCTGCGCCTTGTTGGGTTGGTGCATCACCCGCTGGCGGAGGAAACCGGACTGGACGAGGCCGCCCGGCACTGGCTGTTCGAGAGCGAGAAAGCGGCGCTGGCGATGGTCCGCCATAGCATCGTCACCAGCCCCTTCACCGCCAGCGCCCTTGCCGATTATGGCGTGCCGGCAGAGCGTGTGACGGTGATCCTGCCCGGTACCGACCCCGCTCCCGTCGCGAAGGGCGGCGGCGGCCCTGGCCTGAATATCCTTGCCGTCGGCACGCTGACGCCGCGCAAGGGGCATGATGTGCTGCTGACCGCGCTGGGTACACTTCTCCATCATGACTGGACGCTGACGCTGGCCGGCGGCGCGCGCGACAAAGCGACAGCGGACCTCGTCGAAAAACTGATTCAGGACAAGAGCTTGTCCGACCGAATCACCCTTCTTGGAGAGGTCGATGCTGAGGCTCTGGCCGCCCTCTACGACCGGGCCGATCTGTTCGCGCTGGCCTCGCATTATGAGGGCTATGGCATGGTGTTCGCCGAGGCGTTGGCGCGTGGCCTGCCGGTCCTCAGCACAACCGGCGGCGCGATCCCGACGACTGTGCCGGGCGATGCCGGGCTGCTGGTACCGCCGGGCGATGCCGACGCCTTCGCGCAAGCGCTGGAAAAGCTGATGGCCGATACCAACCTGCGCCAGAGCCTGCGCCAGGGCGCGCTGAAAGCCCGCACAACCTTGCCGCACTGGCCAGATCAGGCCCGCGCCTTCGCCCGGATTCTGGAAACGCTATGAGCGGATTCTCCCCCGACTGGCTTACCCTGCGTGCGCCCTATGACGCCGCCGCACGCGACAAGGCGCTGCTGGAGCGGTTGCGCGACTGGCGGGTGCGGATGGGCGAGATCGGCATTCTCGATCTTGGCTGCGGCACCGGTGCCTCCTTAAGGGCGCTGGCGCCGCTGCTGGGCGGACGGCAGTGCTGGATAATGGCTGACCATGATCCGGCGCTGCTGAAGGCGATCCCGGACCACACCGCCCGCTGGGCGGCGGCGGCCGGCCATGTGATGGCCGGCAATACCGTGACCGGCAAGGGCTTTTCCGCCAAATTCGCGCCACAGCACGCCGATCTGTCCGCTCGGATGGATGCCCTGCCGCTGGATGGTGTGAGGCTGCTCACCGCCTCTGCGCTGATCGATCTGGTGTCCGCCGACTGGCTGGCGCGGCTGGTGGATTTCTGCCGGCTGCATAGCCTCGCCTGCTATGCCGCCCTCAGCTATGACGGACGCCTGGACTGGACCCCGGTGGACCGGCTGGATACGGAGATGCACACACTGTTCGACCGGCATCAGCGCGGCACCAAGAGCTTCGGCCCGGCGCTCGGTCCCGATGCCGCACCAGCAGCGGCAGCAGCCTTCAGGGCCGCCGGATTCACGGTCGAGACCGGCCGCAGCGACTGGCAGCTGGAAGCCGAAGACCGGGACATGCAGGAAGCGCTGCTGGCCGGCTATGTCCAGGCCACGCTGGAGATCGCGCCGGATCGCGCCGGAGAGATCGAGCATTGGCGGCAGCGCCGCCGCTTCGCCATCGGCGCCGGCACCAGCCGCCACCGCGTCGGGCATACCGACCTGCTGGCGCTGCCGCCCACCTAAGCCCGCATCCCGAGATAGAAGTCGAACAGCACGTCTGTGCCCATCGGAAGGATGCGGCCGGGCGGCCGCAGCGCGCTGTCCAGACTGTCGATCACCGGCAGGGTGATGGCGGGAATGCCGGAGCCGATCAGCATCGGCGCCACCGCGATCTGTAACCGGTCCAGCAGCCCGGCCTGCAGGAATGTCGAGACGGTGCGCCCGCCGCCCTCAATGAAAATGCGGTTAAGGCCGAGTCCGCGCAGCGTTGCCAGAATATCAGCAGGCGCCATACCATCCGGCCCTGATGTCACAAGCAGCCTTTCGCCAGGCCCCTCGGCAATTCCCGTCAGCACCAGCGTCCGCGCCGCTCCGTCAGTGAATATCTTGCGGTCCGCTGGCAGGCGGCCCATCGGGTCGATCACCGCGCGCACCGGGTTGCGCCCCGGCACATGGCGTACGGTCAGCGCCGGATCGTCCGCCGCCACTGTGCCGGCGCCGACCAGCACGCAATCGGCCAGCGCGCGCAGCCGGTGCAGATGGACGATATTCTCCTGCCCCGTCACATAATGCGACTTGCCGCTGGCCGTCGCGATGCGCCCGTCCAGGCTCTGGCCGAGATGGGCGAGCACCCAGGGCCCCGTCTCCAGCCCGGCGCAGGGATCGTCATCCGCCATGCTATTGCCGGATCGCCTCGGCCTCGATGATGAGATCGACCCTGTCGCCGACCAGGCCATTCTCGACCGCGTACATCATGCCGAAGTCGCTGCGCTTGAAGCTGCCGCGCGCGGAGATGCCAGTGACGAAGTTCGGCTTGGACAGCAGGCCGCCGCCGAACGGGTATTCGCCACTCTTGTTCCAGGTCACCTCCAGCGTGACCGGCTTGGTGACGCCGAGGATGGTGAGGTCTCCGGTGACCTTGCCGGTACGCTCCCCGGTCGGTTCGCTGCCGGTCATGGTGAAAATGATCTCGGGAAACTCCCCGGCATTCAGGAAATCCGGCCCGCGCAGATGCTCGTCGCGCTTGTCGTGCGCGGTATAGACGCTGGCACTGTCGATGGTGACCGTGAGGTCGGAAAGCTGGCGCGTCTCGCGGTCGAAGCGGAAGCTGCCCTCGGCCTCGCGGAACAGGCCCAGCACCTTGGCATAGCCAATGTGATCGACCAGGAAGCCGATCGACAGATGCTCCGGGTCAATCTTGTAGGCCTCCGGCGCTGCTTCGGCGCGCGCGGCACCCAGCATCAGCACGGCTGCCATCATCAGCGCGGGAAGTTGCCGCATTCGGGTCATGGCGTTTGCTCCTTCTTTTCCGTTCGATACAGCCCGAAACTATCGATGGCGAATGAGGCACTCACAAGGCCGGCCGCCAGCGCCGCCAGAGCAATCGCCGCGATATCCGGCAGGCCGGGCACCAGCGCGCCGACAAGGGCAATGGCCTGTACCACGAACACACTCTTGCGGCGCAGGCTGGGCGGCAGCGGCCGGTCGTAGCGCGGCATCAGCGCGAGCCAGGCGAGGAACAGGTAACGCAATGCCCCGCACAGCACGACCCAGGGCCCGGCCGCCGTGCCTTCGGCCACCAGCAGCGCCAGCACCAGGATCAGGAAGCCATCGACCTCCATGTCGAAGCGCGCGCCGTAGGCGCTGGCGAGGCCGAAGCGCCGGGCCAGCCATCCGTCCAGCCCGTCCAGCGCCAGCAATGCCGCCGCCATCAGTGGCAGCAGCCAGCCGAGAGCCGCAGCATCATCCGCCCAGCCGACGAAGCCTGCCAGCAGGCACACGCCGGCGGCGCGCGTCAGCGTCACCAGATTGGCCGCACCGAAGCGGGTGTGCGGCGCGTGATATCCCAGCCCCCGGATCAAGAAGCCGCCGATCAGCGCGAAGGGCAGCAGACTCTGCGCGATCCTGAGAGGGTGCGCCATCTGGCCGATCAGCAATGCCAGCAGGACCGCCGCCATCAGCGCCACGGCCAGAAACGTGCCCCAGCGCAAACGCGGCGTCACCGATCTGCTAGCGCCGTCCAGAATGCTCATTGCCCTTGGCCTCACGATAATTCATGACAGTTCATATGCCGTAACGCTTGACCGCGCCCCTGCGCTCTGAAAGATGGCACTCGACATGCCGCCCTCGCCAGTTCCACACCGGCGCGGCACTTTGCAAACATATAAATAAGATGGACGCCCCATGAGAGACTTCCACCGCCCCGGCCGTTCGCCGGTCTATGCCCAGAATGCCGCTGTCGCCACCTCGCACCCGCAGGCGACGCTGGCCGCGCTGAATATCCTGCAGCAGGGCGGCAACGCCGTCGATGCCGCCGTCGCCGCCGTGGCGCTGCTGGGCGTCATCGAACCGGCGATGACCGGCATCGGTGGCGATTGCTTCGTGCTCTACGTGCCCAAGGGCAAAGGCAAGGTGATCGCGCTGAACGGTTCCGGCAAGGCCCCGGCCGCCGCCCGCGCCGAATGGTATGCCGAACGCGGCGAGACCACGCAGGCGCTGAACAGCCCGCATGGCGTCACCATTCCGGGCGCCGTCGCCGCCTGGGACCGGCTGATCGCCGATCACGGCACGAAGTCTCTGGGCGAACTCCTGCAGCCGGCCATCAAGGCCGCCGAGGAAGGCTTCGTCGTCGCCCCGAAGGTCGGCAGCGACTGGGCCGGCGATGCGCCGCGCCTGGCCGCCGATCCGGTCAGCAGCAAGATCGTACTGGTGGATGGCAAGGCGCCTTCCATCGGCTCCGTCTTCAAGGCGCCGCTGCTGGCGGCCACGCTGAAGAAGATCGCGGCGAAGGGCCGGGACGGTTTCTATACCGGCGAGGTGGCGGAAGACATCGTCAGCCATCTGAACAGCCGCGGCGGCCTGCACACGCTGGAGGATTTCGCCAGCGCCGCGCCGGAATATGTCGAGCCGATCAAGACCACCTACAAGGGTCTCGACATCTATGAATGCCCGCCGAACGGCCAGGGCATCACCGCGCTGATCATCCTGAACATCCTGTCCGGCTTCGACCTGAAGGATACCGGCCTCAGCGAGGCCGACCGCATCCATCTGCTGGCCGAGGCAACCAAGCTGGCCTATCACCAGCGCGACGATTATATCGGCGATCCGGCCCAGGTGAAGATCCCGGTGGAGAAGATCCTGAGTTCCGGCTATGCCGACGCGCTGCGCGCCCGCATCGATATGGGCAAGGCCGGCGCGCCGGTCTCCGTCGATGTGGACAGCGTCGAGCACAAGGACACCACCTATCTCTGTGTGGTGGACAAGGACGGCAACGCGATCTCCTTCATCAACTCGGTGTTCCACGGCTTCGGCAGCACCATCGTCACGCCGAAGACCGGCGTGGTGCTGCAGAATCGCGGGTTGTCGTTCAAGTTTGCGCCGGGTCATGTGAATTCCATCGCGCCGGGCAAGCGGCCGATGCACACCATCATCCCGGCGATGGCGATGAAGGGCGATACCTGCGTCGGCCCGTTCGGCGTGATGGGCGGCCAGTACCAGTCCACCGGCCATGCCGGCTTCATCTCCAACATGCTGGATCGCGGCATGGACATCCAGGAGGCGATGGACGCCCCCCGGACCTTTGCCTATGCCGGCCCGCTGCAGGTGGAAAACGGCGTCGATGCGGCGACCATCGCCGATCTGGAAAAGCGCGGCCACACGGTCGAGCGCGCCCCGGCGAAGAAGCCGATCGGCGGCAGCCAGGCGATCTTCCGCGATCTGGAGACCGGCGTTCTGGTCGCCGGGTCCGACCCGCGCAAGGATGGCTGCGCGCTGGGCTACTAAGCGGCTAATCGCCGGAACGGACCTCGCTCAGGGTGGCTCTGGCCGCCCTGAGCCGGCTGCGGCAGGCAAACACGAAGGCGCCATAGCCCAGCGCCGTGCAGACCGCCATCATGATGACCAGCGGCCAGGCGCTATCGGACAGGGCGTGGCCGATGATGAAGGTCAACAGGCCGCCCAGCGCCATCTGCGAGAATCCGAGCATGCCGGAGGCCGATCCGGCAACGCCGGGATCCACGCTGATCGCCCCCGACACGCCGCTCGGCTGGCTGACGCCATTGCCCATGGCGATCAGCCCCATCGGCGCGAACAGCCCGGCCAGCGACAGCGGAACCCAGAGCGCCGCCGTGATCATCGCCAGCACCCCCGCCGTCGAGATCGCCACGCCAAGCCGGATCATCCGATCGACGCCATAGCGCATGCTGAGCCGCCCGGCGATGAAGCTGCCCCCCATATAGCCGACCGCCACCAGGATGAAATAAATCCCGTAATCCTGCGGCGAAGCGCGGATCAGCTCGATCACCACATAGGGTGCCCCGCCGATGAAGGCGAAGAAGGCGCCGGTGGAGAAGGCGACCGACAGCGCATAGCCGGCATAGACCGGCTGGCGCGCCAGCCTGCCATAGATCCTAACCATGGCCCCGAGCCCCGCCCCTTCGACGCGCTGGAAATTGGTTTCATGCAGCCAGCGCGCGGCCGCGGCCACGACCAGCGCGCCGAATCCCGCGACGAACAGGAAACTCGCCTGCCAGCCGAACCAGGATTCGAGATAGCCGCCAATGGCGGGGGCGATGGCCGGCGCCACCGCCATCGCCATGACGATATAGGCCAGCACGCTGGCCGCCCGGTCGCGGGTGTAGATATCGCGGACAATGGCGCGGGTCAGCACCATGCCGGCGCAGCCGCCCAGCGCCTGCGCGATGCGCCCCAGGATCAGGAATTCGACCGTCGGCGCGACCATCGCCGCGAGACTGGCTAGAACATAGAGCGTCAGCCCGCCCAGCAGCACCGGACGCCGCCCGAACCTGTCCGACAAGGGGCCATAGAACAGCTGCCCCACGGCCACACCCGCCAGGAACAGGGTCAGGCTGAGCTGTATCGTCGCGTAATCGGTGGCGAAGACACGCGCCATGTTTGGCATGGAGGGCTGAAAGATATTCAGCGCCAGCGGGCCGGTCATGGTCACCGCGATCAGCATCGCTGTCGGCGGCGTCCGGCGTTGCATCAGGCCTTCCAGGGGCATTGCATACCATGTGGTGAAAGGAAAAATCTGGCGCGCCATCTTCCCGTAAAAGTAGCACGAGAGATAAAACCTCAATATCCCGCTTGTGCAGACCGGTTCAACGAAATACCGGCCCGTCCGTCCGCCGTGCGGCCGCTTCCCTGAAAGGAAGAAAGGTTCTAGCTTGTGCGGCAAATCAACGAACCGACCAGAGGAACTCCCATGACCGGCCCGAAAACCCTGCTTGAGATGTCCGGCGCACCGCTGACCCCATCGGCGCTGTCGCAAGCGGCCGTCATCTCGATCGACTGCCAGAACGAATATGTGACCGGCCCGCTGGCGCTGCCCGGCGTGGCAAGCGCGCTGGCCGAATGCGCCCGCGTGATCGCCGCCGCACGAGCGGCCGGCACGCCGGTCATCCACATCGCCCATCGCGGCAAGCCCGGCGGCGCGTTCGATGCCGATGCACCGCGCGGGCAGATCGCCGAGCCGGTGAAACCGGCTGAAGGCGAACAGGTGATCTGGAAGCCGCTGCCCAATTCCTTCGCCCAGACCGATCTGGATGCGGCGGTGAAGGCAACCGGGCGCAAGGATCTGATCGTGATCGGCTTCATGACGCATATGTGCGTCAGCTCCACGGTACGTGCCGCGCTCGACCTCGGCTATCGCTGCACCATCGTGGAGAGCGCCTGTGCCACCCGCGACCTGCCGGCGCCGGGCGGCGGGGTGATCGGCGCCACGGAACTGCACCGCGCCTCGCTGGCGGCGCTGTCCGACCGTTTCGCCATCATCGCGCCGGACGCGGCTGCCCTGCCCGCCTAAACCCGCATGACCGGCCCGCGGCACCTTCTCCGGGCCGGTCTTGCCTGCCTGCTTCTGGCACTGCTGCTGGTGCCGCTGGGCGGCTGCGGCACCGATATTGCCCGCAGCGCCGCCTGCGAGCGGTTCCTGTCGGTTCTGGAGCCGGGCTATGCCCGCATCGAGTCGCTGCGCTGGCGCCACCCCGAGGGCGCGCTGAACCCCGAGGACACGCTGAACAATGTACGCGGCGAGTATCGGTTGACGGGAAGCGGTGTAACCCGCTGGATACGCTGCGACTTCGCCGCCGAGGCCCAGGAGGATGGCAGCTTTGCCCTGACCCGGCTGGAAACCGACCGCGAGGGCGTGTTTAGCCCGGTCCAGCGCCACATGCTGTTCCTGGCGCTGAGGCTGGCCGGCCCTGCCCCGGAACGCCCGGCCTCCCCCTGGCAGCCGGCCGCCTATTTCCTGCAGCAGCTGCTGAACGCGCTGACCGTCGCCAGCCCCTATGCGTTGCTGGCGGTCGGTTTCACGCTGATCTACGGCATTATCGGCAGGATCAACTTCGCCTTCGGCGAGATAGCGATGCTAGGCGCCTATGTCACCGTGCTGCTGGCCGTGCTGGCGGGAGAGGCCGGCGGTACCTTGTCCAATCCCCTGCTCCTGCTGGGCCTGCTGATTGCCGTCATGGCAATCACCGGCCTGTATGGCTGGCAGACCGAGCGGCTGGTGTTCCGCCCGCTGCGCCACAGCCCGTCCCACGCCGTGCTGATCGCCGCCATCGGCCTGTCGATCTTCCTGCAGGAAGGCGTGCGTCTGGTTCAGGGCACGCGCGACCGCTGGCTGCAGCCGGTCTTTACCGGACGGTACCGCATCGCCGACAGCGGCGATTTCGCGGTCTATGCCAGCCTCGGCCAGCTGATCCTGATTGCCACGGCAAGCCTGCTGCTGGCGGTACTGCTGACGCTGCTTGCCCGGCACCGGATCGGCCGGGCGATCCGGGCCTGCGGCGAGGATGCCCGCATGACGGCGCTGCTCGGCGTGAATGTGAACCGCACCGTGGCGCTGTGCTTCGCCATCGGCAGCGCCTATGCCGCGGCAGCCGGCCTGCTGCTGGCGCTCTATTACGGCGGGGTAAATTTCCACATGGGCTTCCTGATCGGCTTCAAGGCGCTGGCGGCGGCCATTATCGGCGGTATCGGCTCGGTGCCCGGCGCCATCCTGGGCGCGCTGGTCGTCGGCATGCTGGAAACCTTCTGGTCCGCCTATTTTACCGGGGCTTACAAAGATGTATCGGTTTTCGCCCTGCTGGCCGTGATACTGATCTTTCGCCCGCACGGACTGCTGGGGCGGCCCCCAGGACGCGGTGACTAGACGCGGAGACTGAGGCGTTGCCTCCGCGCACCGGCGATGACAGGCTGCGGGATCAATTCAGAACGACAATCAATCAGGGGCTTGGACATGGGTTTCGATGTGGCACGCGCCCGGGCGGAGACGCCGGGCTGCGAGACGGTCATCCATCTGGCGAATGGCGGGGCCGGGCTGATGCCCACGCCGGTGCTGAACGCGGTGAAGGATCATCTGGATCTGGAAGCGCAGATCGGCGGCTACGAGGCGCGGCGCGCGCGGGAAGACCAGGTCGAGGGGCTGTACGAGAGCGCGGCGCGCTATTTCAACTGCACGACCGACGAGATCGCCTCGGTGGAGAACGCGACCGTCGCCTGGGACATGGCCTTCTATTCGATGTCCTTCAAGCCGGGCGACCGCATCCTGACCGCCGCGGCCGAATATGCCAGCAACTATATCGCCTATCTGCAGGTGGCCAAGCGCACCGGCGCGGTGGTCGAGGTGGTTCCGAACGACAATAGCGGCCAGCTCGACGTCAAGGCGCTGGAGAACATGATCGACAGCCGGGTGAAGCTCATCAGTGTCACCCATGTGCCGACCAATGGCGGGCTGGTGAACCCGGCCGCCGCCATCGGCAAGGTCGCCCGCGCCGCCGGCATTCCCTATCTGCTGGATGCCTGCCAGTCCTTCGGCCAGATGAAGCTGGACATGCAGGAGATCGGCTGCGACATGGCCTCCGTCACCGGGCGGAAATACATGCGCGGCCCGCGCGGTACCGGCCTGCTCTATGTCCGCAAGTCGATGCTGGACAAGCTGGAGCCGCCCTTCCTCGACCTGCATTCGGCGCTGTGGACCGGCCCCGACAGCTACGAAATGCAGCCGAACGCAAAGCGCTTCGAGAACTGGGAGAAATATGTCGCCGGCCAGATTGGCCTGAAGACCGCCATCGACTATGCGATGGGCTGGGGCATCGACGCCATCGAGACGCGCGTCACGGCACTGGCCGGCGGCTTCCGCGACAAGCTCTCATCCATCCCCGGCGTCACCGTGCGCGATCTGGGGGAGAGGCGCTGCGGCATCGTCACCTTCACCCGCGACGGCGTGGAGCCGGAGGCGATCATGGCGGCGATGAGCGCCAACAGGATCAACTGCTCGGTCTCGCGCATCAGCTCGACCCGGATCGACATGACCCAGCGCGGGCTGGAGAAGGTGCTGCGCACCGGCGTGCATTACTACAACAATGACGAAGAGCTGGATCGCTTCCTCGAGGTGCTGGAAAGCGTGAAATAACAGGGGAATAAGGCCCGCTGCTGCATGATGCCGTTGCATGGCTGCGGGCCGGCCCATGCCATCTTAGCGTTACTCCCGACTAGCGGGCGGCGCGATGCTGCGTCTGGCCGCATCGTGCGGCCCGTGCCGGACGGCGAAAGGCGCCCTTGTTTCGAGGGAGAACGCCCTGTCGTCGATGCGAACCGTCCGGCGGCAACTCCGTGTTCCAAGAGCCATTCCGGTCATGAACGCGTTTCTGATGCTCGGCCTTGCCGTGCTGCTGCTGACTGTCTTCTTTTACTTCTCCCGCTATCTGAAACAGCTTTCGCCCCGACCGACCGGCAAGCTCGCCGGCGTCGGCGGTCAGGGAACCGTGGGCGATGCCGGCTGGTTCGAGATGCTGGTGATCGTCGATCTGGTCGTGCTGATTGCCGGTCTTATCCTCGCCGTCAAGGGCACCATGGGTCTGTTCTGATCGGCCTCTAGCCTAGGGCGCCCTGTCTCAGGGCACCACGCCCGCCGGCTGCGCCAAGGCGTGCGCGGCGATAGCGCCACTGTGGGTGAGCCAGATATCACTGCGCTTTGACGCGATATGGCTCAGCGCGCGCCGGAGATGGCGCAACCGGTGCGGCTGGCCGACGATATAGGCATGCAAGGCAATACCGAAGACCAGCGGCTGGTTCTCGGATTGGCGGAGCATTTCCTCGAAGGCATCGACGATCATGTCGGCGAAGACATCGCCCTCCACCTTGCGCGCGACAATTGCCGGTATATCGTTGATTTCCTGGGGATAAGGCACGGCAAGGATGCGTCCCTGCCGGGTCTTCATCCAGATCGGCTGATCGTCAGCGCACCAGTCCAGCACATAGCGGTAGCCGGCCTCCTGCAGCAGGTCGGGCGTCACCCTGCTCTCCGATATCCAGGGGCCGAGCCAGCCTTCCGGCCGCCTGCCCTCCTGCCGCTCAATGATCGCGGTCGCCTCCGTGATCAGCGCGCGCTCCGCCGCCTCGTCCAGCACGCCCTGGCGTTCGGCATTGGTGCGGCCATGCCCCACCACCTCGTCGCCGCGCGCCCGGAAGGCATCCATCAGCTGCGGGCAATAGCTATAGATCTCACTGTTCACCAGCACGCTGACCGGAAGATTCAGCGCGTCGAACAGCTCCAGCATGCGCCAGGCGCCGACCCGGTTGCCATAGTCGCGCCAGGCATAGTTCAGCACATCGGGCTGCGGCCCACCCGGCGCCAGTTCCGCCCCCAGCCCCTCGCCAAAGGCGAAATGCTCCAGGTTCAGCGCGATATAGACCGCCAGCCGTTTTTCACCCGGCCAGCGATAGTCCGGCCGGCCAACAATCGGCACATACTCATAGCGGCCATGGGTCGGGAGCATTCAAACCTCGCGATGCGGATGTTAAGGTTGCGCCGAATTCCGAAGAAGAAGGAGCATAGCTCATGACCGATACCGCTTCCCAGTCTGCAGCGTCCAAGGCCACAGCACAGCCCAATCTGGTCGGCCCGCTGATCGACGAGGCGCGGCTGTGGGACCGCCACGAGACGCTGGGCGCCATCGGCGGCACGGCCAAGGGCGGCGTAAACCGGCAGGCGCTGACCGGCGAAGAGGTGGAAGCGCGCAAGCTGATCGCCGGCTGGGCGAAGGAACTGGGCTTCAGCATCGCCAGCGACCCGATCGGCAACATGTTCATCCGGCGCGAAGGTACCGATCCCGACGCCGCCCCCGTGGTCTCCGGCTCGCACATCGACACCCAGCCGACCGGCGGCAAATATGACGGTGCCTTCGGCGTGCTGGCCGCTTTCGAGGTGCTGGAAGCGCTGGAACGCAACGGCGTAAAGACCCGCCGCCCGCTGGAAGTCGGCATCTGGATGAACGAGGAAGGCAGCCGCTTCCAGCCAGGCTGCGTCGGCTCCGGCGTGTTCACCGGCCGCAAGAATCTGGACGAGACACTGGCGATGACGGACCGTGCCGGCATCAGCGTGCGCGACGCGCTGCAGCCCTGCCTCGCCGCCACGCCGGATGCGGAAAGCCGCCCGCTGGGCACGCCGATCCACGCCTATCTGGAGGCCCATATCGAGCAGGGCCCGCGTCTGGAAGCCGAGGGGCTGCAGATCGGTGTCGTCACCTCGATCCAGGGCATGCGCCGCTTCGAGATCGATATCGAGGGCGAGGAAGCCCATGCCGGCACAACGCCGCGTGCCAACCGCAAGGATGCGCTGTCCGCCGCCGTGCGCGTGATCGCGGCGCTGGAAGAGCTGATGCACGATCCGGACGATGTGGTGCGCTTCACCGTCGGCCGCATGGAAGTCTCGCCCGGTTCGCCGAACGTGGTGCCCGGCCATGTGCATTTCACCATCGATTTCCGCCATCCGGACATGGACGTCCTGAAAGAACGCGGCGACGCGGTGGAGCGGATCGCCAAGGAGAAGGCCGCGCCCTGCCCGGTCACGGTGAAGGGTTTCGGCACCAACCCACCGGTGCATTTCCCGAAGGAGATCGTGGATATTGTCCGGCGCGGCGCCGAGCGGCTGGAACTGCCCTCAATGGACATGCCCTCGGGGGCGGGCCACGATGCCGGGCTGATCAGCGCCGTCGCGCCGGTCGGCATGGTGTTCGTGCCCTGCGAGAGGGGCATCAGCCATAATGAGCTGGAGCGCGCCAGCGCCAGCGACCTTGCCGCCGGGGCGCGCGTGCTGGCCGAGGCCATGGTCGAGCTGGCGAACAGCTAGACCTCACTGCATCGCGCGGGGGCGGCTGGGGTCGTCCTCTTCTTCCTCGTCGGGCTGTTCCCGGGTCGGGCCAGCCTGATGGTGGACGAGACGCCACTCGCCCTCCTCCCGCACGAACAGGTTGGTGGCGATCAGGAAGCCTTCGGGAAAGGCCTCGAAGCAGGTGACATAGGCGGCATCGCCCAGCACAAAGGCCCGGGCATTGCGCGGGCTGGCGGCGGGCGTGTTGCCGGCATTGCCCAGAATGCCGCGCCAGCTTTGCATCACCGCCTCGCGCCCTTCCAGCACCCCCCAGCCGGGATGAATGCAGGCGACCGGCGCATGGCGTGCCCACAAAGCTTCCATCGCCGCGTAATCATGGCCGGCGAAAGCGGCATAGAACGCCTCATTGGCGAACAGCAGCGCCATCTTGTCATGCATGATCGTCCCCCTCCTGCCCCATTTTGCAGCCAGCCTTGCACCATTGCCTTGCAGCCATAGATGGTGTTTCTGCAGGACCATGGAAGATGACGATCTGCAACAAGGGCTGCGCGCGGTGCTGAAAGGCTGTGCCCGTCGCGGCGAAACCATTGCCTATCTGGAACTCGCCCATGCCGCCGGCATGCAGCCGCCGCATCTGGTCCACCGCGTCACCGAGGCGCTGGAGGAGATGCTGCGCGCCGACCACGGCGCCGGGCGGCCGTTGCTGGCGGCGCTGGCGACGCGCAAGGACGGGCTGATGCCAGGCCGCGGCTTCTTCTGGCTGCTGAACGAGATGGGAGTCTATGACGGCCCGCCGGAGGGCGAGGAAGCCATTGCCCATTACCGGGCTTTGCTGGAAGAGGCCATCGCCTACTGGTCCGCTGACAGCGCAGGCGGCCATGCAGGCTGACCCGTTCACGCGGTGCGAGCAACCCGTTATGCTGCCCGCGACCTGTTAGGAGAATATCGTGCGCCGCTATTCGATCTGGGCCCTGGCCCGCAACGCGCTGGGCTATCACGAGGGGTGGGAACGCGCCTGGCGCAGCCCCGACCCGAAGCCGGACTATGACGTCCTCATCATCGGTGGCGGCGGGCACGGGCTGGCGACCGCCTATTACCTCGCCAAGGAGCATGGCATCACCAATGTGGCGGTGCTGGAAAAGGGCTGGATCGGCGGCGGCAATACCGGGCGCAACACCACCATCGTGCGCTCCAACTATCTGTGGGACGAGAGTGCCGCCCTCTACGAACATTCGCTGAAACTGTGGGAGGGGCTGAGCCAGGACATCAACTACAATGTCATGTTCAGCCAGCGCGGGGTCATGAACCTCGCCCACAACCTGCACGATCTGCGCGAGCTGAAGCGCCGGGCGCATGCCAACCGGCTGAACGGCATCGATTGCGATTTCCTGAGCCGCGAGCAGGTCGGCGAGTACTGCCCGCTGATCAATTTGTCGCCGGATATCCGCCATCCGGTGCTGGGGGCGACGCTGCAACGGCGCGGCGGCGTGGCGCGGCATGACGCAGTGGCCTGGGGCTATGCCCGCGCCGCCGATGCGCGCGGCGTCGATATAATCCAGAATTGCGAGGTCACCGCCATCCTGCGCGAGGGCGGTAAGGTCACCGGCGTCGAGACCAGCCGGGGCACCATCCGGGCGAAGAAGGTGGGCATCGTCACCGCCGGCCATTCCGGCGTGCTGGCCGGCATGGCGGGCTTCCGCCTGCCGGTCGAAAGCCACCCGCTGCAGGCGCTGGTGTCGGAGCCGGTGAAGCCGATCCTCGACACGGTGGTGATGTCGAACACGGTGCATGCCTATGTCAGCCAGTCCGACAAGGGCGAGCTGGTGATCGGCGCCGGCATCGACACCTACACCTCCTATTCCCAGCGCGGCGGCTTCAATGTCGTCGAGGACACGCTGCACGCCATCGTCGAGCTGTTCCCGATGTTCAGCCGGATGCGGATGCTGCGGCAATGGGGCGGCATCGTCGATACCTGCCCGGATGCCAGCCCGATCCTGTCGAAGACGCCGGTCGAGGGCCTGTTCATCAATTGCGGCTGGGGCACCGGCGGCTTCAAGGCCACGCCCGGCTCCGGCCATGTCTTCGCCCACACCATCGCGCGCGGCGAGCCGCATCCGCTGGCCGCGCCCTTCAGCCTGGAGCGCTTCACCACCGGCAAGCTGGTGGATGAGCATGGCGCCGCCGCCGTCGCGCATTGAGGATAACGATATGCTGACCATCCCCTGCCCCTGGTGCGGCGAGCGCGACGTCCACGAATTCCGCTATGGCGGCGAAGCGCATCTGAAGCGCGAAAGCCGCGCCGACACCCTGACCGACGCCGAATGGGCCGATTTCCTGTTCCTGCGCGCCAACCCGAAGGGCGACCATGCCGAGCGCTGGTACCACGCGCATGGCTGCCGGCGCTGGTTCAACGCGGTGCGCAACACGCACACGGATAGGGTGCTGGCGGTCTATAAGCCGGGCGAGAAGAAGCCGGAGGCAAGCCAGTGAGCCAGTCGCACCGCCTTCCAGACGGCGGCCGGATCGACCGGTCGCGCAGCCTCTCCTTCCTGTTCGACGGCAATCGCTATGAGGGCCATCCCGGCGACACGCTGGCCTCGGCGCTGATCGCCAATGGCGTGCATCTGGTCGGGCGCAGCTTCAAGTATCACCGACCGCGCGGCATCTTCTCCGCCGGATCGGAGGAACCGAACGCGCTGATCCAGCTCGGCCTCGGCAACCATACCGAGCCGAACCTGCGCGCGCCCCAGATCGAGCTGTATGACGGGCTGGTGGCGACCAGCCAGAACCGCTTCCCGTCGCTTGCCTTCGATTTGGGTGAAGTGAACGATATCGCCGCGCCGCTGATTCCGTCCGGCTTCTACTACAAGACCTTCATGTGGCCGAAGCGCGGCTGGATGAGTTATGAGCGCGCGATCCGGCGCATGGCCGGGCTGGGCCGCGCACCGGACGGGCCGGATCCGGACACCTATGAGCACCGCCACGCCCATTGCGACGTGCTGGTCGCCGGCGGCGGCGTTACCGGCCTTGCGGCTGCGCTGGCGGCAGGCCGCGCCGGGGCACGGGTCATCCTCGCCGACGAACAGGCGGAGATGGGCGGCTGGCTGCTCTCGGAAGGCGACGGCGAGACGGGCACCCGCATCAGCGGCAAGCCGGTCGCCGACTGGGTGGAAAAGACCGTGGCCGAGCTGGCGGCGATGGAGAATGTCACCCTGCTGCGCCGGACCACCGCCTTCGGCTATTACGATCATAACTGGCTGGGGCTGGCGGAACGCGTGACCGACCATCTCGGCCCCTTCGCCCCGGCGCATCTGCCGCGCCAGCGGCTGTGGAAGGTGCGCGCGAAGCAGGTGGTGCTGGCGGCCGGTGCCATCGAGCGGCCGCTGGTGTTCTCCGGCAATGACCGGCCCGGCATCCTGCTGTCAGGCGCGGTGCGCAGCTATGTCGCGCGCTATGGCACGCGGCCGGGCAATGCGCTGGTCGTCGTCACCAGCAATGACAGCGGCTACCTGACCGCGCTGGAGGCGCACCGGGCCGGTATTGGTGTCGCGGCCATCGTTGACACGCGCCCGACAGCGGACGGTGCCCTACCGCAGGCGGCGCGAAAGGCGGGCCTGCGGATATATCAGGGTCATGGCGTGATCGGCACAACGGGCCGGCTGCGTGTCGATGGCGTCCGGCTGGCGAAACTCTCTGCCAATGGCGGCCGCATCGAGGGCAAGGGCTTCGGCATTCCCTGCGATCTCGTCGCCATGTCGGGCGGCTGGAATCCCAATGTCAGCCTGTTCTCGCAATCGCGCGGCAAGCTGAATTTCCGCGAGGCGGACGGCGTGTTCGTCCCCGGCGAAGCGACCCAGCCCCTGCGTAGTGCGGGCATGGGCAATGGCGTGCTCTCCACAGCCGACTGCCTGGCAGAAGGCTTCGCCGCCGGGGCAGCAGCGGCGAACGATACCGGCTTCACCGCCCGCAAGGCACCCAGCCTGAAGATCGAGGAGCCGGAGGTCCCGGCGGCCGCCCCCATCTGGCTGCTGCCGCCGGAAAAGCCGCTGGCGCGCGCGAAATGCTTCGTCGATTTCCAGAACGACGTCACCGCCGCCGACCTGAAGCTGGCGGCGCGCGAGGGCTTCCGGTCGGTCGAGCATGTGAAGCGCTACACCACCACCGGCATGGGCACCGACCAGGGCCGCACCAGCAATGTGAACGCGCTGGCGATCCTGTCCGCAACGCTGGGGCAGGATATCCCGGCGGTCGGCACCACCACCTTCCGCCCGCCCTATACGCCGGTCGCCTTCGGCGCCATCGCCGGGCGCAATATCGGCAGGCTGTTCGACCCGGTGCGCCGCACGCCAATCCATGACTGGCACGAAGCGAACGGCGCGAAGTTCGAGAATGTCGGCCAGTGGGTGCGCGCCTGGTACTATCCTAAAGCCGGCGAAACCCTGCACGCCGCCGTGAACCGCGAGGTGAAGGCGGCCCGCACCACTGTGGGCATTCTCGACGCCTCCACCCTCGGCAAGATCGAGGTGAAGGGGCCGGACGCGGCGGAGTTCCTGAACCGCATCTATACCAATGCCTGGCTGAAGCTCGGCATCGGCAAGGCACGCTACGGCCTGATGCTGCGCGAGGACGGCATGGTGTTCGACGATGGCGTGACCGTGCGGCTGGCGGAAGACCGGTTCCTCATGTCCACCACCACCGGCAATGCCGCGCAGGTGCTGGTGCATCTGGAGGATTACCTGCAGACCGAATGGCCCGACATGAAGGTCTATCTGACCTCGGTGACGGAGCAGTACGCCACCATCACCATCAACGGGCCGAAGAGCCGCGATCTGCTGGCGAGCCTGACCAACGACATCGATACGGACAATGAGGCCTTCCCGCATATGAGCCTGCGCGAGGGTACCGTCGCCGGCATCCCAGCGCGGGTCATCCGCATCAGCTTCACCGGGGAGCTGTCCTACGAGATCAATGTACGCGCCAGCCGCGGCCAGGACCTGTGGGAAGCGCTGATGCAGGCCGGCGAACCGTTCGGCATCACCCCCTACGGCACCGAGGCGATGCATGTGCTGCGTGCCGAAAAGGGCTTCATCATCGTCGGCCAGGAAACCGACGGCTCGATGACGCCGGACGATCTCGGCATGGGCTGGATAGTCTCCAAGGTAAAGCCGGATTTCGTCGGCAAGCGCTCGCTTGCCCGGTCCGACACCATGCGCGAGGGCCGCAAGCAGCTGGTCGGCCTGCTGACCGAGGACCCGAAAGAGGTGCTGGAGGAAGGCGCGCATGTCGTGGAGACGGTGCTGGACAAGCCGCCCATGCCGATGCTCGGGCATGTTACTTCCAGCTATTACAGCCCGAATGCCGGACGCTCCATCGCGCTGGCGGTGCTGCAGGGCGGGCGCGCGCTGGTCGGGAAAACCCTGTCCGTGCCGATGGCCGACCGGATCATCAAGGTGACGGTGACCGAGCCGGTCTTCTTCGATCCCAAGGGGGAACGCGCCAATGGCTGACACGATGACGGACACGGCGGTGCGGATCGCCCCGTTGCCGCCCGAAGGCAGGCTGATCCTGCGGTGCGATGCCTCGGACAGGAAGATCGCCGCTACCGCGAAGAAGGCGCTGGACATCGCTCTCCCCACTGACCCGCTGACCAGCAACGCCGGCGGCAAGGCGACCGTCTGCTGGCTCGGTCCGGACGAGTGGCTACTGCTCTGCGCGGAAGACGGGCGCGAGGCCTTGCAGACCGCGCTGGAGACGGCGTTGGCCGGGCAGCATGCCTCGGTGGTGGATGTGTCGGATGCCTATGTCGGCTTCGCGATCACCGGCCCGAAGGCCGCCGAATTGCTGGCCAAGGGCTGCGCCATCGATCTGCACCCGGTAGCCTTCGCGCAAGGCAAGGTGGTCCGCACCCTGCTCGCCAAGGCCGATATCACGCTGCTACGCGACGCGGCGGGTTTCCGGCTCTATGTGCTGCGCTCCTTCGCCGATTATGCCGGCCTGTGGCTGGCCGACGCGGCACGGGAGTATGGCGGCTAGGACGGCATGTCGGCCGGCGCGAAGGGCGGCAGGTCCGCCAGCGCGCCGGCATGGTGCGCGGCCTGTTCCTCGGTGAGGTACAGCACGTTGGTTTCGGTCGCCCCGCCGAAGATATTGTAGGTATCGCCCCGGAAATTATCCGGGTTATAGGCCGTCGCCCTGGCCGTCCAGCCGCGATACCCCAGCGGATGCAGCACGGCTTCCACCGCCTCGGCCCGGCCCTTGGTGGTTGCCTCCACGAACAGCGCGGGATGCAGCCGTTCCAGCGTGCCGGCCATGCCGCGCAGCACCTCGGCCTCCATACCCTCCGCATCGATCTTCACCAGGTCGAGCCGGTCCAGATTGAGATCGTCGGCGCAGATCATCGGGATCGCCTCGAAGCTGCGGCTGGTGGAGTGCACATCGCGGAAATGTACCGCGCCGAAATTGCCCGCCTTCGCATAATCGACGGGCGGCGGTAGCACATGGTCGGTGCGGTCGCCGGCCAGCGCATTCAGGATCAGCACCTGCGTATGGCCATTGGCAGCGACACTGCCGGACAGGCAGGCATGGATATAGCGTTGCGGCTCCACCGCGATCACCCGCCCCTGCCGGCCGACCATCTGCGCGAAGGCCAGCGTGTGCGCCCCCAGATTGGCGCCAACCTCCAGCACCGTGCCGCCCGGCGCCACGAAGCCGCTCATCAGGCGTATTTCCGATTCCGCCCACTCGCCATAACGCCTGAGCGATTCGCCGATTGTGGTATCGCTGCGCGGAACCAGCATCCAGCCATGCCGCGTCACAATCACATCGACCGCGCCGGTATGCAGGGCCGGCGGCGGCGGCGGAAACAGCATACGTTTGACCTTACCCGCAATACGGCGGGCCTGCCGGGCTAGGACGCTCATGGGAGATGTGTCCGGTCGCTGGGGTTTATTTCAATTATTCTTATTCAGGCAGCAGCACTATGGCGTCATCCCGCCAGGAGAGCCAGACCGGCGTGCCATCATCCAGATCCTCACGCACCGTTCGCTCGACATTCTGCGCCGAAACCGCGACCGGTGCGGCCATCCCCGGCAGCCGCACATAGAACTGGCTGCGGTCGCCCAGATAGGCGGAAGTGGCCACCTTGCCCTGCACGGCAGGCAAGTTGTCCGCCGGCTTGTCCGTGGTCAGCGCCAGCTTCTCCGGCCGGATCGCGGCGATGGCCCTGCCATTCACGGCAAAGCCGGGCAGCGGCGCGCGGATCATCCCCAGCCCCTCCGCCTCCAGCACCAGCCGGTCGGTCTCCTGCCCGCGCGGCGAGGCGGCGAAGAAATTCATGCTGCCGATGAAATCGGCCACCATGCGGCTGTTCGGTGCCTCATAGAGTTCGCGCGGCGTTGCCACCTGCATGACCTTGCCCTCGGACATGACGGCGACCCGGCAGGACATGGTCAGCGCCTCCTCCTGATCGTGGGTCACGAACACGAAGGTAATGCCGACCTCGTCCTGGATCTGCCGCAGCTCCAGCTGCATCTTCTCGCGCAGCTTCTTGTCCAGCGCGCCCAGCGGTTCGTCCAGCAACAGTACCTTCGGACGCTTGATGAGGGCACGCGCCAGCGCCACGCGCTGCCGCTGGCCGCCCGACAGCTCGTTGGAAAGCCGCTTGCCATAGCCGGCCAGCTTGATCATCTCCAGCGCCGCATCCACCTTGCGGTCCAGCTCGGCCTTCGGCAGCCGGTCCTTGCGCAGCCCATAGGCGATGTTGTCGCGCACACTGAGGTGCGGAAAGATCGCGTAGTTCTGGAACACCATGTTGGTCGGACGGTGGTTGGGCGGCACTATCGTCATGTCCTGCCCGTCGATCAGGATGCGGCCTTCCGTAGGCGTCTCGAAGCCGGCGATCATGCGCAGCAACGTGGTCTTGCCGCAGCCTGACGCGCCGAGCAGCGAGAAGAACTCGCCGCGACGGATCGGCAGATCGACGCCATCCACCGCCGTGAAGCCGCCGAAGCGCTTGTGGATGCCCTGGATGTCGATGAAGGCGTCGTCTGTGCTCATGGCGGTCCCGTCACAAATCGGGTTGCTTGTCGGGCTGCACGCCGCGCCGCCGCAGCCACTCGGCCAGCACGATCAGCAGGGCGGAGCCCAGCAGGATCAGCGTGCCCAGCGCCAGCACGCCGGGCAGGCGCTGCGGGAAGCGCAGCTGGCTGAAGATGTAGAGCGGCAGCGTCGGATCGGTACCCGACAGGAAGAAGGCGATGATGAACTCGTCGAAGCTGATGGTGAAGGACAGCAGCAGGCTGGCGACAATGCCCGGAAAGACGATGGGGAATGTCACCCGCCAGAACGTCATCCACGCGCTCTCGCCAAGATCCAGCGAGGCTTCCTCAAGGCTGCGGTCAAACCCCTCGAAGCGCGAGATCAGCACGCCGGTGGCGAAGGGCACGCACAGCAGGATATGACCGACGGCAACGGTCAGCAGCGACAGGCTGAGGCTCAGCCGGTTCACCAGGATCAAGAGCGAGATGCCGAGGATGATCTCCGGAATCACCAGCGGCAGCATGACCAGCCCGAACAGCGGCCGCTGCAGCGGGAAACGGTAGCGCGTCATCGCCTTGGCCGCGAAAATACCCAGCAGCGTACTGGCCACAGCGGTAAAGATCGCGACCTTCAGGCTGGCAGCCAGCGCATCGAACATGCGCGGGCTTTCGGCCAGCTGCGCGTACCATTGCGTGGTGAAACCCTTCAGCGGAAAGGCGACGAAGATCGAATCGTTGAAAGAAAACACCGGCAGCACGAAGACCGGCACATAGAGGAAAGCCAGGTACAGCCCGGCATAGACCATGCGCAGGCGCGTGCCGCCGTCATGCCTTGCGCTGCTCATTTTATCGCCGCCACGCCGCGTTTCGACAGCCAGATCGACAGGCAGGCGATCGCCGTCACCGCCAGCATGGTGCTGATCGCCAGCGCCGATCCCAGCGGCCAGTTATTCGCCTTGCCGAACTGCGCCTGGATGATGTTGGCGATCATCACCCCGCCGGTGCCGCCGACCAGCGTGGGTGTCACATAATCGCCGACCGTCGGGATGAAGATCAGCACCGAGGCGGCGATCACGCCGGGCATGGACAGCGGCAACGTCACCCGGAAGAAGCGCCGGACCGGGCCGTCGCCCAGATCGGTCGCGGCCTCCAGCAGCGTGCGGTCGATCTTCTCCAGCGAGACATAGATCGGCAGGATGGCGAAGGCCGCCCAGGCA
>Ga0114898_1000526_pt1 | contig 29020 bp, 22 predicted proteins | sample Malvired_Geostar_FD_83496 | JGI IMG/M metagenome (GOLD analysis project Ga0114898, IMG submission 83496) | Marine viral communities from the Global Malaspina Expedition - Malaspina viral metaG DeepMed_Geostar | ecosystem: Environmental > Aquatic > Marine > Oceanic | place: Mediterranean Sea...
GATCGACGGCGAAGCCTTCGCCGGCGGCTCGGCCAAGGGCACTCAGCTGGTGCTGGGCTCAGGTCGCATGATCCCAGGCTTCGAAGACGCCCTGGTGGGTGCCAAGGCCGGTGAAGAGCGCGTGATCAACCCGACCTTCCCTGAGGATTATCAAAACCTCGACCTGGCCGGCAAGACTGCTGAGTTCACCGTCACGGTGAACAACGTCGCCGCTCCGCAGCTGCCGGAACTCAATGATGAGTTCTTCGCCCAGTTCGGCGTTCAGGAAGGCGGTGTGGAAGGTTTCCGCGCCGAGGTCAAGAAGAACATGGAGCGCGAACTGCGTCAGGCCATCAAGACCAAGGTGAAGAATCAGGTCATGGAAGGTCTGGTCGCTGGCAACCCGATCGAGGTGCCGAAGGCGCTGATCGACAACGAGGTGAACCGTCTGCGTACCCAGGCTGTTCAGCAGTTCGGCGGCAACATCAAGCCTGACCAGCTGCCGGCCGAGCTGTTCCAGGAGCAGGCCAAGCGCCGCGTCGTGCTGGGTCTGATCGTCGCTGAGGTGGTCAAGCAGAAAGAGCTCAAGCCTGACGAAGCACGTGTTCGCGAGCTGATCGAGGAGATGGCGTCTGCTTACCAGGAGCCGGAGCAGGTGGTGGCCTGGTACTACAAGAATGCCGATCAGTTGAACGAAGTTCGCTCGGTTGTGCTCGAAGAGCAAGTTGTAGATACTGTTCTGCAGCAAGCCAAGGTGACCGACAAATCGGTCTCCTACGAAGAAGCTGTCAAGCCTGCGGAAGCTCCGCAAGCCGCCTGATTTCTTCATCTTTCCGAGTGCACCAACATAAGCCAGCCTCGTGCTGGCTTATGTCTTTTGAGGCATGACATAGGGAGTATCGTTGGAACATGTCCCGCAATCCTTTTATGCAAGCTCCGGACATTCAGGCCGCCGGTGGCCTGGTCCCGATGGTGATCGAGCAGTCCGCACGCGGTGAGCGCGCTTACGACATCTATTCCCGCCTCCTGAAGGAGCGGGTGATCTTCATGGTCGGCCAGGTCGAAGACTACATGGCCAATCTGATCGTTGCGCAAATGCTCTTTCTCGAGGCGGAAAACCCTGAGAAGGACATCCATCTTTACATCAACTCCCCGGGCGGTTCGGTCACTGCCGGTATGTCGATCTACGACACCATGCAGTTCATCAAGCCGAACGTGTCGACGATCTGCATCGGCCAGGCCTGTTCCATGGGAGCCTTGCTGCTGACCGGCGGTACGGCTGGCAAGCGTTACTGCCTGCCGCACTCGCGCATGATGATTCACCAGCCGCTGGGCGGTTTCCAGGGGCAGGCGTCGGACATCGAGATTCATGCCCGTGAGATCCTCACGATCCGCGAGCGCCTGAACAAGGTCCTGGCACACCACACCGGTCAGCCGATGGATGTGATTGCCCGAGATACCGACCGCGACAACTTCATGAGCGGCGAAGAAGCCGTCAAGTACGGCTTGATCGATCAGGTACTGACTCAGCGCCAGTTGGCACTTTGATCGCTCGCAGCCTGCGATATGCGGCCACCCCGTGGGCTTGAAAAAGCCCACGATTGCCTTCATCTTGTGTTTCAAGCCTTCCCGATTGGATCGACCGAATGACTGACACCCGCAACGGCGAGGACTCCGGCAAACTGCTCTATTGCTCTTTCTGCGGCAAAAGCCAGCATGAAGTACGCAAGTTGATCGCCGGGCCCTCCGTTTTCATCTGCGACGAGTGCGTCGACCTGTGCAATGACATCATCCGTGAGGAGGTGCAGGAAGCGCAGGCTGAGAGCAACGCGCATAAACTGCCCGCGCCCAAGGAGATCAGCGCCATTCTCGACCAGTACGTCATTGGTCAGGAGCGTGCGAAGAAGATCCTGGCGGTGGCCGTTTACAACCATTACAAGCGGCTGAACCAGCGCGACAAGAAAGAAGAAGTCGAGCTGGGCAAGAGCAACATCCTGTTGATCGGTCCGACCGGTTCGGGCAAGACACTGCTTGCTGAGACATTGGCGCGCCTGCTGAATGTTCCGTTCACTATCGCTGATGCGACGACCCTCACCGAAGCCGGTTACGTGGGCGAGGATGTCGAGAACATCATTCAGAAGCTGCTGCAAAAATGCGACTACGACGTAGAAAAGGCCCAGATGGGTATCGTCTACATTGACGAGATCGACAAGATCTCGCGCAAGTCCGACAACCCTTCGATCACCCGCGACGTTTCCGGTGAAGGTGTCCAGCAAGCGCTGCTGAAACTGATCGAGGGTACGGTTGCGTCCGTGCCGCCGCAGGGTGGTCGCAAGCACCCGCAGCAGGAGTTTCTGCAGGTCGACACCCGCAACATCCTGTTCATTTGTGGCGGGGCTTTCGCCGGCCTGGAAAAGGTGATTCAAGGGCGCTCGACTCAGGGCGGTATTGGCTTCAATGCCGAGGTGCGCAGCAAGGATCCGGGTAAGAAGATTGGTGAATCGCTGCGGGCGGTAGAGCCGGATGATCTGGTCAAGTTCGGCCTGATTCCGGAGTTCGTGGGTCGTCTGCCGGTAATCGCTACACTCGACGAGCTCGATGAGGCGGCGCTGATCCAGATTCTTACCGAGCCCAAGAATGCGCTGACCAAGCAGTACGCCAAACTGTTCGAGCTTGAAGGCGTTGATCTGGAGTTTCGTGCCGACGCACTGAAGGCCGTGGCCCATCGCGCGCTGGAGCGCAAGACTGGCGCGCGCGGTTTGCGTTCGATTCTGGAAGGCGTGTTGCTGGATACCATGTACGAGATCCCTTCGCAGAAGGATGTCAGCAAGGTAGTGATCGACGAAAGCGTGATCGAAGGTACCTCCCAGCCGCTGTTGATTTACGAGAATACGGAGCCACCAGCCAAGGCTGCGCCTGAGGCGTGATTGAACAAAGGGGCCTGCGGGCCCCTTTGTGTTTGCTTGCTGCCTTGTTTTTTGCGGGGCGCGCCCTCATCTTTGGTTAAAGGGCACAGCCCGTCCGTTTACCGCCGTATGGCCGTCGTAGAGCTGAATTTATGAAGACAACCATCGAATTGCCCCTTTTGCCGCTGCGAGACGTGGTGGTCTATCCGCACATGGTGATCCCGCTATTCGTTGGCCGTGAGAAATCCATCGAAGCCCTCGAGTCCGCCATGTCCGGCGACAAGCAGATCCTGCTGGTTGCGCAGAAGAATCCGGCGGACGACGATCCGGCCGAGGACGCGTTGTATCGCGTTGGTACGGTCGCCACCGTATTGCAACTGCTGAAGCTGCCGGACGGGACCGTCAAGGTACTGGTCGAGGGGGAGCAGCGCGGCGCCATCGAGCGCTTCGCCGACGTGGACAACCATTGCCGCGCGGAGGTCTCGCTGATCGAAGAGGCCGAAGTCGAGGCCCGCGAATCCGAGGTCTTCACCCGTAGCCTGCTCAGCCAGTTCGAGCAATACGTCCAGCTTAGCAAGAAGGTTCCCGCAGAAGTTCTGTCCTCATTGAGCAGCATCGACGAGCCTGCCCGCTTGGTGGATACCATGGCGGCGCACATGGCGCTGAAGATCGAACAGAAGCAGCAAATTCTCGAGATTACCGACCTGCCGGCGCGGGTCGAGCATGTGCTGGCGCTGCTGGATGCGGAAATTGATCTGCTGCAGGTGGAGAAGCGCATTCGTGGTCGCGTCAAGAAGCAGATGGAGCGCAGCCAGCGCGAGTACTACCTGAACGAGCAAATGAAGGCCATTCAGAAAGAACTCGGTGACATCGATGAGGGCCATAACGAAGTCGATGATCTGAAGAAGCGCATCGAGAACGCTGGCCTTAGCAAGGACGCCTATACCAAGGCCCTGGCCGAACTCAACAAGCTCAAGCAGATGTCGCCGATGTCTGCAGAGGCGACGGTGGTTCGTACCTATATCGACTGGCTGGTGAATGTGCCGTGGAAGGCCGCGAGCAAGGTGCGGCTGGATCTTGCCAAGGCTGAGGAAGTGCTCGACGCCGATCATTATGGCTTGGAAGAGGTCAAGGACCGCATCCTCGAATATCTCGCCGTGCAGAAGCGCGTCAAGAAATTAAAGGGGCCTGTGCTCTGCCTGGTTGGCCCTCCCGGAGTCGGTAAGACCTCCCTGGCTGAGTCGATCGCGCGTTCGACCAATCGCAAGTTCGTGCGCATGGCATTGGGCGGCGTGCGGGACGAAGCGGAAATCCGTGGTCACCGTCGTACTTACATCGGTTCCATGCCTGGGCGCCTGATCCAGAAGATGACCAAGGTTGGCGTACGTAACCCGCTGTTCCTGCTCGACGAAATCGACAAGATGGGCAGCGACATGCGCGGTGATCCGGCTTCGGCGCTGCTCGAGGTGCTGGATCCGGAGCAGAACCATAACTTCAACGATCATTATCTGGAGGTCGACTATGACCTCTCGGACGTTATGTTCCTCTGCACCGCTAACTCGATGAACATACCGGCACCGTTGCTCGATCGCATGGAAGTCATCCGCCTGCCGGGCTATACCGAGGACGAGAAGGTCAACATCGCCACACGTTATCTGGCACCCAAACAGATCGAGGCCAATGGTCTGAAGAAGGGTGAGCTGGAGTTCCAGGAAGGCGCTATCAGGGACATCATCCGCTACTACACCCGCGAGGCCGGTGTCCGCAGTCTTGAGCGCCAGCTGGCTAAGGTGTGCCGCAAGGTGGTTAAGGAGCATGCGGCCGAGAAACGCTTCCAGGTGGTTGTGGACGCCGATTCTCTCGAGCATTTCCTGGGTGTGCGCAAGTTCCGCTACGGTCTGGCTGAGCAGCAGGATCAGATCGGCCAGGTGACAGGCCTGGCCTGGACGCAAGTTGGCGGCGAGCTCCTGACGATCGAGGCCGCCGTGGTTCCGGGCAAGGGGCGGTTGACCAAGACCGGCTCGCTCGGCGAAGTGATGGGCGAGTCGATCACAGCTGCGTTGACGGTCGTTCGCAGTCGCTCGACCAGTCTGGGTATCGCAGCAGATTTCCACGAGAAGCAGGATATCCACATTCACGTCCCGGAAGGTGCAACTCCCAAGGATGGCCCCAGTGCCGGTATTGGTATGTGCACAGCGCTCGTATCGGCTCTTACGCAAATCCCGGTGCGCGCAGATGTCGCAATGACCGGTGAGATTACATTGCGTGGACAGGTACTCGCCATTGGTGGGCTCAAGGAGAAACTTCTCGCGGCGCATCGCGGCGGGATCAAGACAGTCATCATCCCGGAAGAGAATCAGCGTGATCTGAAAGAGATTCCTGAAAATATTAAGCAGGACCTGCAGATTAAACCGGTTAAGTGGATTGACGAGGTCCTGCAAATTGCGCTGCAATACGCGCCGGAGCCCTTGTCCGATGCGGCTCCCGAGATTGTTGCAAAGGATGACAAGCGCGAGCCTGATTCCAAGGAGCGAATCAGCACGCATTAGTCTGGATGGCCACGTTGACACATTTCAGGTGCCCTTGTTTAATCGGCCTCTTGTGTCATTGCCATCTAGCACCGCTTTGCTTACACCCGAAAATTAAAGATACGACTCAACAGAAATAAGGGGACTTAGAGTGAACAAGTCGGAACTGATCGATGCCATCGCTGCATCTGCTGATATCCCAAAAGCTGTTGCTGGCCGCGCGCTGGATGCAGTGATCGAATCCGTCACCGGCGCCCTGAAGGCAGGTGACTCCGTGGTACTGGTTGGTTTCGGTACTTTCGCTGTCAAGGAGCGCGCTGCTCGCACTGGTCGCAATCCGCAGACCGGCAAGCCGATCAACATCGCCGCTGCCAAGATCCCTGGCTTCAAGGCTGGCAAAGCTCTGAAAGACGCCGTCAACTAAGCGTTTTTCACCCAGCCAGTCAGCATGCGCTGCTCTGGCTTGGGGCGGTTGAAGGGCAGGTAAGGCCTGCCCGATCCGGCTTGGGGGAATAAGCCCAACCGCTCCATAAGCTCCGAGAAGGCGCATCCCTGGATGCGCCTTTCTTTTATCCGGTTTCCACCCGCGTTGCGCATCCATCGCGCCGCAGACTCCTGGGGGTCGCATGCTTCAGAACATCAGGGACAATTCTCAAGGCTGGATAGCCAAGACCATCATCGGCATCATCGTGGTGCTGCTGGCGCTCACTGGTTTCGACGCCATCTTCAATGCCGCGAGCAACAGCCAGACTGCGGCCGAGGTCAATGGCGAAGAAATCTCCCGCTACGACCTCGACCAGGCGATGAATATGCAGCGGCGGCAGCTGGCTCAGCAGCTGGGCAGCGACTTCGACCCCTCCATGCTCGACGAGCGCCTGCTGCGCAACGCAGCGCTCGGCTCGTTGATTGACCGGATGCTGCTCTTGCAGAGCGCCAAGAGCGCCGACTTCGCTTTTTCCCGTGAGGCGCTCGACCAATTGATCCTGCAGACACCCGAGTTTCAGGTGGACGGGGTCTTCAACGCTGCGCGTTTCGACCAGGTCCTGCAGCAAATGGGTTATTCCCGTGTTCAGTTCCGTCAGCTTCTCGAGCAGGAAATGCTCATCGGTCAGCTGCGTGCCGGCATCTCCGGCACCGGTTTCGTAACCGATCAACAGGTCGAGAACTTCGCGCGGTTGGAGATGCAGACGCGGGATTTCGACACGCTCACCGTCCCGGCTCGCAGTGACGCGATAGAGGTCAGCGACGAGCAGATCAGCGAGTACTACGAGGCCAACGCTGATCGGTTCCGTACCCCCGAGCGGGTCATCGTCGAATACGTCGAGCTGAAGAAGGAGTCGTTCTTCGATCAGGTCGAGGTGTCTGATGAGGAGCTGCAGGCGCTCTACCAGAAGCAGATCGCCAACCTGGCGGAGCAGCGCCGCGCCGCGCATATCCTCATCGAAACCGGTGCAGAGTCGGGCGATGACGAGGCCAAGGCCAAGATCGACGAGATTGCTGCGCGTGTGAAGGGTGGGGAAGATTTCGCCGCCGTCGCCAAGGAGGTTTCGCAGGATCCAGGCTCCGCCAACGAAGGTGGCGATCTGGGCTTCGCCGGACCTGGCGTATACGACCCAGCGTTCGAAGAAGCGCTTTACGCGCTGAAGGAAGGGGAAGTGTCGGCGCCGGTCCGGTCCGAATTCGGCTGGCACATTATCAAGCTGCTCGGTGTTCAGTCGCCGGAAGTACCTTCGCTCGAGAGCATGCGGCCCGAGCTGGTTCGCGAGCTCAAGGCGCAGCAGGTCGAACAACGTTTCGTCGAAGTCAGCAAGCAGCTGGAAGACTCTGCCTTCGAAGCATCCGATCTTGCTCAGCCGGCGCAGGAACTCGGTTTGATGGTGCAGACCACCGAGCCGTTCGGGCGTGACGGTGGACAAGGCATCGCTGCCAACCGCCAGGTGGTCCAGGCTGCATTCAGCGACGAAGTGCTGGTCGATGGGGCCAACAGTAGCGTTATCGAACTTGACCCTGACACATCCATCGCTCTGCGTGTGAAAGAGCATCTGCAGCCGGCAGCCATTCCGCTTGCCGATGTACGTGACGACATCGTCGAGCAGCTGCAGCAAAGTCTGGCTGCCGAGCGCGCCCGGGAGAAGGGCGAGCAGCTGCTGGCCGATCTGCGCAACGGCGAGCAAGCTGATGGCCAATGGCAGACGATCGAGGCGGCTGGCCGGAGCCAGGAGGGCGTTGCACCGGCACTGCTGCAGCAGGTGTTCCGCATGCCTCGTCCGGCAGAGCAGGGCAAACCGAGTTACGCAGGTGTCGCCTTGAGCAATGGCGACTATGCCGTGGTGCGGCTCAATGGTGTCAACGAGCCTGAAGCCTCGTTATCCGACGAGGAGAAGCTGAACTTCCGGCGTTTCCTCGCCTCCCGGATGGGACAGCAGGATTTCGCTGCGTTCCGCCAGAAGCTGCAGGCCCAAGCGGAAATCGAACGCTTCTGACAGCCATGACAGCCTGAGCCGATACGACAACGCCCCGAACCATTCGGGGCGTTTTCTTTTCTGACCTCAACGCAGAAGGCGCCGCGCTACCCAGGGGCCCTGACGCAACAGCGCCGCGTGAATCTGAACAAGACGGGCACCCGCCTGCAGGCGCGCCGCCAGGTGCTCTGCGGTCTGGATTCCACCAACCGACATCAGCGCTATGTCGTTGCCGCAGAATCGATGCAACTGTTCGATCTGTTCGCAGGCAAGCGCCTGTTGATGCTCGTTGCGCCAGGCGTCGTAGCGCTGTCGTGTGGCTGGCGGCCCCGGATCATGAGCCGCCAGTACGCCGTCATAGCTCAGCTCCAACAGCAAGCCCGTCAAAGAGAAGGGAATCTGTCCGGGCAGACAACGCAGTTTCACCACCAGTGGTACGTGGCGGCCGGCTGAATGATTCAGCACTTGCTGTTCCTCGCGCAGCGCAACGAGCAGCCCCCGCAGCCGTGCGGGTTGATGCAGCAGCGGTGCGCTTGCTGGGCCAATCAGATTGAGCATCAGGTAGTCGGCCTGCCGCCACGCATTCCGCAGCTGGCCACGGCATTCGGCCGATGAGTTTCTCGCATCCAGTGTCAGGTTAATCCCTAGTAGCGCAGGGCCTTGCGGAATGTCGCCGAGGTCATTGGTTTGCGCTGCCGTCAGGCTGCCGATCTCGGTGAAGCCGAAACCCAGGGTGGCGACGCGCCGTGCCAGACGTCCGTTTCGATCAAAACCGGCAGCGATTCCAAGAGGGGAGCGGAAGCTCAGTCCCATTGCCGCGACTGGCTGTGTGAGGTCGCCCCGGGTAACGCTGCAGGCAGCGCTGGTGATGCCTAGCGCAAGACGCTGCAGTGCCCTGCGGCCGAGCATTGCCCAGCGCATGTCGCTATCCATGCTGCCGCTCGAATGCTGTCATGAAAGAAACCAGCCGCCGGACCCCAGCCACTGGCATGGCGTTATAAAGGCTAGCCCGTACGCCGCCGACGGCGGGATGTCCAGCCAGATTGGCGAGACCGTTCTGCGCTGCGTCCTGCAGGAAGGTTTCGACAAGCGCCGTATCAGCAAGCTGGAAACAGACGTTGATCGCCGAGCGATCCTGGCGACGCTGCAAGCATTTGAAGAGGCGGCTGCCATCTATGTATTCATACAGCAACCGGCTTCGGACTCGTGCCGCTGCCGCCATCGCCTCAAGCCCGCCGTTACGCCTGATCCAGCGCAGCATCAAGCCGGTCACATAAAGGGCGAACGTCGGAGGTGTGTTCAGACGACTCCGATGCTCTGTCTGCATGGCATAGCTGAAAACGCTGGGAAGCCCCGGGGGCGGCACGCGCAGCAGATCGTCGCGCACGATGACGACGCATAAGCCGGACACGCCCAGATTCTTCTGTGCGCTGGCATAGATCAGCCCGAAGCGTTCGACTGGAATCGGGCGGGTCAGGAAATCGGAGGTCATATCGGCCACCAGTGGCACGGCTAGGCGGGGGAACTCCTGCATCTGCAGTCCGTTGCCGGTCTCGTTGCTGGTGATGTGGCAGTACCCGGCTCCAGCGTCGAGCCGCCATTGATCAAACGCCGGGATGGCGGTAAAAGCCTGATCCGCACCGCTGGCGATGACGCTCACCTCGGCGTGGCGACGGGCTTCACGGATTGCCTTGCCGGCCCAGTGCCCGCTCTCCACGTAGGCGGCGTGCTGCCCAGGTTGCAGCAGGTTGAGCGGCAGCAGGCCGAACTGCGCACTGGCTCCGCCCTGCAGAAACAGTACGTGATAACCGTTGGGAATCCGCAGCAGCCCACGCAGATCATCCTCCACTTCTGCCATGAGTCGCTCGAAGAGCGACCCGGTAAAGGGCTGCTCGAGTATCGAAAAGCCGGTGTCGCCCCAACTCGGCAGCTCCTCGCGGATCTGCGCCAACACCTCGGCCGGAAGCATCGCCGGCCCTGCGGCGAAGTTGTAGCGCTCGGGCCGCTCAGAAGAGATGCAGGCCATGGCCACCAGCCGCCATCAGGAACAGCAACGGGAAAGACAGGATGGTATTGCTGCGTGACGAGAGAAAGGTGATACGTGAGCAGCGCACGCGCTCCTCGAGCGTCGCCGGAACGAAGCCCAGCAGCTTCTTCTGATGCGGCCACAGCACCAGCCAGAGGTTGAGCAACATCAACGTGCCGATCCAGGCGCCAAGACCGATCACGGCAAGCGGCCCTTGCAGCAGCAATGCATCGGCAAGCCAGCCGCGTTGCCAGAGCATGGCCATCCCGGACAGCCACACCACCACAGACGCATAGCGGAAAATGCCGTGCTCTCGCTTCATTCGCACTTCCAGATCACGATTCAGCGTGGCGGTGTCGATGCCGTTCTGCAGCGGTACGAAGCGCGGGTTCTGGATGAAGTTGGCGTAGTTATGACCAATCCAGACCAGGGCGAACAGGAGGTGGGCATAGCGTGCCAGCACGTCGATGACAGGCAGTTGCATGGCTCAGCCCACCAGCCAGTAACGCAGCAGCAAATAGCAACCGAGGGTCAGTGAAAGCCCGGCGCTTATGGTCCCGGCAAAGGAGTCATGAGGCAGCTTCATAATCGACTCCCTGGCTGGCCTGTCGGGCGATCAGCGTGCCTTGCGGGCGCGCGGCGTCTTGCGCGAGGTCTACGGCCTGGCGAATCAGATGATGATGCGGGGATTTATTGCAGGCCGGATCGGTGTTGGCGCCGTTGCCGGTCAGCAGCAATGCCTGGCAGCGGCAGCCGCCAAAGTCCTTTTCCTTCTCGTCACAGCTGCGACAGGGCTCCGGCATCCAGGCGTCGCCACGGTAGAGGTTGAATACCGGTGAGTCGTGCCAGATCTGCTCCAGCCGCTGTTCGCGCACATTGGGGAAGGTCAGGTCCTTGAAGTTGCTGGCCTGAGAGCACGGCAGCACGTTGCCGTTGGGTGCGATGGTGACATGGATCGCGCCCCAGCCATTCATGCACGCTTTTGGACGTCCCTCGAAGTAGTCAGGGATGACGAAGAATATGGTCAGCTGATCGCCGTAGGATTCTCTTGCACTCCTCACTTGTGCTTCGGCGCGAAGCAGCTCCTCACGGGTCGGCATCAACGCGTCGCGGTTGAGCAGAGCCCAGTTGTAGTACTGGACGTTGGCCAACTCCAGGTATTCGATGCCCAGATCGACGGCGAAGTCGATTATTTCCGGTACCTGGCCGATGTTCTGCCGGGTGATCGGTACGTTGAGGACCATGGGAAAGTCCATCGACTTGATCAGTCGCGCCATGCCGAGCTTGCGCTCCCAGGCATCGACGCCGGCCAGCTGACGCGCCACGTCACGGTCGGTGGACTGAAAACCGAGCTGGATGTGGCGCAGCCCGGCATCCTTCAGGGCGCGCAGGCGCGCCTCGGTCAGCCCTATCCCGGAGGTGATCAGGTTGGTGTAGTAGCCCATTCGGTCGGCCTCGGCGACCAGCGTCTCGAGGTCCTTGCGCAAGGTCGGCTCGCCGCCGGAGAAGCCGATCTGCATGGCACCCATGGCGCGCGCCTGGGCCATCACGTCGATCCATTCCGCCGTGCTCAGCTCGTCCTGGCGGTAGTCGGCGAAGTTGCGCGGGTTGCTGCAAAACACGCACTGCAGCGGGCATTGATAGGTCAGCTCCAGTAGTAGCCAGACCGGGTTGCCGCTGCCGTCAAGCCTTAGCTCTGATCCAGCCTTTGGCATGGGACACCTCCAGGAAATTCAGGACGCCGTTGCGGATAGTGTCGATATCGGCTGCGTCGTAGGCCGTATGCAGCTGCTCGATCAGTTCGCTGACGCTGGTCTTGCCGTCGCAACGTTTCAGGATCTCCCCACCCGTTGCATTGAGCTTGACGATGCCTTCGGGATAGAGCAGCACATGCGCCTGCTGCGACTCCTCCCAGCGAAAGAGGAAAGGCGGGCGGATCGTGTAGCAGCTGGCCGACGATATGGTTGTTGTCATGTCGAGCTCCTCGCTCGACCGGCGCAATGGCTTGAGCCATCACGCCGGTCGGGACTTCAGCGCACGTAGACGTACGCGGTGACTTCGAAGCCCAGGCGCAGGTCGCAGAAATCCGGATTGATCCACTGCATGGCGTATCTCCTCATCGTTGTGGTCAGTAAAAGCGATGTCGCACTTCGAAGCTAAGGCGCTTTGGCGGGCCGGCTAATAAGACTTTGGGGTTGGTTTTGCCGCCTTTTGGTCGTGCTTTTCTTGCGTTGCAGGAGAATTTGCGCTTTAGCTCGACGCCCTTGTTCAGGGTCATTTTTAGGGTGCGATTCTGGGCCTACTCTGCTCGGCTTTTTCTCCCGTTCCGGCTGGCTCGAATCAATCGCAAACCGCCATCAGCTCTGCCTCTGCGCCTTGCCATCTACTACCAAATGAGGAGTCCTCCGCTGCCATGGGTGCATACCGGAGCCTGGAGCGGGCTGCCTAAGATCGGTCCATGCCCTGCGCACTTCCCGGCGCAGGCTCTGACAAGCAGAAGAAGAGAGGCCCATCATGATCTACGCCCAGCCCGGTACCCCAGGCGCCGTCGTTTCCTTCAAGCCCCGTTACGGCAACTACATCGGTGGTGAGTTCGTCCCGCCGGTCAAAGGCGAGTACTTCGTCAACACCTCGCCCGTCAATGGTGAAGTGATCGCCGAATTCCCGCGTTCGGGCGCTGAAGACATCGAGAAGGCGCTGGATGCCGCGCATGCAGCCGCCGACGCCTGGGGTCGTACCTCGGTGCAGGACCGCGCCAATATCCTGCTGAAGATCGCTGATCGCATCGAAGCCAACCTGGAAAAACTTGCCGTCGCCGAAACCTGGGACAACGGCAAGGCCGTTCGTGAAACCCTGAACGCCGACGTACCGCTGGCCGCCGACCACTTCCGCTACTTCGCCGGTTGCATCCGTGCCCAGGAAGGCAGCGCCGCAGAGATCAACGAGCACACCGCGGCCTACCACTTCCATGAGCCGCTGGGCGTGGTCGGGCAGATCATTCCGTGGAACTTCCCGCTGCTGATGGCGGCCTGGAAGCTGGCACCGGCCCTGGCTGCCGGTAACTGCATCGTGCTCAAGCCGGCCGAACAGACTCCGCTGTCGATCATGGTCCTGATCGAGATCATCGGTGACCTGCTGCCGGCGGGCGTGCTGAACATCGTTCAGGGCTTCGGCCGCGAAGCTGGTCAGGCGTTGGCGACCAGCACCCGCATTGCCAAGATCGCCTTTACCGGCTCGACCCCGGTTGGCTCGCACATCATGCGTTGCGCGGCCGAGAACATCATCCCCAGCACCGTGGAACTGGGTGGCAAGAGCCCGAACATCTTCTTCGAAGACATCATGAATGCGGAGCCTGCGTTCATCGAGAAAGCCGCTGAAGGTCTGGTACTGGCCTTCTTCAACCAGGGCGAGGTCTGCACCTGCCCGTCGCGTGCGCTGATTCAGGAATCGATCTTCGAGCCCTTCATGGAAGTGGTGATGAAGAAGGTCAAGGCGATCAAGCGCGGCAACCCGCTGGATACCGACACCATGGTCGGCGCCCAGGCGTCCGAGCAGCAGTTCGACAAGATCCTTTCCTACATGGAAATCGCCCAGCAGGAAGGCGCGCAGATCCTCACCGGCGGCGCAGCCGAGAAGCTCGAAGGCGGCCTGGCCTCCGGTTACTACGTGCAGCCGACCCTGATCAAGGGTCACAACAAGATGCGTGTGTTCCAGGAAGAAATCTTCGGCCCGGTGGTCGGCGTCGCTACCTTCAAGGACGAAGCCGAAGCCCTGGCCATTGCCAACGATACCGAGTTCGGCCTGGGCGCTGGCGTCTGGACCCGCGACATCAACCGCGCCTACCGCATGGGTCGCGGCATCAAGGCCGGCCGTGTCTGGACCAACTGCTACCACCTGTATCCGGCACATGCCGCGTTCGGCGGCTACAAGAAGTCCGGTGTCGGTCGCGAAACGCACAAGATGATGCTCGACCACTATCAGCAGACCAAGAACCTGCTGGTCAGCTACGACATCAATCCGCTCGGCTTCTTCTGATGAGGGCCCCGGCGCGTGTGCTCCAGCGCGCCGGTTTATTTTGCTACGCACGTCAAGTGCAGGAACCTGCGCCGCTTCTGAAGTACCCCCTCGAATCGAGCGTATGGTTCCTATCGCAACGCGGCCCCGGCCGCGTTTTTTTTTGCTCCGGACTCGACCAGCCATCGCGGCCATCGAACTCCCGCGAGCCGAAGCGCCTCACATCTGCATAGGCCAACATCGAAAGCAGAGGAGGTCACCCATGCCGCAATTGCTCGAGCCCTGCTCACTGAAGCACCTGCGCTTGCGCAATAGAGCCGTCGTCGCACCCATGACGCGGGTCAGCGCCGAGCCCGAGGGCGCTGCCAACGAACTGATGCGCGACTACTACGCATCCTTTGCCAAAGGCGGCTTCGGGATGATCGTCAGCGAGGGTGTCTATACCGATACCGCTTATAGCCAGGGCTACTTCAACCAGCCCGGGCTCGCCACCGACGCGCACCGGGACAGCTGGAAACCCATCGTGCAGGCGGTTCACGAAGCCGGCACGGCGTTCATCGCGCAGCTCATGCATGGCGGTGCCCAGACCCAAGGCAACATCCATCACGCCCGCCATGTGGCTCCATCGGCAGTACAACCGAGCGGATCTCAGCTTAAGTTTTATGGCGGAGAGGGGCCTTACGCGACGCCGGCTGAAATGAGCGAAGAGGATATCCAGGAGGCCATCGCCGGTTTCGCGCTGGCGGCCCGGCACGCGCAGGAGGCCGGCTTCGATGGGGTCGAGCTGCATGGCGCCAACGGCTACCTGCTGCACGAATTCATGAGCGCCGAGTTCAACCAGCGCAGCGATCAATGGGGTGGGACGTTTCTCGAACGCCTGCGCATGCCACTGGCGGTGATCGCTGCCGTGCGGGCGGAGGTGGGCGAGGAATTCGTGGTGGGGATGCGACTGTCGCAGAGCATGGTCTGCGACGGCCGGCTCAAATGGGAGGGCGGCGAGGAACAGGCCCGGCAGCGCTTCCGTGTACTGGCTGATGCAGGGCTCGACTATCTGCACATCACTGAGCCCGAAGCCCGCGCACCGGCCTTCGGAGAAGGCCCGAGCCTTGCCGCCATCGCCAAGGGCAGCGTAGCGATCCCGGTGATCGGCAACGGTGCCATCGTCACCGGCGAGCAGGCCGAGGCCTTGCTTGGTCGAGGCGAGATGGATCTGGTGGCGGTTGGCAAGGCGGCGCTGGCCAACAACGATTGGCCGCAACGCATTCAGCAAGGCATCGAGCTGAGCGATTTCGACGGTTCGATGTTTGTTCCCATGGCGACCATCACCAACGAACTGGCGTGGCGCAATGCCAATGATCGGCCAGCGCTGCGTTCGAGTTGACACGCCCGGCAACGAGGCGTTAGCTGAATCGCGAAACCTGATAACAGATGGCTGCCGTTCGTCGGGCGCTACCAAGGCACGGCGCTGTCTCCTTCCAAAGTACCATTCTGCTTGAAGCAGAACAGGGGGCTTAATTGGGCTGTCGGAATCTTCCGGCACCATAAAAAGAGGACCGACCTATGTGGACTAAACCCGCCTTCACCGACCTGCGTATTGGTTTCGAAGTCACCATGTACTTCGCAAACCGTTGATCGACCAGCCCCGGCTCCGGCCGGGGCTTTGCTTTTGGGGGCTGTCCATGTTCATCCGAATTCTCGGTTCCGCCGCGGGTGGAGGTTTTCCACAGTGGAACTGCAACTGCGCCAACTGTGCGGGCCTGCGCGCCGGCACACTCAATGCCAAGGCGCGTACCCAGTCGTCCATCGCCATCAGCGACAACGGTGTCGACTGGATCCTGTGCAATGCGTCGCCGGACATCCGCGCCCAGCTCGAGTCCTTTCCGACCCTGCAGCCGGCCCGTGCGCCCCGCGACACCGCCATCGGTGCGATCGTCCTGCTGGACAGCCAGATCGATCACACCACCGGCCTGCTGACGCTGCGCGAAGGCTGCCCGCGTGAAGTCTGGTGCACCGAGATGGTTCATCAGGACCTCACCACCGGCTTCCCGCTGTTCAACATGCTGGAGCACTGGAATGGCGGCCTGAAATGGAACCCGATCGCCCTGAGCGGCAACTTCAGCATTCCCTGCTGCCCGAACCTGCATATCACGCCGATCCCGCTGCGCAGCTCGGCGCCACCCTATTCGCCGCACCGCAACGACCCGCACCCGGGCGACAACATCGGTCTGCTCATCGAAGACCGCAACACCGGCGGCACACTGTTCTACGCGCCGGGGCTTGGCCAGGTCAGCGAAGAGCTGCTGGCCACCATGCGCCGGGCCGACTGCCTGCTGGTCGACGGCACGCTGTGGCGCGATGACGAGATGCTCGTGCGCGAGGTCGGCACCAAGCTCGGCAGCGAAATGGGCCATCTGCAGCAGAGCGGCCCGGGCGGCATGATCGAGGTGCTCGACGGCATGCCGGCGGTGCGCAAGATCCTCATTCATATCAACAACACCAACCCGATCCTCGACGAGGATTCCGTCGAGCGCGAGATCCTTGGCGAGCACAGGATCGAGGTCGCCTACGACGGCATGAACATCGAGCTCTGAAGCCAGATATCGCCGCTGCCGGCCACAGGCCGAACGAGCGCAGAACGACAAGAAAGGACTGAAACCGTTATGAACCTGCCAGCCATGAGTCCCGCCGAATTCGAACAGGCGCTGCGCGCCAAGGGCGAGTACTACCACATCCATCACCCGTTCCACCGGGCCATGTATGCCGGGCAGGCGACGCGCGAGCAGATTCAGGGTTGGGTCGCCAACCGCTTCTACTATCAGGTCTGCATCCCGGTGAAGGATGCAGCGATCATGGCCAACTGCCCGGACCGCGACACCCGCCGCGAGTGGATTCAGCGCATCATCGACCACGATGGCGCGCCGGGTGAGGAGGGTGGCATCGAAGCCTGGCTGCGGCTGGCCGAGGCCGTGGGTCTGGACCGTGAGCAGGTGCTGTCGCAGGAGCTGGTGCTTCCCGGCGTGCGCTTCGCAGTGGATGCCTATGTGAACTTTGCCCGTCGGGCCTGCTGGCAGGAAGCAGCCAGCAGCTCGCTGACCGAACTGTTCGCACCGACCATCCACCAGTCGCGGCTGGATAGCTGGCCGCAGCACTATCCCTGGATCGACGCGTCGGGCTATGACTACTTCCGCAAGCGCCTGAAGGAAGCCCGCCGCGATGTCGAGCACGGCCTGCGCATCACCCTGGACCACTATCGCACCCGCGAGGCGCAGGAGCGCATGCTGGAGATCCTTCAGTTCAAGCTCGATGTGTTGTGGAGCATGCTGGACGCCATGAGCATGGCCTATGAGCTGGACCGACCGCCTTATCATACCGTCACCCGCGACCGGGTCTGGCACAAGGGCATCAGCTTCTGACGGGGCGCACGTCGTGCAGGGTTGGGCTTCGGCCCGCTACTGCCACGGCTGATCGACGCCCGCCCGGCCATTGACGAGAAAAGAGATGAGCGAAATTCAACTGACCCAGGTTCCATCCTTTCGCCGCGGCTTCCGCTTCCAGTGGGAGCCGGCGCAGAACTGCCACGTGCTGCTCTATCCGGAAGGTATGATCAAACTCAACGAGAGCGCCGCAGCAGTGCTGACCGAGGTGGACGGGACAAGGACCGTGGGCGTCATCGTCGCCGACCTGCAGGCTCGCTACCCGGAGGCCGAAGGCATTCAAGAGGATATCGTCGCGTTCCTGGAGGTCGCCGTTGAACGGTTCTGGATCGAGCTTCGCTAAACCCGGCTACGAGCCGGGTCCGCCGCTCTGGTTGCTGGCGGAGCTGACCTATCGTTGCCCGCTGCAGTGCCCGTACTGCTCCAATCCGCTGGACTTCGCCCGCAGCCACGATGAGCTGAGTACGGCTGAGTGGATCGAGGTATTTCGCCAGGCGCGGGAGATGGGAGCCGCCCAGCTGGGCTTTTCGGGAGGCGAGCCGCTGGTCCGTCAGGACCTTGTCGAGCTGATCGCCGCCGCTCGCGGGCTCGGCTACTACACCAACCTGATCACCTCAGGCATCGGCCTTACCGAAGAGAAGATCGCCAGCTTCGCCGATGCCGGCCTCGACCATATCCAGATCAGCTTCCAGGCCGCGGACGAGGAGGTGAACAACCTGCTCGCCGGGTCGCAGAAGGCTTTCGCCCACAAGCTGGAAATGGCCCGTGCGGTGAAAAAACACGGCTATCCGATGGTGCTCAACTTCGTCACCCATCGGCACAACATCGACAACATCGACCAGATCATTCGTCTGTGCATCGAGCTCGAGGCCGATTTTGTCGAGCTCGCCACCTGCCAGTTCTACGGCTGGGCCGAACTTAACCGCGCCGGGCTGCTACCGAGCAAGGAGCAGCTGGTACGTGCCGAGCGGATCACCAACGAGTGGCGCGACAAGCTCGCCGCCGAGAACCATCCGTGCAAACTGATCTTCGTCACGCCCGATTATTACGAGGAACGGCCGAAAGCCTGCATGAACGGCTGGGGCAACCTGTTCCTGGACATCACCCCGGACGGCACGGCTTTGCCCTGTCACAGCGCGCGACAGTTGCCGGTGACTTTCCCGAACGTGCGCGAGCACAGCATCGAATACATCTGGCGAGACTCGTTCGGCTTCAACAGGTTTCGCGGTTACGACTGGATGCCTGAACCCTGTCGCAGCTGCGACGAGAAGGAACGCGACTTCGGCGGCTGCCGCTGCCAGGCCTTCATGCTCACGGGCGATGCCGCGAACGCCGACCCGGTATGCAGCAAATCGGCACATCACGGCACCATTCTCGCTGCCAGGGAGCAGGCCGAGCATGGCGCCCTCGGCCTGGACCAGTTGCAGCATCGCAACGAAAAGGCCTCCCGGTTGATCCTCAAGGTATGACGACTGCCAAGGCCCCGGAAGACGCGCAAGCCGCGCGACTGCCGTACGGCTTCTGGCCCAGCGACTGGAGTGCCGAAGCCGCTGCGGCCGCTAGCCGGGACTTCGCCGAGTTGCGGGCCGGGCAGGGTGGGTTGTTCTGGATCGAGTACGACCCCGCCGAGGGTCGCTGCAGCCTGTGGTTCTGGCGGGCCGGCCACGCGTGCTGCGTGACGCCAGCCGGCTACTCGGTACGCAGTCGCGTCTATGAATACGGCGGCGGCGCGTTCTGCCTAACCGGGCAGGGGCTCGCCTTCGTCAACGAGGCGGACCAGCAGATCTACCTGCAAACGCAGGCTGACCCGGAAGCCACATCCCTGCCTGCAGCGCTGACCGAGCGTCCCGGCTGCCGTTATGGCGATCTGCAGTACGACCCCAAGGGCGCGACCGTCATCGCCCTGGAAGAGTCCAGCGAAGACAACGGTATCGTGCACCGGCTGGTGGCCTTCACGCTGTCCGACGGCGCTCGCCGTATCCTCGTCGAAGGGGCCGACTTCTACTCGTCGCCCAGGTTGGCTCCGGATGGCCGACGGTTGGCCTGGATCGAGTGGGATCGCCCGGAGCAGCCCTGGACCTCGACCCGTCTGTGCGTCGCCGAGCGTCAGGCAGACGGGGGCTGGGGCGCGGTGAAGTGCGTGGCTGGCGGCGCGGGCGGGGAGTCGCTGCAGCAACCGCGCTTCACCGAACATGGTCAGCTGATCTGTCTCAGTGACCGGTTGGGCTACTGGCAGCCCTGGGCCGAGGTCGACGGTGCGTGGGCATTGCATCCGCTGATCGCAGCGGAGTCGGAGGCGACACGTAATTTCGACTGCGCGCCTGCGCCCTGGCAGCTGGGGACCAGCAGCTATGTGCCGCTGGCGGACGGCGGCCTGCTGTTGACCCATATGGTCGACGGCTACGGTTGGCTGTTCGAACACGGCGCCGGAGGCGGGCAGCAGTTGGCCAGTGCGTTCAGCCGCTGCCGCCAGCTCACTGCGGACGCCACCCACCTGTTCTGCATCGCGGGTGCAACGCATCGCGCGCCGGCGGTGCTGGCCATTGACCGGGCCAACGGCTCGGTGCGGGTTCTGGCCGGCGGAGCGACTCCGCTTGCCGCGCCACAGGTTTCGTGCCCGCAGGCCATGCGATTCCCGACCGGCAATGGTGAAACCGCCCATGCGTTCTTCTATACGCCGCGCAACACGAACTGCCGCGGCGAGCACGGTACATTGCCACCGCTGGTGGTGTTCATCCATGGCGGACCGACGTCGGCGTGCTACCCGGTGTTCGACCCGCGCATCCAGTTCTGGACGCAGCGCGGCTTCGCCGTGGTGGACGTCAACTACCGCGGCAGCAGCGGGTTCGGCCGGGCCTACCGACAACGCCTGCGCGAGCAATGGGGTGTGGTGGATGTGGAAGACGCCTGCCAGGCGGCCCGCGCACTGGCGCAGCAGGGCGCTATCGATCCGCAGCGGGTGTTCATCCGTGGCTCCAGCGCCGGCGGCTACACCGCCCTCAGCGCACTGGTGGCGACCGATCTGTTTCGCGGCTGCGCCAGTCTGTATGGCGTCAGCGACCCCCTGGCGCTGCGCCGGGTCACCCACAAGTTCGAAGGCGACTATCTGGATTGGCTGATCGGTGATCCGCAGCGGGTGCCGGGGCGCTTTCGCGAGCGCGCGCCGCTGTATAACGCCGAGCGCATCGCTGCACCGATACTCTTCCTGCAGGGCGCGCAGGATGCGGTGGTACTACCCGAGCAGACCGAAACCATGGTGGCGGCGCTGCGCGGGCAAGGTATCGAGGTGGAGTACCAGCTCTACCCGAACGAGCGACATGGCTTTCGCCAGGCCAATAATCTGGCCGATGCGCTGGAGCGTGAACTGCGCTTCTATCGTGGGCTGCTGTAGAGTTTTCCGCCGGACGGATGGCAGGCAGCCATTAGGTGCATTGCTTTACTTGAGCAATGCAGTAGGCTTGCGCTCGTTGTTACAAAAAATAAAAAAGGCCGCAGTCATGAGCCCGAATATTAGCCTTCAGCGCAAGTTCGTTTCCCCAGAAATCATCTTTGGCGCGGGATGTCGCCACAGCGTCGGGACCTGCGCCGGCAACTTCGGAGCGCGAAAGGTGCTGGTTGTCTCCGACCCCGGCGTGGTCAAGGCGGGCTGGGTGGCTGACGTGCTGGCGAGCCTCGACCGGCAGAACATCGAACACTGCCTGTTCACCGATGTTTCGCCCAATCCCCGTTGCGAAGAGGTGATGCTCGGCGCCGAGCTGTATAGCAGCGAAGGCTGCAACGTGATCGTCGCGGTAGGCGGGGGCAGTCCGATGGACTGTGCCAAGGGCATTGGTATCGTTGCGGCGCACGGGCGCCATATCAACGAGTTCGAAGGGGTGGATACGCTGCGTGTGCCCAGTCCACCACTGATCCTGATCCCGACCACCGCCGGCACATCGGCTGACGTGTCGCAGTTCGTGATCATCTCCAACCAACAGGAGCGGATGAAGTTCTCCATCGTCAGCAAAGCAGCCGTGCCGGATGTTTCGCTGATCGACCCGGAAACCACGCTGAGCATGGACCCGTTTCTCTCCGCCTGTACCGGTATCGATGCGCTGGTGCACGCCATCGAGGCGTTCGTGTCGACTGGCCATGGGCCGCTGACCGACCCGCACGCGCTGGAAGCCATGCGCCTGATCAACGGCAATCTTGCGCAGATGATCGCCAATCCGGCGGATATCGCGCTGCGCGAGCAGATCATGCTCGGTAGCATGCAGGCCGGGCTGGCCTTCTCCAATGCAATTCTCGGTGCGGTGCATGCCATGTCCCACAGCCTCGGCGGCTATCTTGATCTGCCCCATGGCGTCTGCAATGCCGTGCTGGTCGAACATGTCGTCGCATTCAATTACGACGCCTCGCCGGACCGCTACCGAAAGGTCGCCGAAACCCTGGGCATCGATTCGCGCGGACTGAACCACCGCCAGGTTCGTGAGCGGCTGGTGCAGCACCTGATCGATCTCAAGCAGCAGATCGGCTTCCGAGAAACGCTGAGCCTGCACGGCGTTAACCTTTCTGATATCCCGTTCCTCTCGCAACATGCGATGCAGGATCCCTGCATCCTGACTAATCCACGCTCGTCGACGCAGCGGGACGTCGAGGTCGTCTATGCCGAAGCCCTCTGATGATCAGCATCAGGCCCTGGCGCAACTGCTCGGGTTCGGCAGCCATTCCGCACGCAAGAGTCACTACCCGGAACTGGTGGCACGCCTGGAAGAGCTGGAGGGCGAGCGCAATCGCTACAAATGGCTGTTCGAGCACGCCGTGCATGGCATCTTTCAGGCCAGCCTCCATGAAGGCATTCGAGCTGCCAATCCTGCCTTGGCGCGCATGCTCAATTACGAAACCCCTGAAGAGGCGCTGTGGGCGCTGACCGATCTGTCCCATCACCTGTTCATCGGTGGTGAAGAGGAGCTGCTGCAGATCCGCCATACCCTGAGCCAGCAACATGGCCTGTTTGGCTACGAGACGCGCCTGCGCCGCAAGGACGGCAGCGCCATCTACGTGATCATGAACCTGCTGCTCAAGCCGGATGAAGACGGTCTGGTGGAAGGCTTCGTCGCCGACGTGACCGAGCGCAAGCTGGCGCAATTGCGGCTGCTGCAGCTCAACGAAGAGCTCGAGCAGCGCGTCGCCGAGCGCACCTGCGAATTGCGTGAGGCCCGCGATGCAGCGGAAGCCGCCAATCTAAGCAAGGACAAGTACCTCGCCGCAGCCAGCCACGACCTGCTACAGCCGCTCAACGCCGCACGGCTGCTGATCTCGACCCTGCGTGAACGCCAACTGCCGCAGAACGAGCTGCATCTGGTCGAGCGCGCCCATCAGGCCCTGGAAGGAGCCGAGGACCTGCTGACCGATCTGCTCGATATTTCCAAGCTCGATCAGGCCGCGATCAAACCGGACATCGATATCTACTCGCTGGACGAGGTGCTGCTGCCGCTGGTGTCGGAATTCCAGTCGGTCGCTGCTGCCGCGGGCTTGCAGTTGAAACACTACATCCCGCGGATCGCGATCAAGACCGATTTCCGCCTGCTGACTCGGATCCTGCGGAATTTCCTCAGCAATGCCTGCCGCTATACCGATCAGGGTGCGGTACTGGTTGGCGCGCGTATGCGCGCCGGGGCGCTGCGTATCGAGGTCTGGGATACCGGACGGGGCATTCCAGAGGAGGAGCTGCAGGCGATTTTTCTCGAATTCAATCAGCTCGGGATTGGTCGATCCGCGAAACGCAGTGGCGTAGGGCTGGGATTGGCCATCGTCGACCGTATCGCCAGCATGCTCGGTTACCAGGTGCTGGTGCGCTCGATGCCGGGGCGTGGCTCGGTGTTCAGTATCGATGTGCCGCTGGCCGAAGCGATGCCCCGCGAAAGGGTTGCGGCCCCGGCGATCGTGCCGCAGCTGGGCGACCCGTTGCCAGGGCGCCGGCTGCTGGTGATCGACAACGAGGAAAGCATCCTGTTGAGCATGGCTGCCTTGCTTGAACAATGGGGCTGTACGGTGCTGACAGCCACCGACGAGCAAAGCGCAATGGCGGCGCTGGATGGCGTCGCACCGGACGCGATCCTCGCCGATTACCATCTGGATCACGGGCTGACCGGCTGGGATGTCGTGCTCGCGGTGCGAGGACGCTTCAACCAGGCGCTGCCGGTGGTGATGATCACCGCCGATCGCAGCGACCAATGCCGCCAGCAACTGCAGGGCTGCGGCGTGCCTGTGCTGAACAAGCCGGTCAAACCCGGCAAGATGCGTTCGGTGCTCAGTCATCTTCTCGCCGGCAATGGCAATGGCAATGGCAATGGCGGGCAGAATTCGGGCTGACACGATCTGGATCAAGTTTTACCGGGTGTCGGCTCGGCTAGACTCCTCGCCATGAAAGCCCATCTGCGTCTGCTACTCATACTGTTGCTTAGCCTCGCGCTCCCCGTGAGTAGCATGGCTGCGCTCGAGCTGAAGGCAGAGCCTTGCCAGATGCAAAGCGACATGGACACTGCCGGGCATCTCGCACACCAGGCTGAAGCTCAGGGCGAGGACACGCATTCGCACGATGGCAATCCACTGTGTAAAAGCGGCCACCAGTGCAAAACCGGCAGCATGTTGCAGGCCGGCGTCGCGCAGCCGCATCTGACTGCCTCGCTGCCGCAACTCGCAGTTCATTACCCAGGGTTCTTTCCCGCCCGCTCCAACGCCGACGTCTGGCGCCCTCCGCGTTACTGATTCCACGCTGACCTGACTCGCCCCGCGTTCATGCGTTGAGGCGCTGTAGGCATGCCTTGCGGCGTGCAGGAAACCGAGGAATCCAATCCATGATCTCCCGATTGATAGGGAAGTACCGGCCGTTCGCGGGCGTGGTGGCTGTCGCCGCGTTCGGCCTGCCCGGCGCAGCCGCCGGGCTGACATTCGACGATGCCCTGAGCCTTGCGCAACAGCACGCGCCATCGCTGCGTGCCGAGGCGTCGAGGCTGCAAGCCGCGCGTAGCGAAGCCGTCGCCGCGGGCGAACTGCCGGACCCGAAGCTGCTGCTGGGGCTGCAGAATCTGCCCATTGAGGGCGCCGAGCGCTGGAGCCTCGATGAGGACGGCATGACCATGCGCATGGTCGGCCTGATGCAGGAAGTACCGAACCGCGACAAGCGCAAGGCGCGTAGCGATGTGGCGCAGGCGTCTGTCGAGCGCGCCGCTGCCTCGCGCGAGGTGGAAACCCTCAGGGTGCGTCTGGCGACTGCCCAGGCGTGGATCGCCACCCACGCGGTAGAACGCAAGATCCGGCTGTTCGACCAGTTGTTCGAGGAGAACCGCCTGCTCGCCGAAGCGATTCGGGCGCGCATTGCCGGCGGGCGAGGGCAGTTGACCGACAGCGTCGCGGCGAAGCAACAGGCAGCGTTATTGGCTGATCGCCAGGACGAACTGGAGCAGCAGCGCCGCCAGGCACGCGCGGCGCTGGTGCGTTGGGTCGGCAGCGATGGCAATCAACCGCTGCTCGGCGAACCGCCGCGCTGGGCCATTGCCCCCGAACAACTGGCGCAGCGGGTCGGCCAGCACCCGCAACTGACCGCCTATGCGCCGCTGACCCAGGTGGCGCAGGCACGCATCCGTGAGGCGACCGCCGAGAAACAGGTCGACTGGAGCTGGGAGGTCAGCTACCTCAAGCGCGGTCGCGAGTATGGCGACATGGTCAATCTGCAATTCAGTTTCGACCTGCCGGTGTTCCAGCGCTCGCGGCAGAACCCGCGGATCGCCGCCCGCTACGCCGAGCTTGAACAACTGGAAGCCGAACGCGAAGCCATGACGCGCGAGTTCGTGGAGCAACTGGATGTCGAGCTGGCCGAGTTGCATCGCTTGCAGCGCGCACTTGAACGCAACGCAGAGGTGCTGCTGCCGCTGGGAGAGGAAAAGGTGGCGCTGGCGATGGCCGGCTATCGCGCCGGGACCAGCGAACTGGAAGCGGTGCTGACAGCGCGCAACGAACTGATCGAGACCCGCCTTGAACACATCGACCTGCAAGGTCTGGTAGCCATCGCGGCTGCGCGCTTGCACCTCGCTTACGGAGAAGCCAAATGAGCCGGAACATTCTCGCAAGCGTCACCCTGGCTGGGGTGACGGCTCTGATCGGCGCGGCTGGCGGCTACTGGCTGGCCAGCGCTGATGACCAGGCACCCGAACCGCTCGCACCCGCCGTCGAGCGTGATGCCGAAGTGCTGTACTGGTACGACCCGATGGTGCCGCAGCACCGTTTCGAAAAGCCCGGCAAGTCGCCGTTCATGGATATGGACCTGGTGCCACGCTACGCCAATGAGGATGGCGACATTGCGGCCATCAGTATCGATGCCGGCGTCACGCAGAACCTTGGTATTCGCCTGGCGACCGTCAGCCGCGGACAGCTGGCGAATGTGGTCGACGCGGTCGGTGTGCTCGAATACAACGCGCGTGATGTCGCGCGGGTTCAGGCGCGAGCCGGCGGGTTCGTCGAACGTGTCTATCGACATGCGCCAGGCGATGTGCTGGACAAGGGCGCAGCGCTGGCCGACCTGCTGATTCCCGAGTGGACGGCTGCTCAGGAGGAATACCTGGCTTTGCGGCGAATCGGCGAACCGGCGCTGCTGGCGGCCGCACGGCAGCGCCTGCGTCTGGCCGGCATGCCGGAATCGACCATCAGCCAGCTCGAGCGCAGTGGCAAGGTCAACGCGTCCATTACCATTTCCACCCCGATCGCCGGCGTACTGCAGGAACTGGACGTTCGCGAAGGCATGACGCTTGCGGCCGGTGCGCCGCTCGCGCGGATCAATGGTCTGGACAGCGTCTGGCTGGAAGTGGCAGTACCAGAGGCGCAGAGCCAGGGAATCCGCGTCGGCCAGCGCGCCACCGCGCGGCTGCCGGCGCTGCCGGGCCAGCTCATCGAGGGTGAGATCAGCGCGGTGCTGCCGGAGGCCAATGCTGCAAGCCGCACCCTACGTGTGCGGATACAGCTGCCCAATCCAGACGGACTGCTGCGGCCCGGGCTGACGGCTCAGGCCAGCCTGGCCAGTGGCGATGATGCCTCGGTTCTGCTGATTCCGGGCGAGGCTGTCATTCGCACCGGGCGCCGCAGCCTGGTGATGCTGGCCGAGGCCGGCGGCCGCTATCGCCCGGTGGAAGTCGAGACCGGGCGGGAGAACGGCAGCCAGACCGTCATCCTCCACGGGCTGGAGGAGGGCCAGCAGGTGGTCGCATCCGGCCAGTTCCTGCTGGACTCCGAAGCCAGCTTGCGCGGCATCGTCGCGCCGCCCGCGGCCAGTGATACGCAGCACGATCATGATCATGGCCATGCTCAGCCGGCACCGGCGCTGCATGAATCCGAGGGTCGTGTCATGGCGCTCGCTGATGCCCGCGTGAAGATCGCTCACGGTCCGTTCCATACGCTTGGCATGCCCGGCATGACCATGGCATTCGCGGTCGCCGATGCGGCATTGCTGCAGGACATCGAGGTCGAGGACCGGGTGCGTTTCGCTGTCCGGGAAACCGATGAAGGCCTGCTGATCGAGCAGATTCAGTCGCTGGAGAAGCAGCCATGATTGCCGCGCTGATTCGCTGGTCCGTCCTCAATCGGTTCCTGGTGCTGATGGCGACGTTGCTGATGACTGCCATGGGCATCTGGGCGGTGCGTACCACGCCGATCGACGCGCTGCCTGACCTGTCCGACGTGCAGGTGATCATCCGCACGCCCTATCCGGGGCAGGCGCCACAGATCGTCGAAAACCAGGTGACCTATCCACTGACCACCACCATGCTCTCGGTGCCCGGGGCGAAAACGGTGCGCGGCTATTCGTTCTTTGGCGATAGCTTCGTCTATGTCCTGTTCGAGGACGGCACCGATCTGTACTGGGCGCGCTCACGGGTGCTGGAGTACCTGAGCCAGGTGCAGAGCCGGCTGCCCGCAGGCGCCAAGCCATCTCTTGGGCCGGACGCCACCGGCGTCGGCTGGATCTACCAGTACGCGCTGGTCGACCGCAGCGGCACGCACGACCTCGCGCAACTGCGCAGCCTGCAGGACTGGTTCCTCAAGTACGAACTGATCACGCTGCCGAACGTCGCCGAGGTGGCGACCATCGGAGGCATGGTCAAGCAGTACCAGGTCGTGCTCGACCCACTGAAGATGGCCAGCCTTGCCGTCACTCAGGCGCAGGTCATCGAGGCCATCGGCAAGGCCAATCAGGAGACCGGCGGCGCCGTACTCGAACTGGCCGAAACCGAGTACATGGTCCGCGCCTCCGGCTACCTGCAGACGCTCGAGGACTTTCGTCAGATTCCATTGCAGCTAAGCGCCAGGGGCATACCGGTCACGCTCGGCGATGTGGCGCATATTCAGCTCGGCCCGGAAATACGTCGAGGTATTGCTGAACTCGACGGGGAGGGGGAAACGGTCGGCGGGGTGGTCATCCTGCGCAGCGGCAAGAACGCGCGGGAAAACCTGGCCGCCGTACACGCCAAGCTGGAAGAACTTAAAAGCAGCCTGCCCGATGGCGTCGAGATCGTCACCACCTACGATCGCAGCGAACTGATCGACCGCGCAGTGGAGAATCTCAGCTTCAAGCTGCTGGAGGAATTCGTCGTCGTCGCGCTGGTGTGCGGAGTCTTTCTCTGGCACCTGCGCTCTTCGCTGGTGGCGATCGTCTCGCTGCCCATCGGCGTACTGATCGCCTTCGTTGTGATGCGTTACCAGGGCATCAACGCCAACATCATGTCGCTCGGCGGTATCGCCATCGCCATCGGTGCGATGGTCGACGCGGCGGTGGTGATGATCGAAAACGCGCACAAGAAGGCCGAGGCCTGGCGCCACGCCAATCCCGGCAAGACACTGGAAGGTGAAGAGCACTGGCGGGTGATGACAAGCGCGGCGCAGGAAGTAGGGCCGGCGCTGTTCTTCTGTCTGTTGATCATCACCCTGTCGTTCATTCCGGTGTTCACCCTCGAAGCGCAGGAAGGTCGCCTGTTCGGTCCGCTGGCCTTTACCAAGACCTATGCCATGGCCGCAGCGGCTGGGCTTTCGGTGACCCTGGTGCCGGTGCTGATGGGCTACTGGATTCGAGGCAAGCTGCCGGACGAGTCACGCAATCCGCTCAACCGCGGGTTGATACGGGTCTACCGTCCGGCGCTGAATGCGGTGCTGGATCACCCGAAATCGACCATCGCCGTAGCTGTACTGATCCTGGCCACCACGCTGTGGCCGATGTCACGCTTGGGCGGGGAGTTCCTGCCACCGATGGACGAGGGTGATCTGCTCTACATGCCTTCGGCGCTGCCGGGGCTGTCAGCGCAGAAAGCCGCGCAGCTGTTGCAACAGACCGATCGCATGATCCGCACGGTTCCGGAAGTCGAAACCGTGTTCGGCAAGGCCGGCCGCGCCGAGTCGGCGACCGATCCGGCGCCGCTGGAGATGTTCGAGACCACCATCCGTTTCAAACCGCGAGAGCAGTGGCGCGCCGGCATGACCCCTGAGAAGCTGATCGACGAGCTGGACCGGGCTGTGCAGGTGCCAGGGCTGACCAATATCTGGATTCCGCCGATCCGCAATCGCATCGACATGCTCGCCACCGGCATCAAGAGCCCGATCGGGGTGAAGATCGCCGGCGCCAACCTGGAGGAGATCGACCGTGTCAGCC
>Ga0114898_1000527_pt1 | contig 28999 bp, 22 predicted proteins | sample Malvired_Geostar_FD_83496 | JGI IMG/M metagenome (GOLD analysis project Ga0114898, IMG submission 83496) | Marine viral communities from the Global Malaspina Expedition - Malaspina viral metaG DeepMed_Geostar | ecosystem: Environmental > Aquatic > Marine > Oceanic | place: Mediterranean Sea...
GCCCCAGCTGGTCTCGTTGGAGCAGCCGATGACGCGCACCTTGCCGGCCTGGACCAGGTCGTCGAGGGTGCGCAGGGTCTCCTCATAGCCGACGCCGTGGTCGGGCCAGTGGGTCTGGTAGAGATCCACATAGTCCACATCCATGCGCTTCAGGCTGCCCTCGATGGCGCGGGTGATGTTGTGGCGGTCCAGCGCGGTCATGCCGGCCCGCATGGAGCCCTTGATCCAGCCATGGCTCGGGCCGCAGACCTTGGTGGCGACGATGACGGCGTCGCGGTCCTTGGTCTTCAGCCAGCGGCCGAAGATCTCCTCGGTGCGGCCGGCCCATTCGGGGCTGGGGGGCACGGGATAGTTCTCGGCCGTGTCATAGAAGTTGATCCCGGCCTCGAAGGACTTGTCCAGGATGCGGTGGGCCATGGCCTCGTCGGCCTGGCCGCCGAAGGTCATGGTGCCCATGCAGATGTCGGACACCACGATGGCGCTGCGGCCCAGTCGCTTATGGCCCATGACGCGTCTTCCCCTATGGCCGGATCGGATCGGATCGAGTGTCCGAATCTTGCGTTTAACGGATTGATTATGATCGATAAGTCGTAGGCCAGAAGCGCTTGTCATATGGGTGTGAAGACGGCTCGGCCTGCCGCTGAAACCCATTGTACGCCGCGCGCCCTCCATACGCCAAGGGAGGGACGCGCGGCGTCTCGCGTGTTCGCCTCGCCGCCGAGGCCAGTCTGGCCGGGGCTCGGTTGTACGCCCCACGCCGCTTTCGGCGGCGTTCAAGCTCATCAGTCATCCGGCCGCCAGCCGGACGGGACACGCTCTAGTACAAGGTCTCCACCTGACCGGTCTTTCCGGTGCGGTCGAGCAGGCCGGAAAGCTTGATGTTGGCGATCTCTGGGGCGCCCTTGTCCAGGGTGACCCAGGCGATGTGGTCCATGGTTCCGGGGCCGTCCTGATGGCGAATGCCGCCGGTTGTGCCCATCTGGATGTAGTCGCGGCCGTTGCGCACCTCGTGAAGATAGTAGTGGTTGTGGCCGGCGAAGGCGGTGTAGGGCCGATCGTTCAGGAGGGCTTCGATCTTGGGGAAGTTGCCGCTGTCGAGCGTCCAGGCCGGCTTGTGCATGAAGACGAAGGTCCAGCGGACGTCGGGGAAGCGCTTCAAGGCGCCAGACACAAACTTCACCTGATCGTCGCTGAAGCGGGACTGCTTGGTCGGATCGATGGCGGCCGCTTCCGAGGTTCGGTCCTCGGTGTTGGTCCTGTTGAGCCGGGCCGCCATCCGCTTCTCGAAGCCCACCGGGTCGGCGCGCATCGAGGCGACCACGCTGCGGAATCTTTCCGACTCCTTCAGCGGGATCGGCGGGTCCTCGGTATCGAGGACAAGGAACAGGGCGTTCTTGTAGACGAAGGCGTAGTAGGTCGCGCCGCGGGTCCGACGCCAGTCGGCCAACGCCACCTCGTTGCCCAGGTCGTGGTTGCCCGGTACGTAGACGAAGGGGACCTTCAGCTTCGCCACCGATTGTTCGACCTCCCGGCGGTCTGAATCGATGGCCGCCTGGTCGGTGGTGTAGCCCTCGAACAGGTCGCCGATGCTCATGACCATGTCAGGGCGCATCCAGTTGATCTGGTTCATCGCCTGGTCGAAGACGCCCGGCCGGGCGAGGCCGGTGTTGTCGCCGACCACTGCGAAGCGGATCACATCGCCGTCGACGGCGGGCTCGCTGGTCCAGGGCTTTGGGCCGTCGATGGGCAGGGTGCTGACCAGCCGCGAGGGCGGCTCGGCGTTGGCCAGGCCGAGGGAAAGGGTGGCGGCCGCGAGGACGGCCGCGAGGGCGGCCCAAGCGGTCTTGCGGGCGTGGCGCATGGTGCTCCTCATCACTGGAAGGCGTAGTTGAGGCGCAGGCCGAAGGTGCGCGGCTCCGCGGAGTTCAGCGCCCAGACGCCGAGGACGTCGTAGACATTCAGCCCACCATTGCTGAGCGTATTCTCGGTCACGTTCGTGACGAAGAAGATGGCGTCCAGGCCGGGTCTGCCCAAGGCGTCGGTCCAAGACACGCTCATATTGAGCGTCTCGAACCCGGGGCGGGTGAAGTAAAAGGGCACCGGCTTGCGCCGTGCGCCGGTGTAAACCTCCGACTGCCAGGTGTAGTCGGCGGCCAGCGCAATCCTGCCTATCGATTCCTCCAGCGGCAGGGTGTAGTTCGCTGCGAGGCTGTACTTCTGCTTCGGCGTATAGACAAATGCGGTGTCGGACAGGTCCAGAAGCTGGGCGCCGGTCGAGTCGAGTCCCTCGTAGCGGGTGTATTCGGCGTCGAGCAAAGATCCGTTGCCGCTGAGCTCAAACCCCTGGAATGGGCGGATCACGAACTCGCCCTCGACGCCCTTGATGCGGGCCTTGGCGGCGTTCTGCGTCACCGTGGTCAGCAAAGGTCCGGCGGCGGTGTCGACGCGCGTGGTCACTGAGACCTGAACATTGTCGTAGTCGCCCACATAGGCCGAGAGGTTGGTCCGCACCGGCATGCCGCCCAGCGACCAATCCGACTTCACCCCCGCCTCGTGGTTGTTCAGGCTCTCCGGATCGAACCGGCGGGCCGCCTCCGGTGCGGTCAGGTTGAAACCGCCGCTCGAATAGCCCTTGCTGCTGGTGATGTAGAGTTGGGTCCGGGGCGCGACCTGCCATTGCAGGCCCAGTCGATAGCTCGCGGCGCTCCACCGTTCGCTGGCGGTGAAGCTTTGCAGCGGCGTCCCGGCGGCGTTGGTCCGCACTTGGCTCGCCTTGCGATAGTCCCAGGTGTAACGGTAGCCGCCGATCGCCTTCAGCCCCGGCGCCAGGTCTGAAAGATCGTACTCGGCTTCGCCATAGAGGGCGTTGGTGCGCGACAGGGTGCGGTTGATCGCGCCGCTGACTGAGCCGAGGTTGCTGGTGAATCCCTGGGTGGCCGGCTGGTCGGCCATGATGTTGAACGAGCCGAGGGTGTAGGACAGCCGGTCGGTGTGGCCCTGGAGCTGCAGTTCCTCGCTGTACTGCTTGGTCGGGTCGGGCCGTGCGGCGGGGGGAACGCCGATGATCAGCAGCGGGCGAGGCGTGCCGCCGCGCTCATAATACTGGAAGTTCGTCACCGCCGTGTAGCCTGCGATGTTCTTGAGCTTCAGGCTTTCATTCAGGTCGAACTCGGTGCGGTTGATCACCTTGAGCTGGCGGTCGTCGCGGCGGGCGTCCGGCGTGGAGTAGCCCGGCAGTTTGTAGGGGCCGAGCGCCAGTTGCTGGGCGAGGAAGGCGTTCGCCGCCGCCGCCCCGGCGACCCGGACATATCTGCCATTGGGGTCGATGGCCCGGACCACGCCGGGATAGGGCGTGCCGATGTTGCGATAATAGTCGACGATGGTGGTCGAGCTCAGCGCATCGGTCGGCCGCCAGAGCACCGACGCCCGGGCGACATACCAATCGTCGCCGCCGAGCTTCACGCCGCTGACCGTGTCCTCAATATAGCCGTCAGCCTTGTGGTGCTGGCCGCTCAAGCGGATGGCCAGGCTGTCAGTCACAGGCGCGTTGAGCACGCCCTCCAATGTCGCCCGGTTGCGGGAGCCGGCGACGAAGCCGACCCGCCCGCCGAATGTCTCCTGAGGCGTCTGGGGCTCGAACAGTATGGCGCCCCCATTGGTGCTGGCGCCAAACAGGGTGCCTTGCGGGCCCTTGAGGACCTCGACGCCGCGGACGTCGAAGTACTGGCCGCCGCCGTCGAGCGGCGCGGGCACTTCGGCGAAATAGCCCACGACGCCTGGCACGCCGCGCAGATAGGGACTCGTGGCGAAGCCGCGCCCGCAGCAGATGCTAAGCCCAGGCGTCTGCCGTTCGATATCGATGGCTGTCTTCAGATCCTGCCGTTGCAGTGCGGCCTCGGAGACTGCGGTGATCGGGATGGGCACCTCCTGCAGGTTCTCTTCGCGGCGACGGGCGGTCACGACAATCTCGTCGATCGTCACGCTCGCCCCCGGGGGGGCGTGAGCGGTCTGGGCCAGTGCAGGCGCGGTCTGGGTCATCGCGCCGAGAGCGGCGCTGGCAAGCAGCGCCCGTCTCCAGAGCGCCAATGAAGATGGGGTCAGGCTGGAAAGGGACGAGGCCACGGCGAAGCTCCTTGTTGAGGCGCCGCTTCCTAGCTCATCCGAACGGTTGTTCTGTATGAAATTTTCATGAAGCCAGCAGCTTACATTGTTTCTATTATGGAAAAATCGTGTTCAGGAGAAGAACCGAACGGCTGTGTTCATTCTGGAGGGGCGCCGGCTATTGGGCTATAGGAGGCCCATGCTCTCGCCCTCCTCCCCCTGCGCCACGCCTTCGACTCGCGATCGGCTGATCTCGGCTTCGCTGCGTCTCCTCGAGCGGGACGGCCTGAGAGGATTGTCGTCGCGCAGCCTCTCCCGTGAGACCGAGCTCAGCATTTCGGCGATGAACTACACCTTCGGCGGACGGCGGGGTCTGATCGCAGCGGTCGCCGAGGCTGCCGCCCTGAAGGCGCACGGCTGGTGGGCGCGGCAGGCGCAGTTCCTCCCTGAGGGGGGCGATGTTCGCGCGGTCGCAAACTGGCTCGGCGTCGCGATCAGCGAAGGATGGCGCGATCCAGAGTTGCCGCGTCTCGGCGTGAACGAGCTCCTGCTCGCGGCGGCATGGGACCCAGACCTGGGTCCGATCCTGGCCGAGCAGAGGCGCCGAAACGAAGCCCTCTGGGTCCAAATCGCCGGGCGGGCCGGCCTTCCCCCCTCGGCCGGCGCTTGCCTTGAACAGTTCGTGGCAGGCGCCCTTTTGAACTACGTCCCGCCGGGCCGGGCCGGGCTCGAAACACCCTGGATGCTGGACGTCTGCGCGCGGCTGCTCGCACGGCTTCGCGGGCAGCGTACCGAATTGCCCGGGTGGAGCGGCTGGAGCCGCATGTCCCACCAGGACCTAGATGCGGCGCCGGACAGTCCGCCCCCGTCGGCTCCGATGGAGCGGATGCTGTCGGCCGTCTTCACGCTCTGCGCCAGCGGCGGCTTGCAGGCTGTCACCCATCGGGCCGTGGCGAGTGTCTCCGGGTGCACTCTCGCCACCGTCGTCTATCACTATCCGACCAGCGAGGCCCTGATCCGGGGCGCCTTCGATGCGGCGGTGCAACGAGTACTGTCGAGAGGGGACGCTTGGCGGTTGGGTCCATCGCCCGCCGAAGGGATCGACTCCGCCATGGCCGTTGCGATCCAAGCGATCCTTGAGCCCGATGGCGCGCCGAACGTCCAGAGCACGCTTTTGGCCACGCTTCTGGTCGAAGCCTGGCGTGACGCCGATCTGGGGCGCTTGGCGATCCGCCTTATCCAGCGCAGCGAGGCCCTGACTCTCGCTGGGTTGCAAGCGCTGGCGCCTGACAAAGGCCCAGACCGCCTGGATGCTCGTATCAGGATGCTGTCCAACCGCGGTGCGGTGGCGTGGATATACACCTTTCCACAGGCGGAGCGCTGCGAGCAACTTCGGACCTCCTTCGCCGATCCCCTACGCATGCTGTTTGACTGACGCTCAATGGCGCCCACGCTGGGCGGCTATCCCACGCTGATCCATGTGCGATCGATTGTGCGGGGCCAGCCGACACGGCTTTCGCAACCGGATTTCTGATGGCTGAACGGGATGGCGTCGCTTCCCGCCAGCCGTCTGGCCAGGGCGCCGCAACGTCATGCGCGCCGGCCCCTGGCGGTCGCCGCACAATGGGCTAGCTTGGCCGCAAAACAACATCGGGAAACGTTCCATGAGTCGTCCTATCGCTCTTGCCGGCGCCGTGGCCGCCGTCGGCCTCGCCGCAATGTCGGCGCTCGCCCCGGCCCACGCCCAGGTGCCGCTGGACCCGGCCACGCCCAACTTCCTCATGTGGTCGCCGGAGCTGCAGAGCCGCGGCTACCGCACCATCGAGGACATCTTCCAGGTCAAGACCATCGCCCGCGGCGAGGCCGTGCGGCCGCTGGTCATGGCGCCGCGCCAGATCGATCCCACCTTCGAGCACGACGGCCAGAGCTGGACGGTGGACAGCTACATGGAGGCCTTCAACGTCTCCGGCGTGCTGGTGCTCAAGGACGGGCAGATCCTGCTGGAGCGCTATGGGATGGGCCGCCAGCCGGCCGACCGCTGGACCTCGTTCTCGGTGGCCAAGTCCCTGACCTCCACCCTGGTGGGGGCGGCCATCCAGGACGGCAAGATCGCCGGCCTGAACGCCCCCGTCACCGACTACATCCCCGATCTGGCGGGCTCGGCCTATGACGGGGTCACGGTGCGCCAGCTGCTGATGATGAGCTCGGGCGTCAAGTGGAACGAGGACTATACCGATCCCAAGTCCGACGTGGCCCAGGCAGGCGCGGCCCCGGGCGAGCCCGGCATGAACGCCATGGTCAGCTATATGCGCCGCCTGCCGCGGGCCAATCCCCCCGGCGCGGTGTTCAACTACAATACCGGCGAGACCGACCTAGTGGGCCTGCTGGTGTCCAATGCCACGGGCCAGAGCCTGTCGGACTACGCCTCGGAGAAGATCTGGAAGCCCTATGGCATGGAGCGGGACGCCATATGGATGGTCGATCCCACCGGCCAGGAGCGGGGCGGCTGCTGCATCTCCATGACGCTGCGCGACTATGGCCGGGTGGGCCAGTTCCTGCTGGAAGGCGGCAGGGCCGGCGACCAGGCCATCCTGCCCGCGGGCTGGGTGGCCGAGGCCACCAGCGCCCAGATCGATAACGGGGCGGCGGGCTACGGCTATTTCTGGTGGATCAACGACAGCGGCGCCTATCAGGCCTCGGGCATCTTCGGCCAGTCGATCACCACCTATCGCGACGACGGCCTGGTGATCGTGATCAATTCCGCCTGGCCCCGGGCCACGGGGCCGGACCTGTCGGCGGCCCGCTCGGCCTTCCTGGATGCGGTCCACGCCGCGGCGATGAAGTAGGCGAGGGCGGGGCGGCTCAGGCCGCCTCGACGCCGTCGAGCAGGGCGGCGACCGTCAGCTCCAGGGCCTCGATCGTGCGTTTGGCTGACAGGCCCTGGTCCCGGCGCAGGCGGACCCAGGCCTCGAAGCTGAGCAGCATGTCGAGGGCCTCGAAGCGGGCCTTGTCGCGGGCGGCCTCGGCCGGCAGCTCCCGCCGCAGAATCTCGCGGGCGAGGGCGATGAACCGGGCGTGGTCGGCCTCCAGCACCTGCGAGCGCAGGCGGTGGACGTCGGCGGCCCGGCGGAAGGGGGCGATCCGCTCATAGGCGCTGGCCCGCCGCTGGACCAGTTCCAGGACGCGGCCGCGCCAGTCCTGCGCCTTGAAGGGCTGGGCGATGACGTCCTTCAGCTCCGCGCCGATCACCGCCGACATCTCGCGATAGAGGCTGTCCATGTCGTTGAAATGGCGGAAGACGGTGCGCAGGCCCACCTTGGCCCGGTCGGCCACCAGCTCGGCGGCGGGCGAGGTCTCGCCGGCGCGCACCAGCTCCAGCATCGCCCGGACGATGCGGGCGCGGCTGTCCTGCGAGCGGCGGCGGCGGCCATCCGCATCGGGGACGGCGGGCGCAGGCGTCGACATCTCGACCTTGATGGCGCGGGGCGCGTTCACGCTTGGAGGCTCTGCCCAGTCATAGGGGGCTGATTAGAACGCAGCGGGGACGGGCGCCAGACCTCAGGTGAAAATCGCCGCCAGGCCGCCCTGCCGCAGCCGGGGATCGACGGCGCTGCGGGCGTCGGGGGCGAGCTTCGCATAGGAAGCGCGCAGCCATTGCAGGCACTTGCCCTGATAGGGGAAGGGCGACTGGGTCCAGGGCAGGCCGTCCACCTCGGTGCGAACCTCCGCCGCGCCGTCCGCCAGGGCCTGCGCATTGGCCAGCATGACCGGGACATAGACCCGTCCGATCTCCGCCAGCAGGGCGGCCAGGGTCTCCGGCTGGTCGGCCAGGGGCGTCCAGTCGCCGGGCTGCGGCTCCAGGCCGGAGGCGTCCTCCATCAGGCTGACCCAGGCGAACACCCTGGGCGCGATCTTCAGGGTCAGGGCCATGGGCGTGGGGTCGAACTGGGCCAGCTGGGTCAGCTGGCCGAACACCGCAAAGTCGCTGGCCCCGGGCCGGCGCCCCAGCAGATAGGGCTGGCGGGTCAGATGGGCCTCGAAGGCCTCCAGGAATCGGCGATAGCTGGCCTCGATCACCGGCCCGGTGACGGGGTTGGAGCCGACCACATAGAGCCGGTCGATCTGCCGGCGGCTGAACATCTCGCCCCGCTGGGCGAGCGCCTCGTCCGGGATCGACAGCCCCGACCAGGCCGGCAGGATGCGGGCGGCCCGGTCGATGTCCTCGGCATAGGCCCAGCGGTAATGGAACATGGCCTTGGTCAGCCACTCGTCCGCATAGTCCTCGATCAGCTCATCGAGAAAGGCCAGCGCCGGGTCGTCCGGGATCACCGAGCGGCCCTCCGCCTCGCGCTCCAGGCGGCGGATCAGCGGGGTGGAGTCCACCACGGCCTGCAAGGCGCCGGTCTCGTCAGGCAGGTAGAAGGTCGGCAGCAGCCGCACCTTGGGCTGGGGCAGATCGGCGACCGCGGGGCTGTTGGCCATCAGATAGCGGTAGGGGATGCGCCGATACCGCAACAGGGCCAGCATCTTGCGGGTGTAGGGCGATCCGGGCGAGCCGGAGAGGGCGATGGGCTGGCGGTCGGGCATCGGTCAGCTCCGCTTGATTTCAGCACGAACTATGCCAATAGTTGCGCCCAAAGCAAGGCTCGAGGGAGGCGCAGGTGAGGGGGGGCGGCCAGCGAACGGGACCGGGCGCGCGACGTCCCCTGGCCCTTGGCCTCAGCCTGGCGGTCCTCGGAGTCCTGGGCGGTTGCGACCGGAGCGCCGAGGCGCCCACGGCCTGCCTGACGGACCTCGCTCCCCCTGACCCGGCAAACCCCACCGCCGGCATGGCGCGTCTGGCCGGCGGTGTCTTCGCCGTGGGGGCGGCGCCTGAACATTCCGAGGAGGGGCCGCCGCGGCAGGTGCGGGTGGGCGACTTCTGGATCGATCGCACCGAGGTGACCAACGCCGCCTTCGCCCGCTTCGTGGCGGCCACCGGCTATGTGACGCTGGCCGAACGTCCCCTGGATCCTGTCGCCTATCCGGGCCTGACGCCGGACCAGCGCCAGCCGGCCTCCCTGGTCTTTGTGGGCGCGGGGGCCGCTGGTGGCGATCCCACCGCCTGGTGGCGGATTGTTCCGGGCGCCGACTGGCGTCACCCCGAGGGACCAGGCAGCTCCATCGACGGCAAGGAGGCCTGGCCCGTGGTCCATGTGGCCTGGGAGGACGCCCAGGCCTATGCCCGTTGGCTCGGCCGCGACCTGCCCACCGAGGCGGAGTGGGAATACGCCGCCCGCGGCGGGCTCGACGGCGCCCGTTACGCCTGGGGGGATGATCCGGCGCCGACTGACGCTCCCAAGGCCAACACCTGGCAGGGCGTGTTCCCGGTGGTCGATTCCGGCGGCGACGGCCACAAGGCCCAGGCGGCGCCCGTGGGCTGCTTCGAGGCCAATGGGCATGGCCTCTATGACATCACCGGCAATGTCTGGGAGTGGACCTCGGACTGGTATCGCCCCGGTCTCGCCCCGGCCTCGGTGATGGCGCAGGGCGGACCGCCGCGGGCCATGTCGCGGGACCCCGGCGAGCCCGGCCAGCCCAAGCACGTCATCAAGGGCGGCTCCTTCCTCTGCGCCGACAACTTCTGTTTCCGTTATCGCCCCGCCGCCCGGGCGCCCGGCCCCCATGACAGCGGAGCCTCCCATGTGGGGTTCCGCACGGTCCTGAGGCTCCCGGCCGCGCCGGCGTCCAGCTAATCCCGCCTCAAGACCCCAGACCCGGAGCCTCGCCATGCGCTGGCCTGCCAAGCTCGTCCTGATCGTTCTCGCCCTCATCCTGGTGGTCGGAGGCGGGCTGTGGCTCGCCCGCGGCCCCCTGGCGCTGGCCCTGATGGAGCGGATGATGGCGCGCAATATGGCCGGCAACCCCCTGGCCGACCTGCCGGATGGCCTGCATGTGGCCCTGTGCGGCGCGGGCTCTCCCATGCCTGACGTCGCCCGGGGCGGTCCTTGCACCGCGGTGGTCGCCGGCCGGCGCCTGTTCATCGTCGACGCCGGCTCAGGCGCCAGCCGCAACCTGACCCTGATGAACCTGCCGCCGGCCCGGGTGGAGGCCATCCTGCTGACCCACTTCCATTCCGACCACATGGACGGCCTGGGAGAGCTTCTCATGCAGCGCTGGGCGACGAGCTCGGCGACCGCCCCGACGCCAGTCCATGGCCCCCCGGGGGTCGAGACCGTGGTGGCCGGGTTCGCCCAGGCCTACAGCCTCGACCGGGGCTACCGGATCGCCCACCACGGACCCGAGGTCACGCCGCCGGCCGGCTATGGCGCGACGGCGCGCCCCTTCGCCATTCCCGAGGGGCAGACCAGCCTGGTCATCCTCGACGAGCCCGATCTGAAGATCACCGCCTTCCGGGTCGATCACGACCCCATCGAGCCGGCCGTCGGCTACCGGTTCGACTATAAGGGGCGCAGCGCCGTGCTCAGCGGCGACACCACCCCTTCTCCGGTGGTGGAGGCCCAGGCCAGGGGCGCCGACCTGTTGGTGCACGAGGCCCTGTCCATCGATCTGGTGAACCGCCAGCGCGCGGCGGCCGAGGCGGCGGGCCGGACCAACCTCGCCCAGATCTTCGGGGACATCACCGACTATCACACCACGCCGGAACAGGCCGCGCAGCTGGCTGAGCGGGCCGGCGTGAAGTTCCTGCTGCTCAACCACATCGTGCCGCCCCTGGCGCTCCGCGCCCTGGAAGGCCCCTTCCTGGGCGAGGCCCGAGACCAGTTCTCCGGCCCGCTGCAGGTCGGCCGCGACGGGGACCTGATCTCCCTGCCGACGGGAAGCGACGAGGTGCTCGCCGGGCGGCGGATGAACGCCCGGCGGTGAGCCGCGCCGGCGGCCAGGCGGTCGCCAGGGCGAGGCTTGCGGGTATAATGACATGGGCAATGCCATAAGAGGCGCGACGAGGGGACCAGGGGGAAAATGATGGCGATCTGGATGCTGCCCTGGGGCCTCGCCCTCCTGGCCTACACCCTGTTCCTGGCCTGGTACGTCAACTGGCGCGGCCCCCTGTCCAAGGCCGAGGTCCAGGCCGCCCTGGCCGATCTGGTCGCCACGGGCCTGGAGATGGACGGCCGCAACGACCTGGCGACCCTGCGGGCCTTCCTCGAGGCCGACGATGGCCGCGAATTCTTCATGCTCAACCTGGTGCGGTTCGCGCCGGGCGAGATTCCTGATCCCGTGAGCGGCCAGCCCAGGCCGGCCCGGCAGGTCATGGAGGGATACACCCGCATGTTCCTGCCGGCCCTGTTTGCGAGGGGCGGTCATCCGGCCATCGCGGCGCGCAAGGTCGGCGGCTATTTCGACGCCTGGGGGGTGGAGGCCGATCCCGGCTGGTCGATCATCGGCTATATGCGCTACCGCAGCCGCCGCGACCTGGCCGCCCTGGTGGTCGATCCCCGGTTCGCCGGCGCCCACGAATTCAAGTTCGCGGCCATGCCGCAGACCTATTCCTTCCCCACCCAGCCCCAGATCATGACCCTGGCCGGGCCCAAGGTCTGGGTCGCCCTGGCGCTCGCCCTGGCCGCGGCGCTCGGCCACATCGCCATTCTTCACGCCCAACTGAACTCGACCCCGATCCTGGCCGGCTGAGGCCGGCTGGCTCCTGGAGACCGCCATGAACGTCCTGCGCACCCCCGACGAGCGCTTCGCGAACCTGCCCAACTTCCCGTGGGCGCCGCACTATCTGACCATCCAGGATGACGACGGGACCGATATCCGCATCCACTATGTGGACGAGGGCCCGCAGGACGCCGAGCCGATCCTGCTGATGCACGGCAACCCCACCTGGGCCTATCTCTATCGCAAGATGATCCCCGGCCTGCTGGCCACGGGGCGTCGGGTGATCGCCGTGGACCTGGTGGGCTGTGGCCGGTCGGACAAGCCGGCCGCCAAGGACGACTACACCCTGGCCCGTCACTATGACTGGATGGGCAAGTGGCTTACCGCCATGGACCTGCGCCACATCACCCTCTTCTGCCAGGACTGGGGCGGCACCATCGGTCTCTATCTGGTGGCCGAGCATCCCGACCGGTTCGACCGGGTGGTCGCGGCCAATACCGGCCTGCCCATCGGCGAGGGCGAGAGCGACTTCATGAAGATGTGGGTCGGCATGATGAACGCCGCCACGGCCTTTCCCTGGCCCATGCTCGACCAGGGCATGGAGAACAAGCTGAGCGAGGCTGAGCGGGCCGCCTATCTCGCCCCCTTCCCCTCGCCGGACTATGAGTGGGGCCTGATCTCCTTCCCCCTGCTGATCGCCGTCCAGCCGGACAATCCCGGCGTGCCCCTGAACAAGGCCGCCTGGGAGAAGCTCCAGCGCTTCGAAAAGCCCTTCCTGACCCTGTTCGGCGAGCTGGACCCCGTGGCCAAGGGCTGGGAGGTCCGCGCCCAGGCGAGCATCCCCGGCGCACAGGGGCAGAAGCACCAGATCATCCCGGGCGCGGGCCATTTCATCCAGGAGGACGCCGCCGACGAGCTGGTGGCGGCCGTCACCGCCTTCCTGTCGGTCAGCTAGCCATGCGCCTGAGCGGGCTGCTGCCGCCGTCCACCAATGCGGCCTACGGCGGGTCGATCCTGTCGGCGTGGTTTCTCGGGCTCTCGGCCGTGGGCTCCCTGGTCCCGGGCCTGATCCATTACGGCCTGCCCGACGGCGGAGCCGGGACCATCGCCGGCATCGACCTGTCCACCCGGCGGGAGACCATCGTGGCGGTCTTCGCCTGGTACGGCGCCCTGCAGATCCCCCATGGGCTGGCCCAGCTGGCCGTGGCCCTGCGCTATCGCAGCCTGGTCCCGCTCTTTCTGCTGCTGGTCATCCTCGAGCGGGGGCTGGTGGCCCTCGATGGCTGGTTCGGGCGTGGGGCGGGCGACCATCATCCGCCGGAGCACTACACGACGGTGGCCCAGGCGGCCCTCGCCGTGCTCTTTCTATTGCTCTCCCTGCGCCCGCGAAAGGTTGTGACGCCATGATCACCCAACTCCAGCTGCGCCGCGACGCGCTGACCGAGAGCCGCCTTGTGGAGCTTCCCATGCCGGAACTGGCGCAGGGCGAAGTTCTGCTGGCCATCGACCGGTTCGCCCTGACCGCCAACAATGTCAGCTACGCCCTGTCGGGCGCCACCATCGGCTACTGGGGCTATTTCCCGGCGCCCGAGCCCTGGGGCCTCGTCCCGGTCTGGGGGTTCGCCGACGTGGTGGACTCGCGCCATCCCGACCTGCCCTTGGGCGAGCGGATCTACGGCTTCTTCCCCACCGCCTCCCACGTGGTCCTGGCGCCGGACGCCGTGGGGCCGCGGGGCTTTGTCGACGCCGCGCCCCATCGCTCGGACCTGCCGGCCTTCTACAACCACTATCAGCGGACCACCGGCGAGCCAGAGGCCATGCAGGCCCTGGAGGACGAACGGTGTCTGCTGCTGCCCCTGCTGGGCACCGGCTACCTGCTCTATGACTATCTGGTCGACAACGGCTTCTTCGGCGCCGAACAGGTGCTGGTGGGCAGCGCCTCGTCCAAGACGGCCATCGGCCTGCTCAACATGCTGGCCCGCCATCCGGAGCCCAGGCCCCGGGTGATCGGCCTGACCTCCCCGGGGAACCTGGCCTTCGTCGAGGGGCTCGGCCTCTGTGATCAGGTGATCGCTTATGGGGACATTGACAGCCTCGATGGGGCGGTGGCCTCGGCCTTCGTCGACATGGCCGGCGACGGGGCGGTCATCGGCGCCGTCCACCGCCGCTTCGGTCCGCAGCTGAAGCTGAGCTGCGCGGTGGGCGCCACCCACTGGGATCAGCCCCGCTCCACCGGCAAGGTGGAGGGGGCGCCCTCGCACGACTTCATCTTTATCCCCGCCCACATCGCCAAGCGCGACGGCGATCTGGGGCCTGGCGTCATCCAGCGCCGCACCCAGACCGAAACCCTGCGGATGGTCGAGGAGCTGAAGGGCAGCCTGGCCCTGCGCCACATTTCCGGCCCGGACGCGGTGCGCGTGGCCATGAGCGATCTCGTCGCGGGCCGAACGCCGCCCACCGTCGGCCTGATCGCCAGCCTGGCCGAGGCTGGAGAGGGCGGTTAGGCGCGCCCCAGCCGTTGCAGGAAGAGATCGGCGATCTGGTCGCCGTGGGTGTCCTGCAGGAAGTGGCCGGCCTCCGGGATCAGGTCGAAGCTCGCCTGGGGGAAGCCTGCGGCCCAGGCCCGGCCCCAGGCTTCGGTAAACACCTCGTCGGCGCCGCCCCAGATGAAGTGGATCGGTCCGGTCCAGGTCGAGAGCGCGGCGTGCCAGTCGATCTGGGCCTGGGCTGCGCCGCCTTCGGGGTTGTCGAAGGGCAGGCTCAGGGGGAAGCGCCGGGGGCCGGCATGGCCCTCCCGCCCGAGGCCCTCGAACGGCGCGTCATAGCCCCGCCTGGCCGTCTCACCGGCCGGGCTGAGCTCCGGCTTGGCCCCGGTCTGGATCAGGGCGAACAGGTCGGCCGGACCCATGTGCCCCAGGGCCAGCGCCATGAACCAGCCCAGCGAGAGGCGCTCGGGCACATTGATCCCGAACAGCCCGTCCGGCTTCCATTGGGCGTTCCATTGAACCAGCCGCGGGGTGTACGCATAGGCGGCGTGATGCAGCCAGGTGTTCATGATCACCAGGCGCTCGAACCGCTCGGGCTCGCGGGCGACCTGCGCCAGGCCGATGGGTCCGCCCCAGTCCTGGCAGAACAGGGTGATGTTCCGCAGGTCGAGCCCCTCGATCAGGGCCCGATGCGCCTGGACATGGCCCTCGATGGAATACCAGCCGTCGTCCACGACCTTGTCGGACCGGCCAAAGCCGATGTGGTCGGCGGCGACGCAGCGGTAGCCGGCGGCGGTCAGGCGCCGGATCAGATGCCGGTTCAGATAGGACCAGGTGGGCATGCCGTGCATCAGCAATGCCACCGGCCCGTCCCGCGGACCCTCGTCCACATAATGCATCCGCAGGCCCTGGAAGCTGGCGTAGCGCGGCGCATAGGGGAAGTCGGTCAGGCCGGCGAAGGCCGCCTCGGGCGTGCGCAGATAGGCGACGCCGTCGGCGGTGGTCTGGAGTTCTGGAGCGCGTGTCATCAGCCGGGCCAGTAGACGAATTCGTCGGCCTCGGTGGCGGGGTCGCCCAGGGTCTTGTCGACCATCACCGGCACCGAACCGACATTGGGGAACAGGGGACCGCGACCGGCCGCCTGGTGGGCCGCCAGCAGGGCCTTCAACTCGGCCACCTTCTGGGGATTGGCCTGCGCCAGGTTGGTCTGCTCGGTGGGGTCGGCCGCAAGGTTGTAGAGCCAGTCCTTCTTCGGCAGGTCCGAGGTCTGCAGCTTCCAGCCCTTGTGCAGAACGGCGCGGTAGTAGCCGCTCTGCCAGAACAGGGTGTCGTGCGGGGCCCGGCCGGGGCCAGCGCCCATCAGCCAGGGCGTCAGGTCCACCCCGTCGATCACCCGGTCGTCGGGCGTCTGCGCGCCGGCCGCCGAAGCCAGGGTCGGCATCAGGTCGATATGGGCCACGGGATCGCTCAGCTGCGAGCCGGCGGGAATCCGGCCCGGCCAGGAGATGAACATCGGCGTGCGCAGGCCGCCCTCGAAGAAGGTCATCTTCCAGCCGCGATAGGGCTTGTTGACCTCGGGCAGGCCGATATAGCCGGCCCCGCCATTATCGCTGGTGAAGACCACGATGGTGTTGTCCGCCAGGCCCTGGGCCTCCAGGGCGGCCATGATCTTGCCGACGCTGCGGTCCAGGGCCAGCATCATGGCGCCATAGACCCGCAGCCGATGGTCCTTGATCTGGGGCAGGGCGTCATAGTCGGCGCGGGTGGCCTGCAGCGGGGTATGGACCCCCCAATGGGCGAGATAGAGCAGGAAGGGGCGGTTGCGGTTGGCCTCGATCACCTTCACCGACTCCTCGGTGTAATAGTCGGTGAGATAGCCCCGCGGCGCGAACATCGGCCCGCCGTTGAACTTGGCCGCCGCCTGCATCCGCGCCCAGAGGAACTTGTCGATGGGATCGAAGTCCACTTTGGCGTTGACCACATTCGGGTCGTCCTCAGGCAGATAGAGGCCGCTGGCCATCAGCAGGCTCTCGTCGAACCCCTGGGCGTTGGCGCTGAACTCCTTGGTGTCGCCCAGGTGCCACTTGCCGATGTGGACCGTGTGGTAGCCGCGGGCCTTGAGCACCTCGGCCAGGGTGATCTCGCTGCCCGGCAGTCCCTGCTCGGCCATGGGCGGGGTGTTCTTGGCCGCCTCGGCGTCCCGCAGCATCGGGTGCGGCCGTGAGCCGTCGTTGTAGAACATCTCCAGGATGCGGCTCATGCCGTCCGGAGTCGGGGTGAATTCGAACCCGTGCCGGGTGGCGTAGCGGCCGGTCATGATCATGGCCCGCGACGGCGCGCAGGTGGCCTGGCCGGCATAGGCCTGGGTCAGGTTGGCGCCCCGGGCGGCCAGGGCGTCGATGTTCGGCGTCTGCACCAGACCGCCGGCGATCCCGCCGCCGAAGGTGCTGATGTCGTTGATCCCCAGGTCGTCGGCCAGGATGACGATGACGTTCGGCGGGCGATCCCCGCCGACCGCCTGGGCCGGCCCGCGATCCCAGATGATCTCCTGGTTCGCGGCGATCTCCTGCTTGCCGAGATTGCCCACCAGGAAGAGGATGATGGACTTGTAGTTGGCCGCCCCCAGGGCGATCGCCACCACGAGAGCGACCGCCAGGCCGAGCCAGATCTTCCGCGCCATCGTCGCCTCCCCAGGCCTATGTTATATTGGCACGCTACACGCCAATGTGTGCGCCGCTCAAGCTCTTTCCCCAGGCCAGGGCCTGCGAGCAAGAGGCCATGGACGAACGCCGCCGCCTGAGCATATTATGGCAGAGCGAGTGCAATATTATGGGGGCTCGGATGTCGATCGGCGCGATCCTGAGGCGCATGGCGCAAGCCTATCCAAGGCTCCGGTGTGGGGCTCTGGCGCTCGTCTGCGTCGCTCTGGCCGCGGGTCCGGCCCTGGGCCAGCCTGAGGCCGGGCGGCCCAATATCGTCCTGATCCTGGTGGACGACGCCGGCTATACCGACTTCGGCGCCTATGGGAGCGAGATCGCCACCCCGACCATCGACGCCCTGGCCGCCCGCGGCGTGCGCTTTTCCAACTTCCACGCCACCCCCATGTGCGCGCCCTCGCGAGCCATGCTGATGACCGGCGTCGACAGTCATACGGCCGGCGTCGCCAACCTGCCGGAATCCACGCCCCGGGCGCACCGGGATCTGCCGGCCTATCAGGGGCGTCTGGCGCCGGGCGTGGAGACCATCGCCACTCGTCTGAAGCGGGGCGGCTATCGGACCTATATGGCCGGCAAGTGGCACCTGGGTCACGGCCCGGGCGACCTGCCCGACGCCCATGGCTTCGACCGGTCCTTCGCCATGGACGCCACGGGGGCCGACAACTGGGATCAGCGATCCTACTTGCCGCTCTATGAGCGGGCGCCCTGGTTCGAGGACGGCCAGCCGGCGACCCTGCCCAAGGACTTCTATTCCTCCGCCTTCCTGGTCGATCAGATGATCGCCTATATCGACAGTGCGCAGGGGGGAGAGGCGGCCCGACCCTTCTTCGCCTACCTGCCCTTCCTGGCCATCCACATTCCGATCCAGGCGCCGGAGGCCTTCGTCCGCAAGTACGAGGCGACCTATCTGGAGGGCTGGGACGCGCAACGCGCCCGGCGTCGAGAGGGGGCGATACGCTCAGGCCTGATCGCCGCCGACACGCCCATGGGGCCCGCGCCGGGCAGCGTGGCCGACTGGAACGCCCTGACGGCCGACGAACAGGCCCTGGCGGCGCGGAGCATGGCGGTGAACGCCGGCATGCTGGAGGCCATGGACCATCATCTGGGCCGGCTGGTGGCCCATCTGAAGGCCCGCGGCCAGTACGAGAACACCCTGTTCGTAGTGCTGTCGGACAATGGTCCGGAGGCGGGTGACCCGACCGTCAATCGCCTGTTCCGCGCCTGGATGGGGCGCCAAGGCTACAGCCAGGAGGTCGAGACTCTTGGGGGGCCGGGAACCTACGCCGCCATTGGCCCCGGCTGGGCCAGCGCGGCGGCCGCGCCCGGCGCCCTCTACAAGTTCTACGCCAGCGAAGGCGGCCTGCGCGTGCCTTTGGTCCTCGCCGGCCCCGGCCTTCCCCAGGGCCAGACTGAGCGGGCCTTCACCCTGATCTCCGACATCGCGCCCACCCTGCTGGACCTGGCGGGGGTGGCCGACACCGGACCGCCCATGCACGGCCGCAGCCTGAGCCCGGTCCTGCAGGGGCGGGCCAGCGCCATCTATGGGCCGCAGGACCCGGTGGGGATTGAGGCGGCGGGTGAGGCGGCGCTGTTCAAGGGGGACTACAAGCTGACACGCAACGCCGGTCCCTGGGGCGATCCCGCCTGGCGGCTCTACGACATCGTCCGCGACCCCGGCGAAACCCGCGACCTGGCCGCCGAACAGCCGGCCCGGGTGGCCGAGATGCTGGCCGACTATGACGCCTATGCCAGGACCGTGGGCGCGGCCGAGATTCCGGAGGGCTTTTCCGCCGACCGGCAGGTCGCCGCGAACCTGGGGCTGCACATCCTTGCGGACTTCCGCACGCCGCTTCTGGTGGGCTTGGGTCTGATCCTGCTCGTCATCGCCGCGGCGGTGCTGGGCGCCCGTCGCTATGGCCGCCGCCACCCGGAGCAGGCGGCGCGTCTGGGCCGGCTGGCCATGCGAGGCCTGTTGGGGGCGGTGGGCCTGCTCTTCGTGGCCATCGCCCTGCGCATCTGGACCCGTCCCGAGGCCATGGCCGCCACCCTGGGCCTCGCCGCCGAGAGCCCGCTGGGCCTGGCCACCCTGCGCGCCGACATGGGCGCCTTCTTCGCCGGCGGCGGGCTGTTCGTCCTGGCGGCGGCCGTGCGCGCCGAGCGGCGTTGGCTGGTTCCGGCCCTGGTGCTCCTGTGCCTGGCTCTGGCTGGGCGGATTGTCAGCCTGCTGGCTGGCGGTTGGGACCTGACGTCGCTCCCGCCCATGGTGCTGGAGGCGCTGCTGATCCTCATCCTGGCGTCGGGCTGGCGCAGTCTCGCGCCCCGGTCAGGGCCTCCGGAGCTATAGTTAACGCTATCTTCAGGGCCGGCGGGCGAGGATTTTGGGCATTCTGGGAGGCCCCATGACCGCCGTCCGCGCTCCGACCCCAGTCCTCCGCCACCCGGCCATCGACGATTTCGCCCGGGATGGCGCCCATGTCTTCGACGATCTTGTGGATCCCGCCGCGGCCGCCGCCCTCCTGGCCGACATCCGCGCGACCCGCCCCTTCGACCACAGGCTGTTTCTTACCGAGGCCGAGTTCGACGCCGATCCGCAGTATGTGGGCGTCAATCCCCGCCCGGGCCGCAACCTTCTGGAGCGGTTCGAAGACCGGCTGGGCTTCGTCGAGGAGGCGCCGCACATCGTCTCGGCCCTGCAGGGCCTGCTGGGCGAGGGCTACGAACTGCTGAACCGCAAGGTGGTCTGCGGCGTGCCCCAGGCCGCCGTGCCGGACTGGTTGCGTCAGCGGATTCTCGGCAATCCGGTGAACAATCTGGGCGCCTATGTGCGGCCGGAATATCGGGATGTGACCTATTTCTACGGCATCGACTTCCATCAGGACCTGATCGACTATCGCGATCGCCCGGCCGACTTCCTGACCCTCTATGTCTATCTGCATCCGGTGGGCCGGCAGGACGCGCCCCTGTTCCTGCTGACCGGCAGCCACCGCCTGGGGGGCACGGTGTTCCCCCACGATCTTCAGCGGGACGGGCCGGAGGCCTGGACCTATCGCGATGGCCGCGGGGGCGAGGTGAAGACCCACCAGCGCCTGCTCACCGGCCCGGCGGGTTTTGCGGCCATCTGGCATGCCTGCACCCTGCACGGCACCCAGCCCGACGCCGCCGATCACGAGCGCATCTCCCTGCGCTATCTCCTGGCTCGCGGGCGTGGCCCCGCAGGTCTGGACACGGTGAACGCCAGCCTTGCTGGCCCGCTCTCCCTGCCGCAGACCCGCACCGACCTCGCCCCGGACGGCCGGGCGGCGGTAAAAGGCAATATCGTCAACCAGGCCTGAGGCCCGTCCCGGCCGCCTTCAGTGGCTGATCAGGAGGTAGCGGCTGGGCTCGTCCAGCAGGGTGCGGGTCACGCCGCCGAACACCCATTCCCGCAGTCGGCTCTGGCCATAGGCGCCGGCCACGATCAGATCGGCCCCCAGAGCGTCGGCGGCGTTGTTTAGTTCGCCGACCACGCCTGCCTCGGGGGCGACGCTTACCTGCGCCTGGGCCGAGACGCCCCGGCCGACGAGATAGGCGGTCACGTCCTCCACCTGCGCCTGGACGGCGCCCTGCTGGTCCCTGTTGCACACCCCCAGGACCAGCACTTGTTCGGCCCGGTGCAGGAAGGGCAGGGCGTCGGCCAGGGCCCGCCGGGCCTCGCGGGTGTCCTTCCAGGCCACGAGGACGCGCTTGCCGCTCAGGGGCTTGGCCTGGTCGGGCATGACCAGGACCGGGCGGCCGCTGCGCATCACCACCTCGGCGGGATCGGCGGCGTGGAAATAGTTCCGGCTGGGGTGGGCCGAGACGACGATCAGGTCGCAGGCCCGGGCGACGAGCGCCAGGGCATGGGCGGGCATGTCGCGCGCCTCGCGCCACTCGCGCTCCACGCGGGCGGCGAGATGGTCGAAGCTCGTCCTCGCCGCGATCAGGTCAGCCTCCACCTGCTGGGCCATGGCCGCGACCCATTCGGCGGTGTTCACGCCGCTATAGGGGGTGGCCAGCAAGGGTTCGACCATCTCGGCGCCCAGGCCGATCAGCCGGGCCTGCAGGTCGTCGGCCAGGGCGACGCTGGCGGTCAGCCGGGCGGCCGAGTCTTCGCCCGGCCCCACATGGACAAGGATGGCGCCGATGGCGGGCGGCGCGGCTTTGGACGGGGCGGGCATGACGATCTCCTGGCGTCCGGCCTGTCGGACACCAGGATAGTGAGCGCGCTGACGCCCTCAGCCATTGATCTGAGTCAGGCCCGGTGGACGCCCGCTCAGGCGCTGGCCCTCTCCAGGGCTTCGGACGGGGACGGCACGGGCAACTGGTCCACCGGCCAGGACCGCCCGCCCATGGGTCTGGCCTGCAGGCGGCACACCGCCGGCCCGGTGATGAAGGGCAGGTGCGCCTCCAGGGCGAGATCTAGTTCCCGCTGGCGCCGCACATTGGTCAGGCCTGGCCAGATCCGACGGCGCTTATAGGCGTCGATCTTGCTGATGAAGCGTCGCAGCACGATGAGCCGCCGCTCCGGTTCGGCCTGGGGCAGGACCAGGGTGACGCTGGTCACCGCCTCGGGATTGAGCTGCTCGATCTCGAAGGCGGGGTCTCGGGTTCGCAGGTCGATGGCGCTGAAATGTTCGTCGAGGACTTCACGCAACTGTTTCAGCGCCTGGAAGGATGGGGCGCGGGGCACATCATAGACCGCCGCCGAGAGCCGTCGCCGTTCGGAGTGCGGCAGGATCGACAGGATCTCGGCATAGGCCGCCCGCCTGGACGGCCGCAGCAGGGTTGAGAACGAGACCGGCAGGTAAAGCGGGGTGTCGGCCTGGGCCTCGGCGAGGAAGGCCATGGCGGCGATGACGCAATCGGCGTCAAAGGTGGCGGGATCGGGCGGAAGATGCTCCTCGCCGTCCACCAGGCTGTAGCGGGTGCGAGAGTCGCCAGGCGTGCTGCTGATCACGTCGCCGACGAAGATCTGGCGGGCGGCATAGTAGATGCCCTGCAGGCCCTCCACATTCGGCTCCCGGTCGCGGAAGGGGGCTGGGGATCTTGGGCTTCGGGCGTCGTCCTCGGCCTCGGCCGGGCCCGACCCTCCGGGCGGCGGCACCGGCAGGCGGGTTCCATCGGTGGCGATGCGGCTCAGCCGGCCGCCTTCCGGCGCCGCCGCCGGATCGACCATGGCCTGCTCAAGCTTGCCGTCGCTCAATTCGGCGAACTTCGCCATGGCGGCTTCTTCGCCTTCGAACAGCAGGACCGTGACCTTCGCGCTCTCATCATTGGTCACGCCGAACAGATGCGCATGGAGTTCGGCCGACAGCCGACCGAGTTCGGCGGTGTCCAGTTCAGACGCCGTCGGGTCGTTCAGCAGGAAGGCGTAGGGATTCAGCGCTGAGAATTTGCGCGGCCAGGACCATCGCACCTCCAGGAAGGCGCTGGTGAACTTGGCCACAAGCGTGCTGAACATGGCCTCAGACAGATCCGTCTGCTCGGAACGAACCACAACGCGCAGACAAGCCAGGGCCGACACAGACTCACTCCTCCAAAGACGGGTAGCCTCGCAGGACGGAGTGAAGGGGCCGTTAGCGGGGAAGGCCGGCAAGCTGCGCCGTTGTCGCAGGGGCCGCCTGGGGTCGCGCTCGGTTTGGCCTGCGGGCTGTTCTGCCCCAAGAATGGCGTCGATGCTGGAGTCGGAGGGCGGCGCCTCGGCAGATGCACGGGAGGCTCATATGGGCTGGTTTCAGGCCGCTGGCGTGCGTGCGTGGATGTTCGCCCTGCTGATGGCGCTGACCGCCGCGCCAGCCGCGGCGGAGCGTCCCGCCGACATCCGCCTTGAAGGGGAACTCGGGCGGCAGCACCACGAGACCTATGTCGAGCTGCCCTTCGCCGTACCCCCGGGGACCGGGCGGCTGACGGTCGTGTTTCGGCATGACGGGGCAGGTGATCGCACGACGATCGACCTTGGTCTGCGCGATCCGGATCGGTTCCGCGGCTGGAGCGGCGGGGCGCGGGATCGCTTCACCGTGGCCGAGACCGATGCGACGCCCGCCTATCTCCCGGGTCCGCTCCCGGCGGGAACCTGGAATCTCGTCCTGGGCGTCCCAAACCTCCGACCTGGCGTGACAACGACCTATGTCGCCGAAATCTGGCTCGATGCTCAGGGCGCGCCCTTCGCCGGTCTGACAGATGCGCCCCTGCGGCCAGGCCCGGCTTGGTGGCGCGGCGACCTCCACGCCCACTCCGGCCACAGCGACGGAACCTGCCGCAGCCGAGGCGGCGCGCGCATCCCCTGTCCGCTCTTTCGGGTGGTCGAGACGGCGGCCGAGCGTGGCCTCGACTTCATCGCGCTGACCGAACACAACGCCGCGTCCCAAGCCCAGGGGCTGCGGGAGCTCCAGCCCTATTTCGACGACCTCCTGCTGATCCCTGGTCGGGAGCTGACCACCTTCCAGGGGCACGCCAATCTGTTTGGCCTGACTACGCCCCTGGAATTCCGCCTGGGCGCGCCGGGGGCGGTCGATCTGGACACGGTGCTGGACCAGGCTGCGAGCCTGGGGGCGACGATCTCGGTCAACCATCCGCGCATGCCGTCGGGCGAGGCCTGCATGGGGTGCGGCTGGCAGGCGCAGACCGACTGGTCGAAGGTCCATGCCGTCGAGGTGCTCAACGGCGGCGCCATGGCGGCCTTCGGGGGCCGCGCGGAGAGCCCCCTCAGCGGCGTCGGCTTCTGGGAGGCCCTGCTGGACGAGGGCCACAGACTGACCGCCATCGGCGGCAGCGACAGCCACGACCCCGACAGGCCGGCAGGCGAGGCCGGCGCCCTGGGGCGGCCGGCCACCGTCATTCATGCCGCCAGTCTCTCGCAATCGGACCTGATGTCGGGGCTCCGGGCCGGCCGGGCCTTCATCGACCTTGGCCATCCCGGACTGAAACGGCTCGATCTCGAGGCCACGGCCGCCGGGCGCACGGCGCTGATGGGCGGGGCCCTGGACGCCCCGGACGGCGCGCTCATCGCCTTCCGCGTCCTCATCGACGGCGCCCCGGGCGCGCGGGTTGAGGTGGTCGAGCCCGGCGGCGCCCGCGCGCTTCTGCCGGTCCAGGCCGGTGAACAGATCCAACAGACCTTCACCCGCCGCAGCGACGGCCAGCGGGGCTGGCTGCGGATCAATCTGCGGGACGAGGGCGGCGGCCTCCTGGCCATAGGCAATCCCATCTATCTGAACTGGCCCGCCGCCCCCTAGGTCGGGCCGGGGCGACGCTCAGGACCGCGCGGCCAAACATGCTTAATCGGGGTTTAACCAAGCTGCCCCATTCATGCCTTCGAGAGACGGGACGATCCCACCGTCATCAGGAGAACAGATATGGACCGTCGCAAGCTGATCGTGAGCGGACTGGCGGCGGCCGGCTCGGCGGGCCTCGCCAGCTGCGCCACGGCCCAGCCGGCCCCCCAGGGCGCGCCTCTGCCGGAGCAGGACCCCAACTATCCTGTCGAGGCCCAGCAGGCCGCCACCTATTCCCGTGACGAGATCGTCAGGGACGTCTCCGACTTTCTCGGCGTGACGGCCGAAGCGGCCGGGGGGGCGATCGAGCGCGTCTTCGCCGAGAACGGCCAGCCCACCGGCTATATCGCCGGCGAAGAAGGTTCAGCCGCCATCAGCATCGGGGCCCGCTACGGCCGCGGCCTGCTCTATATGAAGAACCGTCAGACCCAGGAGGTCTTCTGGCAGGGGCCTTCCATCGGCTGGGACCTGGGCGCCAACGCCAGCCGGGTCTTCACCCTCTGCTACAATCTGCACTATCCGGACGCCATCTATCAGCGTTTCCCCGGCGTGGAGGGCTCGGCCTATCTCGTGGGCGGCTTAGGTGTGAACTACCAGAAGGCCAGCGACATCATCCTGGCCCCGATCCGCGCCGGCGTCGGCCTGCGCCTGGGCGCCAATGTCGGCTACCTGGCCTATAGCCGCCAGCGCAACCTCTTCCCGTTCTAAGGCTTGGGGCGCGGCCATCGCCGCGCCCTTGGCTCTTTAGCTGCGCAGCTTGGCGCCGACGGCCTTGGCCGCGGCGGCCACGACCTTGGCCGACAGCTGCTCGATCTCCGCCTCGGCCAGGGTATGGTCCTGCGGCTGGACCAGGATTTCCACCGCCAGGGATTTCACGCCCTCGCCCAGACTGGCGCCCCGATAGACGTCGAACACGCGGGCCTGGGCGATCAGCGCCTTGTCGGCGCCGGCCACGGCCCGGATCAGATCCCCGGCCGCCACCTTTTCCTCGACCACAAAGGCGAAGTCGCGGCTGAGCGGCATGTGCGGCGAGAGCGAAAGCGCCGGCTTGGTCTTCACCGCCTTGCGCTTGCCCTCAGGCAGGGCGTCGATATTGAGCTCGAAGGCCAGCATCGGCCCGGCCACGTCCAGGGTCTTCAGCACCTGCGGGTGAAGCTCGCCGAACTCCGCGACGATGGTCTTGGGGCCGAGCTGCAGGCGGGCTGAGCGGCCGGGATGCCACCAGGACGAGGTGGAACCCTGGGCGGTCTGCAGGGCCGGCGCGCCGAGCTCCTCGAGCAGGCCCATGAGATCGGCCTTCAGGGCGAACAGCGGATCATCGCCGCCGCCGTCCCACCGGCGCGGCGGATGGGGCGCGATCAGCCCGGCGACCACCACCGACTGGCCCTCCGGCGTGTCGTCCCGATAGATCGGACCGATCTCGAACAGGGCCACATCGGCGAAGCCCTTGCGGGCGTTGCGGCCCGCCGCCTCGATCAGATTGGGCAGGGCCGAGGGCCGCATGCAGTCCAGGTCGGCCGAGATCGGATTGGCGATCATCAGGGCGTCGTCGCCGCCGCCGAACAGGCGGGCCGAAGCTCTGGGCAGGAAGCTCCAGGTGACCGCCTCGGAAAAGCCCATGGCCGCCATGGCCCGGCGGGCGGTGCGCATCCGGCCCTGGCGCACGCTCAGGACGCCGCCAGCGGGCCGCGGCATTTCGGGCAGCGGCTCGATGGGCAGGGCGCCATAGCCTTCGATCCGGGCGACCTCCTCCACCAGGTCCGCGCGGCCGTCCACGTCGCGCCGCCAGGTGGGCGGGGTCACCTCCGCGCCGTCCACGGCGAAGCCCAGGTCCCGCAGGATCTGGTCGATGCGCGCATCAGCCAGGGAAAGGCCGGTGAGCTGCCGCACATAGCTTCGGTCGAAGCTGATGGGGCCGGGCGCCACGGGCGCTTCGCCGGCCACGACGACGTCGGAGGCCTCGCCGCCGCAGAGCTCCAGGATCAGGCGGGTGGCCAGTTCGAGACCGTCCACCACGAAGCCCGGATCGACGCCACGGGCGAAGCGATACTGGGCGTCCGAGGTGATGCCGGTGGTCCGGCCGGTCTGGGCGGTGCGGATCGGATCGAACCAGGCGCTCTCGACGAAGACCTCGGTGGTCTCCTCCGAACAGCCTGTGCTTTCGCCGCCCATGACGCCGCCCAGGCCCACCGGGCGTTCGCCGCCGGCGTCGGCGATCACGCACATCTCCGAGGTGATGTCGTAGGTCTTGCCATCCAGGGCGATCAGTTGCTCGTCATGGTGCTCGGCCGGCGTCGCTTCGTCGCTATGGGACGGCGCGCTTGCGTCCCGACCGGCGCCCAGCCGCGCGACGATCACATCGCCCACCAGCTTGGCCCGGTCATAGACGTGCAGGGGCCGGGCGCGGTCGTAGGAGATCAGGTTGGTGATATCCACCAGCGTGTTGATCGGGCGCAGGCCGACGGAGATCAGCCGCTGCTGCAGCCAGGCGGGCGAAGGGCCGTTCTTCACGCCGCGGATCAGCCGCCCGGCGAAGATCGGGCAGGCCTCGGGGCTGTCGAGACGGACCGACACCGGGGAGGGGAAGCCCCCCTTCACCGGGGCGACGGCGGTGTCCTTCAGTACGCCGAGGCCGGCGGCGGCCAGGTCGCGGGCGATGCCGGCGACGCCCAGCCAGTCGGGGCGGTTGGGGGTCACCTCGAAATCGATGACGGCTTCCAGGCCGAGCGCCTCGGCGGCTGGCGTCCCGACGGCGAGATCGCCGGGCAGCTCCATAATGCCGTCGGACTCCTCGGCGGTCTCAAGCTCGGAGGCCGAGCAGAGCATGCCGTTGGAGACGACGCCGCGAACGGGGCGCGCCTCCAGCGTGATGCCGGAGCCGGGCACATAGGCGCCCAGCGGCGCATAGATGGTGGTCAGGCCAGGCCGCGCATTGGGGGCGCCGCAGACGATCTCCTTGCGGCCGTCCCGGGTGTCCACCTGGCAGACCCGCAGCCGGTCGGCGTTGGGATGCTGCACGGCCTCGACGATCTTGGCCACGGAGAAGGCCGCCAGCTTGGCCGCCGGGTTCTCCACATGCTCGACCTCCAGGCCGGCCATGGTCATGGCCTCAACCACCTCATCGACGGTGGCCTGGGTCTCCAGGTGTTCCTTGAGCCAGGAAAGGGTGAACTTCATCGTATCAGCTCGTCAGGTCCATCCCCTCCTGCGAGGGGGCTGGGCAAGCTGCGGGGCGAACCTCGCGCTTGCGCCGGGGGCGCGCCCCCTGGGGGGCGCTTCGAACAGAGGTCAGCTCAGGCCCGTGGCCGGGTTGGGCATGGCGAAGGGCGAGAAGCCGTAGTGGCCGAGCCACCGGGTGTCGCCGGCGAACATGTCGCGCAGATCGGGCATGCCGTATTTCAGCATGCCCAGCCGATCGACGCCGAAGCCGAAGGCGAAGCCCTGCCAGACCTCGGGGTCCAGGCCGCAGTTGCGCAGCACATTGGGATGCACCATCCCGCAGCCCACCACCTCCAGCCAGTCGGTCCCCTGGCCGATCTTGATGTCGCCGCCCGAGCGGTCGCACTGGACGTCCATCTCGGCCGAGGGCTCGGTGAAGGGGAAGTGATGCGGCCGGAACCTGCTGACCACGCCTTCGGTCTCGAAGAACCGCGAGATGAAGGTCTCCAGCGTCCATTTCAGGTGACCCATATGGACGGCCTTGTCGATCACCAGGCCTTCCATCTGGTGGAACATGGGGGTGTGGGTGGCGTCGGAATCGCAGCGATAGGTGCGGCCGGGTACGACCACGCGGATCGGCGGCGCCTGGCCGGTGGCGACCCAGGCCGGGACCTTCTCATTGATCTGGCGCATCACCCGCACCTGCACGGGGCTGGTGTGGGTGCGCAGCACCTTGCGTTCGCCGGCCTCGTCGGCGGCCATGAAGAAGGTGTCGTGCATCTCCCGCGCCGGGTGCTTGGGGGGGAAGTTCAGCGCGGTGAAGTTGTTGAAGTCGGTCTCGATGTCTGGGCCTTCGGCCACCGAGAAGCCCATCTCGGCGAAGATCGAGACCATCTCATCCATCACCTGCATGGTGGGATGGACGCTGCCGCGGCGCCTGGGCGGGGCCGGCAGGGACAGGTCGACGCCCTCGGCGGCCAGGCGGCGGTCCAGTTCAGCCGCCTCCATCTGCGCCTTGCGTTCGGCGATGCGGCCGGCGACGGCGTCACGCAGGCCGTTGATCAGCGGACCCTGCTCCCGGCGCTCGTCGGGGCTCATCTTGCCCAGCGACTTCAGCAGCTCGGAGATCTGGCCGCTCTTGCCGAGGGCTGAGATGCGGATCGCCTCCAGGGCGGCGGCGTCGGGCGCAGCCTCCACCTGGGCGATCAGGTCGGTCTTGAGGGTGTTGAGATCGGTCATGGCCTGGGTGCTCTATCGCGTGGTCGTATCGGCGGGAAGGGCGCGCAGCAAAAAGCCCTCCGACGGCGACGCCGGAGGGCTTTTCAGGGAGATCGGAGGCAGGCGTTGAAGCCCGCCGCAATCCTTAAGCCAGCGCGGCGCGAACCTTGTCTGCGATGGCCTTGAAACCGGTCGGATCGTTGCCCGCGATGTCGGCGAGCACCTTGCGATCCATCTCGATCCCGGCCTTGTCGAGGCCGAAGATAAAGGTCGAATAGGTCATGCCTTCCAGGCGCGCCGCCGCATTGATCCGCTGGATCCACAGCGAGCGGAAGTTACGCTTGCGCACCTTGCGGTCGCGATAGGCGTACTGGCCGGCCTTGTCGACGGCGGCCTTGGCGGTCCGGATGGTGTTCTTGCGGCGGCC